>Ga0209550_10005598_pt1 | contig 11748 bp, 6 predicted proteins | sample LauGreSuBDMM15SN_2_FD_187567 | JGI IMG/M metagenome (GOLD analysis project Ga0209550, IMG submission 187567) | Freshwater lake microbial communities from Lake Michigan, USA - Su13.BD.MM15.SN (SPAdes) (version 5) | ecosystem: Environmental > Aquatic > Freshwater > Lake | place: Lake Michigan, USA... | reverse complement strand
GGCCAGTATCACCTGTATGACCAGTAGGACCAGTAGGACCAGTAGGACCTGTAGGGCCGGTATCACCTGTATGACCAGTTGGTCCAGTTGGTCCAGTAGGGCCAGTAGGTCCAGTAGGGCCGGTATCACCTGTATGTCCGGTGGGTCCAGTAGGGCCAGTAGGGCCAGTTGGGCCGGTATCACCTGTATTACCAGTTGGTCCAGTAGGACCAGTAGGTCCTGTAGGGCCAGTATCACCTGTATGACCAGTTGGTCCAGTAGGACCGGTAGGTCCTGTAGGACCAGTATCACCAGTAGGTCCAGTAGGACCGGTAGGGCCAGTATCACCTGTATGACCTGTGGGTCCAGTAGGGCCAGTAGGGCCAGTAGGGCCGGTATCACCTGTATGTCCGGTGGGTCCAGTAGGGCCAGTAGGGCCAGTTGGGCCGGTATCACCTGTATGACCAGTTGGTCCAGTAGGTCCAGTAGGGCCGGTATCACCTGTATGACCAGTTGGTCCAGTTGGTCCAGTAGGGCCAGTAGGTCCAGTAGGGCCGGTATCACCAGTATGACCAGTTAGTCCTGTAGGGCCGGTAGGTCCAGTAGGTCCTGTAGGTCCGGTAGGGCCGGTATCACCAGTATGTCCAGTTGGGCCAGTTGGGCCGGTATCACCCGTATGTCCAGTTGGGCCAGTTGGTCCTGTAGGTCCAGTTGGGCCAGTATCACCTGTATGACCAGTAGGGCCGGTAGGGCCGGTAGGGCCGGTAGGGCCGGTTGGTCCAGTAGGGCCTGTAGGGCCGGTATCACCTGTATGACCAGTTGGTCCTGTAGGTCCAGTATCACCTGTATGACCAGTTGGTCCAGTAGGGCCAGTAGGGCCGGTATCACCTGTATGTCCAGTAGGTCCAGTAGGTCCAGTAGGGCCGGTAGGGCCGGTATCACCTGTATGTCCAGTAGGTCCAGTAGGTCCAGTAGGTCCAGTAGGTCCAGTAGGGCCTGTATCACCTGTATGACCAGTTGGTCCAGTAGGGCCTGTAGGTCCTGTAGGGCCAGTAGGGCCGGTATCACCTGTAGGACCAGTTGGTCCAGTAGGGCCTGTAGGGCCAGTAGGGCCAGTAGGGCCGGTATCACCTGTATCACCTGTATGTCCTGTTGAGCCAGTAGGGCCAGTAGGACCGGTATCACCAGTATGTCCAGTAGGTCCTGTAGGTCCTGTAGGGCCAGTTGGGCCGGTAGGGCCGGTAGGGCCAGTATCACCTGTATGACCAGTTGGTCCTGTAGGGCCAGTAGGGCCTGTAGGACCGGTATCACCAGTATGTCCAGTAGGTCCTGTAGGGCCAGTTGGGCCAGTTGGTCCAGTTGGGCCTGTAGGACCGGTATCACCAGTATGTCCAGTAGGTCCTGTAGGGCCAGTTGGGCCAGTTGGGCCAGTAGGGCCTGTAGGACCGGTATCACCAGTATGTCCAGTAGGTCCTGTAGGGCCAGTATCACCTGTATGACCAGTAGGGCCGGTAGGACCAGTATCACCAGTATGTCCTGTAGGGCCAGTTGGGCCAGTTGGGCCAGTTGGGCCAGTTGGGCCTGTAGGGCCTGTAGGACCGGTATCACCAGTATGTCCAGTAGGGCCAGTTGGGCCAGTTGGGCCAGTTGGGCCTGTAGGACCGGTATCACCAGTAGGTCCTGTAGGGCCAGTAGGGCCAGTAGGGCCGGTAGGACCAGTAGGGCCTGTAGGACCAGTATCACCTGTATGACCAGTAGGACCAGTAGGGCCAGTATCACCTGTATGACCAGTAGGGCCGGTAGGACCAGTATCACCAGTATGTCCTGTAGGGCCGGTAGGTCCTGTTGGTCCAGTAGGGCCTGTAGGACCGGTATCACCAGTAGGGCCGGTAGGGCCGGTAGGTCCGGTAGGTCCTGTATCACCTGTATGACCAGTAGGGCCTGTAGGGCCAGTATCACCTGTATGACCAGTTGGTCCAGTAGGGCCGGTAGGGCCAGTAGGCCCAGTAGGGCCGGTATCACCTGTATGACCCGTTGGTCCTGTAGGGCCGGTAGGACCAGTATCACCTGTATGACCAGTAGGGCCAGTATCACCTGTATGACCAGTTGGTCCAGTAGGGCCAGTAGGGCCAGTAGGCCCAGTAGGGCCGGTATCACCTGTATGACCCGTTGGTCCTGTAGGGCCGGTAGGACCAGTATCACCTGTATGACCAGTAGGACCGGTATCACCTGTATGACCCGTTGGTCCTGTAGGGCCGGTAGGACCAGTATCACCTGTATGACCAGTAGGGCCGGTAGGGCCGGTAGGGCCGGTAGGGCCAGTAGGGCCAGTAGGGCCGGTAGGGCCAGTAGGACCGGTAGGGCCAGTATCACCTGTATGACCAGTTAGTCCTGTAGGGCCGGTAGGGCCGGTAGGACCAGTCGGGCCGGTATCACCTGTAGGGCCTGTAGGGCCAGTATCACCTGTATGACCAGTAGGGCCGGTAGGTCCAGTAGGGCCAGTAGGACCGGTATCACCAGTATGTCCTGTAGGGCCTGTAGGGCCGGTAGGACCAGTTGGTCCAGTGGGTCCTGTAGGGCCGGTAGGGCCAGTATCACCTGTATGACCAGTAGGGCCAGTAGGGCCGGTAGGTCCTGTAGGGCCGGTATCACCTGTATGACCAGTTGGGCCAGTAGGGCCGGTAGGTCCTGTAGGGCCGGTATCACCTGTATGACCAGTAGGGCCGGTAGGGCCAGTATCACCTGTATGACCAGTTGGTCCAGTAGGTCCAGTAGGACCGGTAGGGCCAGTATCACCTGTATGACCAGTAGGGCCAGTAGGGCCAGTAGGGCCGGTATCACCTGTATGACCAGTTGGTCCAGTAGGTCCAGTGGGTCCTGTAGGGCCTGTAGGGCCGGTATCACCAGTAGGTCCTGTAGGGCCGGTAGGGCCAGTGGGTCCGGTAGGACCAGTATCACCTGTATGACCAGTAGGGCCAGTAGGGCCGGTAGGGCCAGTTGGTCCTGTAGGGCCGGTAGGACCAGTATCACCTGTATGACCAGTAGGGCCAGTAGGACCGGTAGGTCCAGTAGGGCCGGTAGGTCCAGTGGGTCCAGTAGGGCCAGTATCACCTGTATGTCCAGTAGGACCAGTAGGACCAGTATCACCTGTATGACCAGTAGGGCCAGTAGGACCAGTAGGGCCAGTTGGTCCTGTAGGGCCGGTAGGACCAGTATCACCTGTATGACCAGTAGGACCAGTAGGACCAGTAGGACCAGTAGGACCAGTAGGACCAGTAGGACCAGTAGGACCAGTAGGACCAGTAGGACCAGTATCACCTGTATGTCCAGTAGGGCCGGTATCACCAGTAGGACCGGTAGGTCCAGTGGGTCCAGTAGGGCCAGTAGGTCCAGTATCACCAGTAGGTCCAGTAGGACCAGTAGGACCAGTAGGACCAGTAGGACCAGTAGGACCAGTATCACCAGTAGGACCAGTAGGACCAGTAGGACCAGTGGGACCAGTATCACCTGTATGACCAGTGGGTCCGGTAGGACCAGTAGGACCAGTAGGACCTGTATCACCTGTATGTCCTGTAGTTCCAGTAGGACCAGTATTTCCTTTTGGAGAAAGTGTAGTTATGATATATGTTGGTGTAATAAGGCTATTAAAATACACATCAATACTATTGAGATTTGTACTAGGTTGTATTGCGAATAATTGAACAAGAATTTTATAACTTAAATCGGGGATTGTATTTTCTGGCATATTTGTAAATACTTTATATTCATTTATAGATTGACTAATTGACATAGTAACACGATCATTAAAACCATCTACTAATAAAACTGGATTGTTATTAAAACTATCTACAGAATAAACTTTAATATATAGACTAACTTCTTCTATTGTATGATCAGAATTGGCCCATACATTAATATTCCATAATCCAATAGGAATGATAACATTTAAAAGTGAGTATGAAGGAGTATAAAAGTCACCTATTAATAATGGATTTGAATCTGATAGTGAAGAATTAATATTCATTGAATTCACCTGAAAATTGGGATTTACAGTTAAAGCGCCTTGTAGTTCTGGTGCTATCATAAAATTATTTGTTGGTACTAGAACAAATATTAATCCGACAGATTTACCATCATAACCTCTTGGTCCAGTAGGGCCTTTTGGTCCAGTAGGGCCAGTAGGGCCAGTAGGGCCAGTAGGGCCGGTAGGGCCGGTAGGGCCGGTATCTCCAGTAGTACCTGTACTTCCGGTACTGGTTGCCTTTCCGGGAATTCCTTGTGTTCCTTGAGGACCAGTTGGTCCAAGAGTTCCTGCTTGACCAGTATATCCAGTAGGTCCGGTGTTTGAAGCAAGCCCAGGAGGTCCTTGTGGACCAGTATGTCCTGTTTTACCAGCTTCACCAGTATATCCAGTGGGTCCAGTGGTAGAAGCTTCACCAGTAGAACCTTGAGGACCAGTAGGTCCTTGTAAGCCAGTAGGTCCAGTGGTTGAACCCGTACCAGTATGTCCTTGAGGACCAGTAGGTCCAGTTATTCCTGGTTGTCCAATTGGTCCGGTTGGTCCAGTGGTTGAAGCTTGACCAGTGGGTCCTTGAGGACCCGTATATCCAGTTTGTCCTATTTCACCGGTAGGACCGGTAGGACCAGTAGTTGAAGCTTGACCAGTAGGACCAGTTTGTCCTATATAACCAGTAGGACCAGTAGCACCTTGATATCTTGTAACAATAATAGGTGGTTCTTGATTATTAATTATACAAGGGGCTGATGATTGTCCACATGAATTGGTATAAGTAGCTTCGCAAGAACGTGGAACTACAGAAGAACTTACATGCATGGTGTTAATACGTCTTTTCTGTGTTACATCGCTTGACGAAGACATTATATATTAGTAAAATATATAATATGTTTTTTTCTAACTCTTTACTTGAAGATATGGTATAGTATGTTTTTTCAATAGTATTTTATATTACATTATTAATAACACCATATATAGAGTGGTCCTAAAGTGCTAATTATATTAATGAATTGTCTTATAGGTCATAAAGGATTACTAATTTCAAGCAAAATGCAAAATCAGAATGATTCATATGAAGAATGCGTCCATGGTCATCAAAAAGGGAAATCTGAAGTCGTTGAATGTCTACTGGACCGAAATAGGTTCTTGGTGCTGTAATAATATTAAATTCTTTATTTAAAATAATATTTTCGTATCCTCTTCCACTCATAGATATTCTCGCTAAAATATTGGGTTTTAATCCGTTTTTTTCAAATGCAGTCATAAAGGATTGATTTACGCTTTTATTAAAGTCATCCACTGCTAAATAGATATATTTAATAGCATTCGGTTCAATCGGTTTTTCTCCAATATATTCTTTACAGCCTTGATATAATGTTTGTGTAAATCCGAGATTCCAACCAAGTTTGGTTGTAATATATTTTGAATCATTTATCCCTTGTAAATCTGTTCCAAAATTGAGAACAATTTCTTCTACTTGTGAAATAATTGCTGGATAGATAGAGTTTAATTGAACTATTACCTTGTTTGAACCGCTTCCGTCTTCAGAAGCAATTAAAACAAATTTGATATAAGAAAAAATATCATTCACATTTTTTAATAGTCCATTTGGAAATGTCGGACATAAAATGTCGTTGATTTTTTGAATGAGTGCTTGAGCAGAATAATTTCCATCGGGAATAACAATGATTCTATCGGATTCATATCCAATACCATCCACCATTTGAAATACTTGCATGACAAAATAGTTATTACCATATACTGCTGATATACCATAAAAATCGTTGGGGAGTTCAATACTAGTTAATTGCATAGATACTACTTTATTTATTCTGGTGGGTAAATTAATCATAAAATCGCTACTTTTTGTGTTATAAAATCTATCGCGAAATCTTGTATCTACTGTTATATATTTATCAATTGTTCTCGTAGTAAGGGGGTTCATTATACCTTGATAAAATTCCGATGTTTGGACATTTACATAATTTGTTGGTGGTCGTTCAATAATGAGGGGTGTTCTTGATGTTGGAAGTTCTGCAGAAAGGGGGACTTGAAATGTATCTAGAATAGCATTTTTGGGAATAGTAGTGGGTGGTTTTGTATCTGGTATTGTTTGTGACAATCTATTTGCGGCTTCTGTCAGAAAGGTTATTAGGTCTCGTTTTAACCGTTTATTAATATGACCAGAAGATAGTAATTGTTCTCTCACTTCATATTCGCGTTTTTCAATATCGGATTGGGAGAATTGGGTTTTTAATGAAAAAAAGTTCTTTAAATCCGTTATACTATAATTATCAATATTCAAATCCATTTCCGACATTGTTTATAATATGGGTAGTTTGTTTTTTGATGTGTTTTACACATGAATTTAGCGAAATATATTCCTTTATGATATATGCCTTATCTTTTACGAAAAGTCCGCGATCAAAATTGTTGGTCGGTTCGTAATAAATATACTAAAAAGGTATTTGCTAAATGTAGTACTAAAGAGAATGCACAAAAACAGATGCGATTATTACGTGCTATAGAATTTAATAAATCATTCAAATTGCGTAAAAAGGGGTCTGTAAGAGGCACGCGCCAAAAAAGATAAAGGAATATGTATTCTTAGTATATATGAGTAAACCGGTATTATCCATTCAAGTAATATTATCAAAAAAAAATGATAAAGAGAACAAAGTGGAATTTGAAGTGACTGATCCTCAGACGAAAAAAACGGCAAAGTATGAATTAAAGGATGATAGTGATGAATCATTTACTGGACTCACAAATGTATTAAAGGATTGTCTATTGACCTTTCAAAAGGTTGTGCCTCATAAGAGTACGGGATTTTTTAAGTCTGAAACGGAAAAAAATAAACTACTTGAAAAGGCGACTCAAGCTCAAAATGATGTATTAGGAATCGGAAAATCTTCAGAAAAAGAGTGTTCATTTAGTTTCAATAAAGTAAATCCGGATATGAAGGATAAATTACAGAAGATGATTAAACCTATGGAAACCCCAGAACTAGATAAAAAGGTGGAAGCCGCGGTTGACAAGGGGAAAGCAGAGGGTGATATACGTACATATGCTATTGATAAAATGAAATGTTCTCAGTATTTAGGGATAGGAAACATAAAGGACGTTGATACGGATATCTTTTTGACAAAGGATGGTATAATAACGGATGGTCTTAAGATTCTCCCTTTTACATCGTCGTCAATAAATGATGGAAAATATGTATATAATAGTGTTGGTGGTCTAGCATATATGAGATTGTGGCAGATTGGTAAAAAAGATGAATATGAAAAAGCAAGTGGTCCTATGTCAAAATTTGGAACATACGAAGATAATGAAATTAATAATACAGATTATTTAAAATGGTTAGATAATCCAGATATAAAACAAAATCCTGATACGGGGTTTGATACAATTTCATTGGCCGACCCTAATAAATCAAATCTAAACAAGTTGATAGATAAAAACAAAGACGACACAACAAAACTTACTGAAGCGGTATTAAAGGCGAATATTATAAAACAATTTAAAGCATTAAATAGTCAAAAGGACCCAAGTGATTTACAATTGAATTATGTATTGGATATTTTAAAATGTAAAGGAACAAAATATTTGGGTGGGCATAATATAAATGGGGTTGTTAATACTGATGTATATTTAACAACGGATGGAATTATAACCGATGGATATAAGATATTACCATTTAAAATAAATGATGATCTAGAAGTTACTGGTGGTTTTGTATACAATCTCAATTATACTCTAACAGATAAAAATAATGATGGAACGAGATATTCTGAATTAGCAGTGAAAATGAAAACAACTAAAATATATGGTGGGTCTTCTAATAAAACAAGGTCAAAGAAGCAATCAAATAAGAAAACTCGGAGGTTGTATTGAGATATAAAAAATATATAAATGAATCCATCATTTATATATATGAATCCTGTGAGTGATGAACAAAATTATATAATAACAAAAATAGAGAATGGTGAAAATGTAATGGTGGATGCTTGTGCTGGTTCGGGTAAATCCACAACTATTTTATCAACCGCTTTAAGGCAACCCGATAAAAAGTTCTTGTTGATTACCTATAATAAATCATTGAGAAAAGAGATACAAGAAAAAGTGAGAGAACTTGAGATAAAAAACATAACAGTCCATACGTATCATAGTCTAGCAGTGGCGATTTATGATGCCGAGGCGCATGTAGATAAAGTGATGCGTCTTTTGGTTCAAGAGAACAAGCCGCCGAACCGACTTATTGCCACCGATGTTCTCGTATTAGATGAAGCCCAAGACATGACATTTCTTTATTTTCGTCTTATAGTGAAGTATTTGAATGATTTGAATACACCAGTACAACTGATGGTTCTCGGTGATTATATGCAGGGATTATATGAATTTAAAGGTGCTGACATTCGTTTTTTGACAAAGGCCCCAGAGATATGGTCAGGATTCCCTTTATTACGGTCGCCCCTTTTTTCCTCTTGTTCTCTTAAAACGTCTTATAGGATAACAAAGCCGATGGCCGATTTTGTGAACAATGTAATGTTAGACGAGCCGAGACTAGAGGCAGTAAAAGACGGAGAACCTGTTATATATATACGCAGACGAATATATGATTTGGAGAGATTTATAGTGACAACTATTCGCGATTTAATAGATAATTCGGGGGCAAAGCCATCGGATTTTTTCGTATTAGGAGGTTCAGTGAAGGGGCCGAATAGTCTTATTCGCAGGATAGAAAACGCACTCGTAGACGCAAATATACCTTGTCATGTTCCAATGATGGAGAATGCGGAGCAAATAGACGAAGAGGTCATAAAGGGAAAGATTGTGTTCTCGTCTTTTCATACATCAAAGGGGCGACAGCGTCCATATGTCTTTGTGGTGGGTTTTGACCATTCATACTTTAAGACAATAGCGAGAACATTGGATCCAATGGTGTGTCCAAATACATTGTATGTGGCAACTACGAGGGCATCGGAGCGACTTTTTTTGATGGAGAGTGATGAATGGGCGAGTGACCGTTCTCTCAAATTTTTGCGGATGTCTCATAGTGAAATGCGAATACAACCCTATATAGAATTTCGGGGTGTCTTGCGTTCAAAATTTGAGGAAGAACCAATACAAGTCATAAAGGAGATAATAGTTCACAAGGTTACTCCTACGGAATTAACGAAATTTATTTCCGAATCGGTTCTTGAAGAAATAACGGGTCTATTGGGCCGATTGTTTGTGAAAGAAATAAACGGAGAACCGGTGGCTTTGCCTACAATGGTTAAAACCAGTGCAGGATTTCATGAAGATGTCAGTGATTTACATGGTATCGCTATACCCAGTATGTTATATGATTATATATCGGCCCTTTATGACAACAATGAAGAATGTATATTATACAGGATGATATGCGAGAACCTGAAACAGACGAAACCGAATAAACATCTCTATTTGAAAAATCAGCCGTTAGTTCCTATATGTAGTTCAATAAGCGATTATTTGTATATGGCAAATGTGTATGAAGCGGTACAAGAGAAATTGTATTTCAAATTGAAGCAGATTGACAGAGATGAGTATACATGGTTGTCTCCTGGTATTTTGGCGGAATGTAAAAAACGGATGATGGATGTTTTACAGCGGGAAATACGTAGAGAAAAACCGTTTATGGAACATGTGATTGTATCATATGATGATGAATATTCAAATGAACGGTTAAATGCGCGATTAGGTTCTCACATGAAAGACCAATTTGCATTTTCTGGTAGGGTTGATTTAATGACAAAGGGGGTTTTATGGGAATTGAAATGTACGAGTGAGATAACAGCTGAAAATATGATACAGACAGTGGTATATGCTTGGATTGTGAGAACATTAGACCCTGGGTTCTCAAAAAAGGTGAAGATATTCAATATAAAAACGGGGCAGGTTTTACGATTGGATGCAACCTTGGACGAATTAACGATGATTGTAGTAGCAATTTTGAAAGGGAAATATGAAAGAAAACCGCCTTCAACAGAGGCGGATTTCTTGACTGAATGTAGAATAGATGGTAGAGGAACCTAGTAGAGGAACCTACGGTTCCTCTACCTTTATGACAAAATATAAAAGCCAGCAAATCAATTATATACTGGTCTAAGTAAAGGGTTAGTTATAGGTCTCCTATATTTTATAGGTCTCTTATATTTTATAGGCCTTTGAATGAGTCATTTGTTCAAGAAAGGGTTCAAAGGTATAAATGATTTTTTTGTAATATATGACAACATTAAATCTATCTCATGATTGGGGGTTTTTCTCATGTTGTAGTGTAAGATTGCATTATATTATACAGTATTTTAATAATGAAGGTATTTTACCGGATGATGTAGATAGTACATTTATGTTTGAATGGTATAAAATAAATACATGTAGGGATATAACATTTGATTATTTTACACATTATAATGAATATGGTACAATATGTTTTGATACATCTATTGATTATCACGAAGGTTATCAATACGCTGATTACTCAACATTAAAATATAATGATATAATACCCTTTATGACAAAATATTTTTCACCATCTGTAGATATTGAAAATAGAATAGCGTATATAAAGAAGAAATATGAGTTAGATTATAATAATATTTGCGTGTTGTATTATAGGGGTAATGATAAAAATGGAGAGACAGAAATATGTGGCTATGATGAATATATATTATTTGCGCGAGATATTTTAAAGAAAGACCCAACTATTTGTTTTTTGATACAGAGTGATGAAAGTGAATTTATAGAGGAAATGACACTATTATTTCCGAATTCAATTTATTGTAAAGAAGAAATACGACATATGCCTAAAAAAATGAGTACCGTTGATAAAGAGATGAAGGAAAATATAGATATATTTTCAAAAAATTATTTGGCGATAACGATTATCATGTCAAAATGTAAATATATTATATGTGGTAGTGGTAATTGTTCTATTTGGATAATGTTATATAGGGGTAATAGTAAGAATGTGTATCAAAATATACATGGAAAATGGATATTGAATGAAAAATAAGGTCAAAAAAATAAATGGGTATATTATATGGGGTCGGGACCTTGTGCGATAACATGTGTATTTTCGGCGGTGGTAGTAGTAGCAATGATCTTTATGACAAACTGGATGGCGGTGAATGAAACAACACAGAATTATAAGAAACAATTACCAGAAGAATTGAGAAAGACATATTCAGAAATAGTAAAAGAGAGAACCCAGATATTTTATACGGGTTATGTTATCGGGTTATTGATAGCATTTGTTCTCATCTATTACAATGTATATGTCAAAAAGAATAGAATGGAATGGCCTTCAATGGTATGTTTAACAGTGGTAGTAGCATTTATTACAAATTATTTTTATTATGTTCTCACACCGAAGAAGAAATGGATGTTGGAATCGGTAACAACTCCAGAACAAACAAAGGCTTGGTTAGAGATGTATAGGTCTATGCAAATATATTATCATGGAAGTTTAGTAGTAGGATTAGTATCTGTGGGATTGATAACCTTTGCTTTTAGATGTGAATAAATGTTTGTCCATAAAAAATGGTGACGAATTACTTGAATGATTTTCTTCTTTTTGAATGATTTTCTTTTTTGAATGATTTTCTTTTTTTGAATGATTTTCTTTTTTTGAGTGATTTTCTTTTATTTGATTTTCCTCCTAAGCTAGACTCTTCTTCTTCTTGCAAATCTCCTTCTTTCAAAGCGTTAAATGCTCCCTCCTGGGT
>Ga0209550_10005596_pt1 | contig 11749 bp, 9 predicted proteins | sample LauGreSuBDMM15SN_2_FD_187567 | JGI IMG/M metagenome (GOLD analysis project Ga0209550, IMG submission 187567) | Freshwater lake microbial communities from Lake Michigan, USA - Su13.BD.MM15.SN (SPAdes) (version 5) | ecosystem: Environmental > Aquatic > Freshwater > Lake | place: Lake Michigan, USA... | reverse complement strand
CACCACCGGATCCATACTCAGCGCACGTGCGATCGCCACACGCTGCTGTTGACCTCCAGACAGCTGGCCCGGATGCTTATCTTTGTGTGCGGTCAGGCCGACTCGGTCAAGCATTTTCAGGCCACGTTCTAAGGCCTCTGCGGGGCTGCGACCCAATACTTTAATTTGTGCCAAGGTCAGGTTTTCAGTGACGCTTAAGTGTGGAAACAATTCAAAGTGCTGAAACACCATGCCGACCTGACTACGCAACTTGGGCAGATCGGTTTTAGGATCATGTAACGCCACGCCATTGATCGTGAGCTTACCTTGCTGAAACGGTTCAAGCGCATTGACGCATTTGATCAGGGTCGATTTACCCGAACCCGAGGGGCCACAAACCACTACGACCTCACCGCGATTGACCTGGGTGGTGCAGTGCTTCAAGACATTAAAGCTGCCGTACCATTTTGAGACATCTTCAATCGCAATCATTTGTTCTGACATAAAGGTTCCTAGTACTAATGTTCGAGTCACAGCCGCACTGCTACACCTATCATTGTGACACGGATCAAAGACTTTAAACACTTTGATTTCATTAGCTATTCTCAAATTAAAGCTTGTCGGGCTCGGGGCACCGTACCCAACAATCACGACGGCGCTTCACTCGACCGCTAGCTGTTCTGCAACAGAGTCAGAGACCCCCTTGTACCCACCCTTTCACTGCCACTTATCTTGACCTTAAGTTGAAAAGGGGCTGAAGTTTCAATCACTCGCACAGTCCTGAACCGCTTGGGTCAGACGCCTCTGGTTTGCACCTATAATTTTGCTTTGCCGTCTCTGTCGCTTACTTTGAGCGATTACCCTGACCCGCCTCATCCTGAAAAGCGCCGCCCCCTTTAAAGCTAGTTTCGCGTGTTTAAGACCGAGAATAATGAAAACGATCGATTCGATTAAAAATGCCTTTAAGCAAGGCCAACGTGCAGAGGCGATTCAAGCCTGCGCTCAACTTTGCGGGGCCGAACCCGCCAACCTTGAGCCCAAACGGCTATTGGCCTTGATGTATGTCGTGCTTGGTAACTTTGCTGAGGCAAAAACTGGCTATCAAGCCGTGCTTGCCTTGCGTCCAAACGATGGCGATGCACTCTTTAATCTGGCCGTCTGCGAAAGAGAATTGCAACGCCTTGACGCCGCCGTCGATGTCTACACGTTGTACACCAAGGCTCATCCTAACGAGATTGAAGGTTGGGTCAATCTGGCAGAATGTCATCAACAACTTGGTCAATACCAGCAAGCTACAGCGGCAGCTGAACGCGCCATTAAGATCACGCCAACCTTGTTTAGGCCCTGGCTGATTAAGGCCGACGCCTTGAAGGCTGCCGGTGATTACGCGGGCGCCATCAAACAGTATAAAAACTCCATCCAATGTGAGCCAAATGCAGCCTCGTACCTTGGCATGGGCCTAGCGCAGCAAGCGCTTAAGCAAGCGCCCGAAGCGCTCGATTCCTTGACACGCGCTCTGGGCCTTGCTCAAAAGCTATTACCCGCTTTGCTTGCCCGCGCTGAAATTTTTGAAGCCCTTGGCCGCACCCAAGACGCACTGACCGACTATCTTGCCGCCTTAGCCATCAAGCCCGATCACGAGCAAGGCCTTAAAAACGCTTCTGGCTTACTGGTAGCGCTTAACCGCGGCACAGAGGCCCTTGAACTGTTTGACAAGGCTCTTGAAGTGTCGCCTAATCTGTTGGTCGCCAAGCTCGGTTCGGCTTGGGCCACCAGCAAGATGGTCCCTCTTTGGCATGTTCCTATGATGAACGAGGCACACCGCAATGATGCCTACTTCGAGGGCATCAAAACCGCGGTTCAACCAGGCAAACTCGTTTTAGAGATTGGTGCGGGATCGGGCCTGCTTTCGATGATGGCAGCCAAGCTTGGTGCCACTCAAGTCGTTGCCTGCGAGGCCGAACCCTTGGTCGCAAAAACCGCCACCGAAATTGTTAAGACCAACGGCTTCGCGGATACCGTCACAATCCTGTCAAAAATATCGTACGACGTTGAACTTGGCAAAGACTTACTTGAAAAAGCTGACGTACTGATTCACGAAATTTTTGATAGCGCCATCATCGGCGAACACGTACTGCCTGCCATCGAAGACGCAAAAAAACGCCTGCTTAAACCCGACGCCTTAATTGTGCCGCACGCGGCTAGCATCATGATTGCTTTAATGGGTGGCGATACGGCCAGTCTGTACCTTCGGGTTGAAAGCAGTCACGGTTTTGACCTGTCGCGTTTTAATTCGATTTCCTCGAAAAAAATCCCGTTTTATCGCGAAGATATTGCACTCGTGCCAATGAGCACACGGGTGGATGCTTTTCGTTTTGACTTTATGAATCAGGATTCATTTCCTGCCGAGCACAAAATTTTAGAACTCACCGCCACAGCAGAAGGCCCCTGCTATGGCGTGGTGCAATGGATTCGCATTGAGCTCGATGCCACCACCACTTGGGAAAACCCACCAACGGATATCCGCTCAACCACGGCTTGGCAGCGAACGATTTATCGTTTTGATCATCCTTTGCAGTTAACCAAAGGCATGGTGGTTAAGATTGCCGCGAGCCACGATCGCGCCTCGCCTTGGTTTGATTTGGCTAAATAAGCCGCACTAGGCTAACGCTTTAATTGCAGACGATGCCCTGCTTCTGCACACGACGTATTCCCTTGCAATGGACCTTAGCAAATCAACGCACTGCAATCTTAGCCTGCAAACGCTTCACTAGCATCGAAGCGCCAAACGAAATCACAAAATACACCAACGCTGCAAAGATATACATCTCGACCAAGCGGCCATCACGCTGGGCCACTTTGCTGGCCGCGCCTAAAAAGTCGGTAAGCGACAACACATAGACCAGCGAAGTATCTTGAAACAAAATAATTGCTTGGGTCAACAATAGCGGTGTCATCGCCCTGAAGGCCTGAGGTAATACGATATAGCCCATCACCTGGTGATAGCGCATCCCTAACGCCTGAGCTGCAGCAAATTGCCCGCGCGGCACCGCTTGAATACCGGCACGCATAATTTCTGAAAAGTAAGCCGCTTCAAACAATGAAAATGTGACAAGCGCCGACATGAATGCCCCAACAGCCATTGGGCGCTCAGAGCCTAAGACCCATTGCCCAATGTACGGCAGCAAAAAATAAAACCAAAAGATCACCAAGACTAACGGCAGCGAGCGAATAATGTTGACGTATGTAGCGGCAAACTTTTGCAATACGACAAATTTTGACAAACGCATCAGCGCCAAAATCGTACCCAAGACGATGCCAGCCCCCGTTGCCAGACCGGTCAACATCAACGTAAACGACATGCCCTCTTTAAACAGATAAGGCCAACTGCGCGCGATCACATCAAAATCAAACTGACTAAACATGGTGCACCTTTAGTGAACAACCACGTTGGCCGACGTACCCAGATAGCCTGGTACAGCGATCGATTTTTCAAGACGCCGCATCAGTATCGTCACAATCATATTTGTGAACAGATACAGCAAGGTTGCCACTGTAAAGGCCTCAAAGACTTGAAACGAGAACTCTTGCATCGAACGTGCACGCGCGGTGAGTTCCATTAAGCCGATCGTTAAGGCAACCGACGTATTTTTGATCGTATTCAGTAGCTCAGAGGTCAGAGGCGGGAAGATGATCCGAAACACCATGGGCATTAACACGAAGCGATACGTTTGTGCGATGGTCATGCCCAGCGCAGTGCTTGCCATGCGCTGTCCAACGGGCAACGACTCGATACCGGTACGAACCTGCTCGGCGACCCGCGCCGACATAAACAAGCCAACCCCTAACACCCCGTTATAAAACGCGGCGTTAGGCAATTGCTTGAGCCAGTCACCGAAACGCTCGGGGACTAGCTCGGGCACAACGAAATACCATAAGAACAATTGCACCAGCAACGGTATGTTGCGAAAAACCTCAACATACGCATTGCCAACAAGGCGACCGGTGCGACTTGGCAAGGTGCGCAGCACACCAATTGTCACGCCAAGCAAGAGCGCAATCATCCAAGCAAAAAACGCTGTGGTCAGCGTCCACATCAGACCGGAAAGCAGCATCTCGAGATAGGTGCCCTTACCTTCAGGAGACACCTCAAACAAAATGCCCCAGTTCCATTTGTAATTCATGCAGCGATCCTGTTATTGCGCTATCAGACACCGCTCATTAAAAAAATCAAACGGCGCAATGCGATGACACTTTATTGAATATCACGCAGCAACAAACGGCAGGCTTTCTAGCCGCCGAGCTACCATGAGTAAAATATCGAAGAGCTCAACGATCAAGAGCTCGTCGATATTCTGCTGTACTGTCAACAATCAATAGCTAGCAGGATCTGGATTGTTTGTTGGGTTGGCCAACGCTTTCTTCATTTTGTCGGTCATTGGTTGATTCAAGACCAAGCCTTTAGGTGGCACCGCTTTGTCAAACCACTTTGAATACAAAGCTGGCATCTCGGCAGACTTGTATAGCTTGGCTGCAGCAGCAGTCGCCATCTTGTTAAACGGCGCGTCATCACGTGGCATCATGAAGCCATAGGGCTCGGGATTTGAAAGTGTGTCGCTCGAAATCGTGAAATCGCTTGGCTTTTTAGCACCTGCAACCAATCCTGCCAACAAAATATCATCCATCACAAACGCAACAGCACGACCTGTTTCAACCATCAAAAAAGCTTCAGGGTGATCTTTAGCCGCCAAGATTGTCAAACCCAGATTTTGCTTTGTATTGGCTTCTGAGATTTGCTTGAGATTGGTTGAGCCAGCAGTCGACACAACAGTTTTGCCCTTCAAGCTCGCCAGGTTAGTGATACCTGAACTCTTTTTGTAAACAAAACGGGTGGCAGTCAGGTAATACGTCGGGCCAAACGCAACTTGCTTTTGGCGCTCGGCGTTGTTGGTGGTTGAACCGCACTCAAGATCGATCGTGCCATTGGCAATTAAAGGGATGCGGGTTGCCGAAGTGACCGGAGCCAACTTGACCTGCAAATTAGGTAACTTGAGCTCTTTTTTGATTTCATTGACGATATACATGCAAATATCGACTGCATAACCAATCACTTTTTGCTGATCGTCGAAGTACGAAAAGGGTAACGACGCATCGCGATGACCAACAGTAATCGTGTTGGTGTCTTTAATTTTTTTGAGCGTGCCTGTTAAATCTTGCGCAATTGCTGTGCTAGCAATCACGACTGTCGCAAGCGCAACCAGCCCGTGCTTAAGGGTTTGACGAAACATATTTAGACTCCGGTAGATTTCTGAATAGCACTGCGTTTAAGCCCGACGTAGGCAAAAAATAAAGACAGCACCGCTAAGGTGATTGAGGAGTAATCACCCACACCCCAATTTTGCACTGCAACAGGGTATTCACGCTAGCGGGTTCGCCCTAATCGACGTTAATTTTCGCTTTTTTAACGACCTCACCCCAACGTGCCCGCTCGTGGGCAATGAAGGCGGTAAATTCTTGCGGCGTATCACCCACTAGCAACGCACCATCCTCACGCATGCGTTTGGTGCCTTCGGGAGACTTTAACGCAATGACAAGCTCGCTTTGCAGGCGTTTGACAATCGCCTCGGGCGTCCCCGCAGGCGCCATCAAGCCGTACCATTGCGAAGTTTCAAAGCCTGGATAACCACTCTCTGCGATGGTGGGCACATTGGGCAGTGAAGCCGCGCGTGCCCCTGAGCCCACGGCCAAGGGCACCAAGGCCCCGCCTTTAATCTGCGCTACCAACGAGGGCAAACCATTAAACGTCGCCTGCGTTTGCCCGCCGATCAGATCTGTCAGCATTGGGCCCGATCCCTTATAAGGCACGTGAGTCAATTCGATACCCGCCTCAGAGGCGAAATATTCCATCGCGAGATGGCCTGCACTGCCATTACCCGCCGACCCATAATTGATGGATCCGGGCTTGGCTTTCGCCGCAGCAACCATGTCAGCCAGCGTTTTAAAACCCGCACGTTGGCTCACGGCAATCACGTTTGGCACCTTGGCGATCAAAGAAATCGCGACAAAATCCTTGACTGGATCGTAGGTCAGCTTTGCGCCAAAGAGCACCGGATTCACCGCAAGCGTCCCCACATGCCCGAGAATCAACGTATAGCCATCTGGCGCAGCACGTTTGACCTCAGCCATCGCAATACTGCCAGCAGCACCTGGTTTATTTTCAACATATACCGATTGACCTAACTGCGTGGTCAGGCTACTTGCAACCGAACGCGCGACAATCTCAGACGTACCTCCGGGGGCAAAAGGCACCACAAACCGTATCGCTTTTTCGGGATATTGCGCCCACACACTTGAAGCGCCACAGAGCGCCATGACGCACAACGCATAACGTAACTTTAAGACAGAGAGGTAATTCATTACTCAGAGCTCCATAAGACTGCAGCGCATCAGACGCCACAAACACTACCCAACAGCAAACCGGACTGCTGATCGTATTGCGCAGAAGCACTCACGTACGAATCAACCCATCCACCTAACCGCGGCGCCATCACTGGCGTCGCGGCTCAACGACTTACATCTGCGCCAAACCCAGTGCCTTGCGAAAACGGTTTTTGATATGTACGCCATCACGCGACGGAAAGGCGCGCGGCACATCGTCGGCTTTGACATAGACCTGCGCAAACGACACACCAGCGCGTGCCACCACATTCTGCGCAATGGTTTTAGCCTCGCTTGCCTCTCTAACTTTGAACGAATTAGAAATGCCACAGCCTTTCGCGACTGCCGTCAGGTCGGTGCCGAGACTGCTGTGACTATGCTGCATACCCGTTTCACCAAAATGACCGTTATCGAGCACGACGATTGTGAGATTTTTAGGCTGTTGCGCGTTAATCGTTGCCAACCCCCCCATCCCCATGAGTTGCTCACCGTCACCCGTAATCACCAGCACCGACTTGTTCGGTTGCGCTAGGGCCAGGCCAAGACCAATCAAAGCCGCGCCACCCATGGCACCCCACATATAGAAGTTTAGATCTCGATCACCTGCCGCATAGATGTCATAGTTTGACGAACCTAAGCCGGGAACAACTAAGGCGTCTGGGCACAGGCTGAGGAGTTCTTTCACAAAAGCGCGGCGCTCGATCGTGCCAGAAAAAGCTGGAATATTGCTCATGATGTTTCCTATCTTAAAGAGTTAGCGTGTTGAAAAGGCTGTGGTCAGCAAGTGCTTAATCCCGCACCCATTTTTTGCGACCAATCAAACTTTGCGATAACAAAATAGCAACACGGTCGCCCGCTTCAAATACTGAATCCAATGCTGCACTGACAACATCTTCGACCTCGTCGGCCTTGCTCACACGATAGACCGTGATGCCCATGGCCTCCATGACACCTTTGGTCGCTCGACTCATCGGACCTTGCCAAGGGTTGAACTCAGCATACTCACCACGCATCGTCACAAGCGTCAAAAACGGAAACCGACAGCTATCAAGCAGGGACATCATGTTGATACAGTTACCGACGCCACTACTTTGCATCAGCAACGCATGACGATCGCCGCCCAACCAGGCGCCGGCTGCAATCGCAACACCCTCTTCTTCGGTGGTCAAAACAATGCCTCGCATGTCTGGATCAGCGTGCACACGCCGAATCACATGAGCATGACCGGCATCAGGCACATAAGACACCTGTTTAATGCCGCCTTTTTTCAAGACATCAAAAATATCGTCTTGCCAAGCGTGTGTCTGACTATCATTTGGTGCTGCCTGAGTGCTCATGTTTGAGGCTCCTTTATTGATGGCGGTTCATGTCATTCTTGTATTTGATAGCATACCTCAGCACTGAGGTTTAGCGCTGCGCCGTTGGCAACGGTAAGGCAGTTTTATAACGAACTTGCTTCAAAGCAAAACTAGAACGGATCTTTTCAATGCCAGAAATCGGTGTGAGCTGCTCAAGTATAAATTTTTCAAGGGCTCCGATGTCGGCCACCGCGATACGAATCAAGTAGTCGCTATCACCGGTCATCAGATAGCACTCCATCACTTCATCGTGTTCACAAATGCGTTGTTCGAAGTGGGCTAATGATTCTTTGTTTTGGCTAGTTAAGCTAATGTTGATGAACACATTGAGCCCAAGACCTAGCGCAGCCGCGCTAGCCAGTGCAACATAACGATCAATCACGCCAGCACTTTCAAGTGCGCGCACGCGAGCGAGACAGGGCGATGGGCTTAAATGCACTCGTTTGGCCAACTCAATATTAGAGAGCGCCCCATCGAGTTGTAACTCTTGTAGAATTTTTAGATCAATTGTGTCTAGCTTCATAAATGAATATTATTAGTTTTTTATTTTGATTAAACATAATTTTACAGAATTTTATGCTTTAAATAGATCTTTTATCCTGTATTTAAAGCACCTCATGCTGCGCAGTTATCTCTAGAATAAGCGAATTGCAGCATAACGACTCTTAGAACACCTCAAGCGCCTATGAACGCCTCGATCGACCCCCGTCTGAACGCCCTGCTCACGACAACTGACACCGATACACAAGAAACCAGCGAATGGCGCGAAGCACTTTTAGCCGTGTTAGCCGCTCAGGGGCCAGAGCGAGCCCGCTTTTTATTGGATGAGCTTGTGCGCACCGCACACTCCGCAAAAATCGGCTGGCGTCCCGAACTGAGCACGCCCTATGTCAACTCGATTTCAGTCGATCAGCAGCCGGTGTTTCCGGGCGACCTGGCGATTGAAGAGCGCTTAGCCTCGATCATGCGCTGGAACGCCTTAGCAATGGTCGTACGCGCCAATCAAGCGTATGGCGAGCTAGGCGGCCATATCGCCAGCTATGCCAGCGCAGCTGACTTATTTGAAACCGGCTTTAATCACTTTTTTGAGGCGCGGCAAGGCACGGGCCCCGATCAGCATCGCGGCGACTTGGTGTTTTTTCAACCCCATAGTGCACCTGGCGTGTATGCACGTGCGTTTCTTGAAGGGCGGTTAAGCGAACAAGACTTACTGAACTATCGCCAAGAAATCCGCGCGGCCGAACGGGGCGCCGTGGGGCTGTCGAGCTACCCGCATCCGTGGCTCATGCCTGATTTCTGGCAGTTTCCGACGGGCTCGATGGGGATTGGGCCGATCAGTTCGATCTATCACGCACGCTTCATGCGCTATCTCAGCCATCGCAACTTGCTTGACTGCTCGGCCCGCAAAGTCTGGGGCGTATTTGGCGACGGCGAAATGGATGAACCCGAATCCATGAGCGCCTTAACGCTGGCCGCCCGCGAAGGCCTTGATAATCTAGTGTGGGTAGTCAACTGTAATCTGCAACGCCTTGACGGCCCTGTGCGTGGTAACGGTCGCATCATCGACGAACTCGAAAAACTCTTTACCGGCGCAGGCTGGAATGTCATCAAACTCGTTTGGGGTAGCGATTGGGATGGTCTGTTTGCCCGCGATGTCACGGGCGCCTTGGCACGAGCGTTTGCCAATACGGTCGACGGGCAAATGCAAACCTTCGCCGCTAAAGATGGCCGCTTTAATCGCGACACGTTTTTTGGACAAAACGAAGAGCTCGCAAAATTGGCACAGGGAATGACCGATGACCAAATCGACCGCTTGAAGCGCGGCGGGCATGACCTCGTTAAAATTCACGCCGCTTATGCGTCAGCAACTCAGCATGTTGGCCAGCCAACAGTCATTTTGGCGCACACCAAAAAAGGCTACGGAATGGGCAGCGCCGGTCAGGGCAAAATGACCACTCACAGTCAAAAGAAATTTGACGATACCGATCTGCTTGAGTTTCGCAATCGGTTTAACCTCCCCCTGTCAGATCAAGAGGCCACCTCGCTGGCCTTTTATAAGCCGGCCCCCGAAAGTGCCGAGATGCAATATTTGCAAAGTCGCCGCACAGCCTTAGGCGGCTATTTGCCTAAACGTGACACCGCGTGCGATACCGTAGCAGTGCCCGCGATCGAACAGTACAGCGGCTTCGCGCTGAACGCCGAAGGCAAAGAGATGAGTACCACCATGGCCTTTGTGCGCATGTTGGGCAATCTTCTCAAGGATTCTGCACTGGGCCCGCGCATTGTGCCCATCGTGGCTGATGAGGCGCGCACCTTTGGCATGGCCAACTTGTTCAAGCAAGTGGGCATCTATTCAAGCGTGGGTCAGCGCTACGCACCTGAAGATATTGGCTCAGTCTTAAGCTACCGCGAGGCGCTTGACGGCCAAATCCTTGAAGAAGGTATTTCAGAAGCTGGCGCAATCGCCAGCTGGACAGCCGCCGCCACGAGCTATAGCGTACACGGCTTGGCGATGTTGCCCTTTTATATCTACTACTCGATGTTTGGCTTTCAACGTGTGGGCGATCAAATCTGGGCTGCCGCCGACCAACGCCCACGAGGCTTCTTGTTGGGCGCGACCTCTGGGCGTACCACACTAGGCGGTGAAGGCTTACAGCATCAAGATGGCTCAAGTCATCTTCACGCCGCCACCATCCCCAACTGCAAAGCTTACGACCCTGCCTTTGCGGGTGAGATGGCCGTCATCGTGAATCAAGGCATTAACGACATGATGATCGAACAGCGAGATGTGTTTTATTACATCACGCTGATGAACGAAAACTACGCCCAACCGAGCTTGCCCGCAGCAATGCACGAGCAAGTCATACGCGGGTGCTATTTGTTTGAGACATTTGAGGGTCAGGCAAAGGTCTTGTCGCCTATCCAAGCACAAGACGGCGATTTGTCTGATGCGACAGCGCACAACACTGAGATTGGCATCACAAACAAAAACGAAGCGAAAGCCCCTGTCACTAAAAAAATTGCAGTTGCGGGTGCGTCAACGTCGGCAGGCAATTTCTCTCACCCTGCCGTTACACTTCTTGGCTCGGGTGCGATCCTGACTGAAGTGATCAAAGCGGCTCGGCAGCTCGCTGCTCAAGGAGTGACTGCCTACGTCTACAGCGTCACTAGCTGGAGCGAACTCGCGCGCGACGGACTGGCGTGCCAAGACGCCCGCTTAGCGGGTTCAGCCACCGCAGGCGTACCCTTCGTCTATACGCAGGTTGCCACAAGCGCAGGGCCAATCGTCGCGGCAACCGACTACGTACACGCACTGCCCGAATCGGTGCGCGCCTACCTACCCGCCGATCGCCGTTACTTAACACTTGGCACAGACGGCTTTGGTCGCAGCGATACCCGTGCTGCCTTGCGTGAATATTTTGGTGTGGATACTGCAGCAATCGTGCGCGCAGCGATGCTCGCTTTAGAATAGCGGGATGCCCTCGACACCAGCCCACGCATCATCACGTACGATCAGTGTAGACACGCCAAAAGACGACGCTCACCGTGACACCACGCTGAGCGTCGCGCCAAGTACGCAGCCAGTCAATCAAGAAAATCCTAGGCCTGCTGCTGCGTCGCCAGTTTTACAACAGGCACCCGGCTTAGTGCTAGATGCCTGTATTTTGATGTCTGGTTTGCTGCGGCCGCTGCTTCTGAATCTAGCTCACGCGGGTCTATTAGTGCCGCTTTGGACAGACAAGATCGGTCAAGAATGGCAGCGTAACGCGGCACGACTGTGGCCGATTGCACCCGAGCTGTTAAAAAAAGAGTGGCAACTCATGCAAGAGCAATTTCCGCACTCAAACATGGGCGATGTCACCGAGTTTGAGGCCGACCTTCGACACACCGATCGTAAAGACAAACACGTGGCCGCAACAGGTATTGCAGGCGTTGCAAAACACGTTGCGCAGCCGATCAGCGTGCTGACCTGG
>Ga0209550_10005595_pt1 | contig 11750 bp, 13 predicted proteins | sample LauGreSuBDMM15SN_2_FD_187567 | JGI IMG/M metagenome (GOLD analysis project Ga0209550, IMG submission 187567) | Freshwater lake microbial communities from Lake Michigan, USA - Su13.BD.MM15.SN (SPAdes) (version 5) | ecosystem: Environmental > Aquatic > Freshwater > Lake | place: Lake Michigan... | reverse complement strand
TATATTGTTTTTTATGCACCGACAATAAATCAATTATACGTTTCCGTCGAGTAACGGTGTTTCCAAATCGGCTGCATTTGCAATGGGCACCGGTTTCGTTTCTTGTGAATCATCCAGTGATTTATCAGAAGCACTATTTACTGCGTTTTTCGTTTGTGCATTGCAATCTTCTTTTTCTGGCTCTACAGCGATACCTTCGTCCACATATTTCCCCTGTTTTATCGCAACGATGTCTTTCATGATCCGTTTCGATATCGTATTGTTGGTTTGTTCGAAGACATTAATAAGCGATGCAATAATATTTAATGCAATACCACCCCATACCAATTCCTTGATATTATAACCTGCTGCCAAGGTCGTCGTAAAAATTCCTGCGGATTGCACAAAATGAAACATGTAATTTAACCAGACATTCGTTTTGTTGAGACATTGGCGTTTCTCTAAAAATCGCGTGAGATCGTCGATTTTGTTCTTGTTCAATATTGCATTTACTTGGGCTTGAATATCGGGCGCGTTCATTGTGTTTTGTATATATTTAGAAAAGAAAATATATATAAAATGTATAATACATTGTAATGGCAAAACGGAGTAGCACTGCAAAACGGAGTAGCACGGCAAAACGGAGTAGCACGGCAAAACGGAGAAGCACTGCAAAACGAAGTAGCACTGCAAAACGAAGTAGCACCGCAAAACGAAGTAGCACCGCAAAACGAAGTAGCACTGCAAAAAACTATAAACATCGACGCTCTACTAAAAATAGAACATGGAAGAGAATCGGTGGCCATGTCCCTAAGCCACGAACTGTTTATACTCACCGACGACCACGTTCCACTCACCTGCGATCCGTCTCTACTCTTCGGCGCCGCCGTTCTACTCCTTGGCGACCACGTTCTACTCCTCGGGCACCGCTTTTTACTCACAGTCAACCAATTTCGCATGCGAAAGATCTAACCGAAGATGAAATAGATTATGTATTATCATCTGTAGCAATCAATGCCACGGAAGAACAAAAGAAAAATTTGCGTCTTTTTTTTGAAACGTATGAATTAAATGAGGATTATGACTACGAATACGAAAGTAATTCAACGAATAACAACGTAGTTTTGGGCCAAGCCTTAGATATCATCCAACATTGGAACCGAGAAGGGGACAGGGTTTTGGGTGTTGAATAATCAAATGTTGTCCCAATTTATTCTTCACTTACGCATCAGCGCTCACACTTGAAGATGCCTGGTTCATTAAGAGTTCGTTACGAAGTTGCGTCGACTCCACTTCGGAAACCTCACGGTCTTCGAAGTTCACCGTCTCCTTCACACCCACAAGATTACCCTCTTCATCCATAGTCTGGGTGAGTACATTTCCACTCTTCTTGGCGTTTTCAATGTTCTCCAAAATGGCCTTCTTTTTCGTTTCGCGAACACGCTCCTCAAATTCCTTCTTCGCCATTTCCTCATTCTTCAACTTCTCCTTATGCAGAGCGTTGAGTTCTTCTTCGATATGTTCCACGCGACCCGTCTTATAGGCATCAGGGTCCCATGGCACCCATACACCCACAGGTGCAACATAGATGTCATGATTCGGGTCCTGCTCACGCACCTTTTTGCAGCGCATTTCGGCCTCTTCCTGGGTGGCGTAACATCCGCGAACCTTTAGGCCACGCACGGAAGTTTGGAATGCATGTTCGCGGTTGAACTTTTCGTTCACCTTCTCCTCTTGCTTATCCATAAAGTTCTTGTAATCGTCTTCAATGCCCGACTTCTTGAGTTTATCCGACTCTTCGCGAACAAACTCATTGAAATCATCGATCAATTGGGATACGTTTAAATTGTATTTGTAAGCCACAAAATGGACAAAATCGAAATAGCGTTCCATGGACTTGGAAAATTCCCATTGACGAATGAATTGTTCGAACAAGAACACCTCACGCTTCTTTAGGATTTTTTCGGGGGAAACGAAGGACATGCAGACGAATTTTTGGCCGGCGATGGGGGAATCTTCATCGCAGAGATCTACGTATTTAGGGTTTTTTTCGCCATTGTCCAAGGTCTTCTTTTCAAAGGATGACATTTCTATATGTTATTAATGGAATATATTGTTTAAGTGATTTGCAGAGGAAACATTATTTAGGAAATGTTTCTTGTGGTTTTGTGTGATTTTTTTGTTTGAGTATTATATAAAGGAAAATGGATCTTACCGAACTCGTGAAGCGCGCTATCAAGTATCTCATAGAAGGCTTAGTAATCGGGCTAATCTGTCTAATTTTGCCGAAAAAGCAGTTGCAAGTTGAGGAGGTCGTGATCATTGCGTTGACCGCCGCCGCCACTTTTAGCATCCTTGATGTTTTCATCCCTTCTATGGGTGTCTCTGCACGTAACGGAACGGGCCTCTCTCTAGGCGCAGGAATTGTGGGTGGATTCCCCATTGCATAAATGCAGTGACAACAAACTAAAACATTACACCGGTAAATTTTATCAACAAACCCGTTGATAAAATTGTAAAAACGTATGCATCCGTATCGCTGTCATTTTTTAACCTCCCTTAGCGAACATTAAAAAATTCGACAACCTATAAAAACACTTTCCCACAAAAACCAACATAAAGATTTAGGCATTTCTAAACTATAGTAGTATAATACCCCATAATATTATCTCCCGCTAATTTATAGAATGGAAATCGAAGATCCCCCGCTCGAAAATGCTTTCATACCCACAATTCCGGATATTGTATCGGCACCGAAGCCAAAGAAAAAACAGGCAAAGCGTATCTATTTCGATTTCGCACTCCTTCAAACGTTTTGCAACGAAAATGGGATAACACTCTTGGAAGATTATTCGCAAAAATTTGTTACCAGAAATATGATGGTAAACGGCACATGTAGAAACCAAGATTGCAAGGAAACATTTACACTTGGATTTCGGACATTGTATCGAAACAATACAGGATATTGCATTACGTGTTCTAAAAAAGATCATGCGAGTAGAATACAGAAAGGCTGTTTATCGAAATATGGTGTAGATAACGCAAGAAAATGTCCTATCATTAACGAAAAAGTAAAACAAACTTGTCTTGATAAATATGGATGCGAGTATCCTTCCCAAAACGAGGTTGTAAAACAAAAAATGAAAGATACCTGTGAAAAAGTATACGGGGGTCATCCTCTAAAAAACAATGAGGTTCAAGAGAAACGTAAAAAAACCTGTCTTGCAAAATACGGTTGCGAAAATCACCAACAAAATGCTGACGTTCGACTCAAAACAGAAACCACTTGTATCGCAAAATATGGACAAAAATGTTCTTTCGAATCCCCTGAACTCAGGGCAATCGGTAAACAAACTGTGCTTCTAAGATATGGTTGTGAACACGCAACTCAAGCAGAATCCGTAAAAGAAAAAACAAAACAAACCAATTTGAAAAAATACGGAAAAGTGCATCCGTTACAATGCGACATTGTCAAGGAAAAATCAAGACAAACCTCCATGGCACGCTATGGCGTGGAACATCCAATGCAGTGTCCATCGGTTTCCGAAAAATCACTCCATAAAGCCCACAAATACAAACTCTTCACCTTCCCCTCCGGAAACGAAATCTACACACAAGGATACGAACATTTCGCACTACGTGATTTGCTTGATGTCCATCGCGTTTCCGAGGAAGACATCGTAACCAACCGAAAAGATGTTCCGAAACTCTGGTATAGTGACACCAACAACAAAAAACACCGCCATTTCGTCGACATTTACATACCCTCCCAAAACAAATGCATTGAAATAAAATCGTCCTGGACGGTAAATATCGAAAAATCCCATGTGTTCCAAAAGCAGGTGGCAGCAAAAAAGGAGGGGTTTTTATATGAAATATGGGTCTATAGCAGTGTCGGAAAATTAGAAACCATCCACACATAAAACACAAACAAAAAAGACTTAAAAACAACCATCTATATATAGGAAACCCCCAAAATGCGCTTGAAATCAGAACTCTACAAAAAAGAGCAATTGGAAATCCTGGACAAAATTGTCGCCATATTAAACATCAACAAACAGCCCGCGATGACACTCCTGGATCTCGATAACGACACCGAAAAACAAACCGCCATTATGGAACTCCTGCCCGATGTATACAAGTATTTCAGCAAGTCCTATATCGAGGGAGCGAAGCGACCGGGCAGAGTAAAGCGCCCCTGGTTATCAATCGCAAAGGCGATCCTCAAACTCAAATACACACTTGTAACAAGTGGTTATAACCTGACGTTGCCCAATGGAAATCGATTCCAAACGGTGAAATACTATTTTGTGAGAACGGATACGATACAACAATCGACACCTACGATTTCTGCATGAATTGTAGGGATTCACTCTGTATTTCGACTCGTCGAATTGGGTTTCTCCGCAAGAATATTGTCCGGTTTTAGACTTATTTTTTCTAATGCATATTGACCACAAGGCCCACAGTGGTCTTCGTTGGATAAGTCGATTTTCTGGTTCATTGCCGTATTACATTCCTCGATTCTCCATCTACCCACGGGTTTTGGCAAGTCTTTGGGTAGGAATTTTTTTAGTATAGATGTAATATATTTCATAATATACAACAACGAGTCATGTTTTTATACCATTTCGTATTTCAAATACAGATTTATTATAAATAAATTATAAAATGATGACCAATTGAACCTACAACATGCATAACAAAATGATAATTTTGAGCAATACATTTTTTATCACAAAAACAATATTCTTTGACAATGAAACCATAAATGTATAAATATATACAAAGCAGAAATGCAACAATAATTATTAAGAAATTCAACCATTTGTTTGTATTAATTTTATTGCATAACACATATCCTCCATATAAGACAACCGTCAAAACTGCTATCTTATCAATAACGTTTGTATAGAAATTGTCGTTGTAATGAACTATGAGTGATGTTATAGTAAGAATTAAAAATAAAAACGAATATAAGTATTGTTCGTTAAAATATGCGGTTACTATATTTGTAATAAAAAACAACGATGATAATAGTAAAATACTAGGTTTTTCTATATTTTTATCTTGACGTGTTGTAGAATTATCATGTATTATATTATTTGATATATCTCTTTCCATTCTGTAATTATTTTTCTATTTGGTTTTTTATAAAACATCACACTATTTCTATTACATTTTAGGTATTTGATAAAAAATCGGCGTTTGAAATAAAAAATTCCCAACATATATACAAATTCAGCCATCCTCTTATCCGATATAATATCCATATTTCTTCACAAAATCCACCATATTTTCGGTTCCCATCGAATAATTGCACACGGAACAAATCGGTCGCAAATTGCTGATTTCTAGTGTTCCACCGTTTTTCTCTGCAATGACATGACCAACGTCGAAATAGGTCACCTTGATCAAGGTCTTCTTACAACAAATGCATCGGTGTTCGTTAATATGACTACCGATGTATAAATCCCACACATGAGTCTTCACGCTTTTGGGAATGGATTGCTTCTTGCGCTTTTCCCCATCAGCAGGCTTCGACGGCTTTGAGTCCGCCTCTTGTCGCGCCGCTTCGAGTCGCTCTGCTTCGATTCGCTGCTTTTCAAACTCCTCCTTAGCACGTTCTGTTTCGAGTCGCTCTGCTTCGATTCGCTGCTTTTCAAACTCCTCCTTAGCACGTTCTGTTTCGAGTCGCTCTGCTTCGATTCGCTCTGCTTCGAGTCGCTCTGCTTCCAATCGTTGCCTTTCCAACTCCTCTAGACGAAGTGTGGTGAGGCGCTCCGCTTCTTCTGCTCTCTGTTTCTCCACATCTTCATGGACACGACGCTTCTCTACGGGCATTTCTGATTGATACACAAACACCGCCGATTTACAACTCGCATTCTGAGTCATAATCATCAGAATCAACCCCTCCTTCTTAACACCAGCAATCCCCTTCAGATTCAAGTCTTTGCATATCGCCCGCAATTCATCCATCTTCTTTTCCTTCAACACACCCCACAATGCATCAAACCCACGAATCAACGCAAGAATCAACTCCGGCTTCTTCAACTTGGATATCGAAATCCCATTTTGCCGACACTTCTCCTTGAGATAATCATGATTTAGTTTATTCAATTCGGTTTCAAATGTGACATTTATATCCAACTTGTTTCTGTAAAATGCCTCGTCGCCATCCGAATTCGATGTGATTTCCGTAATATCCGAAATTACGGTTTGTGCGTCCAGGTTCTCTTCCGTCATCATCATTTTCGTTTTGGTAATCGAAACCAAAGATCTCGATGGAATTCAATTTTTCCACCCAATATATTCGGAACAAAACAACCACATAAACCGATTTCGCATATACATACTATATACCGCAACTCCATGAAAACCCTAATATTATATGTATTTCATGAATACACAAGTCGCGTCGAACAATTCATAAACACGGCCATTTTCGAAGACCCACATACGGATTTCATTCTGATCTACAATAACAACACCAACAAACTCCATATCGAATTCGACCCCACGACAAAGTCACTTCAAATACGCACCCCCGAAAACACGCAATTCAACATACCATCCTACGTCAAATTCTTTCACCGTGAAAACATCGGTATCGATTTCGGGGGCTGGAGCGACGCACTCCTCCTACACGATTTCTATAAAAACTACGACAATTACGTCTTTGTAAACTCATCGATCGTCGGCCCCTTTTTACCAAAAAACAGCACCTTATCATGGACACAGGTCTTCCTCCAAGGATTAACAGATACGGTAAAACTTTTTGGTAGCACGATAAATTCATGTGACGACCCCGATAACTACAGTCACCTCCAATCCTATGCATTTGCCATGGAAAAACCAACCCTCGAATATTTAATCGAATGCGGGATATTTAGTAATACACACTATATTTCAGATAAGCACAATGCAGTCTGGCAAAAAGAAGTATTGATGTCAAGAAAAATCATCGAACGGGGGTGGAATATCGGGTCACTCCTGCCCTATTATAAAAACGTCGAGTTTCGGCCGCAACACAAACCCTTCTATGAACAAAACAAACTTGCATTAGGTGATGTCATGTGGCCCCACTACGAAAACATATATTGGACGAAAGAAGACCTGGTGTTTGTAAAAGGGAATCGGAACCACTAAGGCCCGGGTGCAGAATATTCGAGAAATCCTTTTTCCAATACTAATATAGAAAGGTCCATGGAAAATTCGTATGAAACTCAATTTTTGGCACAAATTTTCAATGCCCAAAATCGCCTTGAAAACATATTAATTGAGATTGTCCAAAATATATTTAATTTATACGACGATGATGGTGACGGCAAATTAGATATCAATGATTATATCAGTTTCGTTAGTGATTTGATGTATATATCTATATTGATGAAACGATTGGACGGGACAGCATATACCATGGATAATTTAATGAAATTTGCAAGATGGTCGTCATCAAATTTCGAAACGAATTTATTCCGAGAACCACAGGCAGAAATCAGTTACGAAACTTTTGTGCGCGGTGTAATATATGCAGTGACGGAAAATAAACATTTACCCATTTTAGGTCAGGGCGGATATTTATGTTTGTCGTCCTTTGTACCTGAAATATTAAATTATTTTAGTTATTATACAAAGATTGCTACCAGACGAGGGTGGCCAACTATGAATATATCCGAAGAGGCACCAAGTGAAGCCGACCGAGATGCGGATGTTATACATTGTCCATTTCAAACACGACTTGCGTTGGTAAATGCACAACAACAGGCCCAACATGCGACCGTTCCACAAGAACCAGAACCTGCACTAGAGCCTGCATCAGAGCCTGCACTAGAGCCTGCATCAGAACCTGCATCAGAACCTGCATCAGAGCCTGCATCAGAGCCTGCATCAGAGCCTGCATCAGAGCCACAACCTGATTCTCATTCAACTAACGGCGAGCCTGAAGAATCCGGACCATTCACCCCAGAACAACAAATACGAGAATATCAACGTAGACGGCGTATACAATACGAATTATCAAGAAATCGTTCGCACCACGAACACGAATTAATGCATGAACGCGAATCACAACAGCCTTCACCACAAGCCGCTCAAGTGCAACAGACCCAAGTCCAAGTGCAACAACCACAACAACAACTCGACCAACAGCAACTCGAAGAACGTCGGCGCCAAATCATGGAACAACAGATACAACAAATTCAACGATTACAACAACAGTTGCGAAATCATATTCGCAGACAGGAAGTCGCAAACCAAAATATAGATCAATTTGGAGACGATATTCAATTTACGACGCCACCGCACATATTAGAAGATGCAGGTGAAATCGTCATCACAAAAGAAACAATGGGCTATGATCCTATCGACGGCGACGTATCCATCCTTGATTATATCGGCACAAATCCGGTCGATAACATTGTATTCCGCATGAACGAACATTATTATATGGCGAGCAAAGACCGAATACGTTCGATGATACAGGTCGGTGAAAAGGACAACTCTATTTTTTACGGATGTATGTGTGAAATTACGGGAAATTGGACGGACCCTGCTACATGGGGATTGTTAGAAGAGACAGTGATCCCTGAAATTCGCTATTTTAACATTCAGCAACTTGGATTACCCATTCGATATGTATTATTAAAAGACATCCAAGCCATCTTGGATGGAGAACATCATTTTTTTATCGTTGAAAAACCACAAGATTATACGATTGTTCCATCGTTTGCGAGTGATAATATATTAAATCATGGGGTGGGATCTATGTCTGGAGCACACTGCCAAGATGGGCAGTCGGATATTATTTATACCATCAAAAAATTTACACCCACGCCTGGTGCGGAACCCCTTTCCATCGCGGGAATTTCTATGTAGATAAAATAATAACGTCTCTTAAAAATTTTTATCAGCAAAATGTATAATGACAGATTTCAATCGTGGATCGGGTGATTTTAAAAGGGTAGACAATATGGAGTCATTGCAACCAAAAACAAATTATTTAATTCGCTATAGACGCATGGGGCAACCGAGATTGGATTATATTGCAACCTACAATAATTATATTGCAACCTACAATAAAAGATTCAGTTTCTATATTTTATACGAAAGACCCGCTAGATATAACGATGACGATGATTACGCCAAATGGACTAAAAAAAGAAATTCAAATTCCATAATATTCACAGATCAGGATTTGTTTGGAGAAAACTCAGATGTAACTATTTATGATTTAGGAGAACACGGAAATTTAATAACACGCGAGAAATCGCCGGACAAAGTAACGGAAGAAGTAACGGAAGAAGTAATGGAAGAAATCCGCAAACAACAACGATTAGAACAAAAATCGGCACATTATCTTGCGAAACCAAATGGCAACCGACCAGGGCTTAATCCCGATGTGCTAAACATTGTAAAAAGCTATTTAGGACCCATGAAAGTTGATCTAGGAGGAAAAACCAAAAGAAAACGCCGACGTAACCGCACAAACAAAAAGAAGAAACCCAGCACACGCAAACGCTAATGTAAAATCGAGAAAATTACACATTTGTACATTCGCAAGGAAAAGGATCGAAGATGTAAAAAGTTCTCGATGTCGAAAAAATTGAATCTTTTTTTTCGCAAAACAAGTTCTGCAAAAACCAACCAAAGTCCAATCTTTGAAAATGTCGTCTATCCAAGCCATTCGTATCGTGTCTCTTCCTTCGGAGTTGCAGTCCACCTACGACGTTGCTACTTTTGCCGAAAATGTGCTTCATGTAACGGAAGTCGCCGGTGTCAGCATTCTCCAGTTGCAGACGGATGCCGGAGTTCGCTATCGGTCAGCCATTGTCGACATTGCGACGTGGGGGGAGTCCAACCCCTTCCAAGAGAAGTTGTCTGCTACTGACAACGCTAGCCTTGTTCTTTCCGACAAGGATCTACCCATGCCGACTCATTTCGACAATGGAAAGCCCATGCCACACATCAAGGTTGTGGTAGCCAAGCCACAGTGCCCTATCACAACTCCCCTTGAGTTGGCGGAGGACGACTGGAAGAGCATTTACATGCCAGTTCTGCCCGGGGATTTGGCGATGGACAAGGGCGATGTCAAGTATTCTGACGAGGCTTCGTTGGCTGCATTCTTTGAGGATGAACTCAAGATCGGACAGGTGTCTCGCGTAGACTTTGTTTCGAGAAACATTCCTGGCCAAGAGACCACGGTGCGCTCTGCATACATCCATTTCGATCATTGGTATGATAACAATGTATCAAAGACGGTGCGAAAGAGCGTGAACGCACGTGGCGAGTTTGTTTGCCATGGATACTACAACGGATTCGATTTCTGTAAGTTTGACAGAAATCGATTCATCACCTTCAAGGTGAATTACAAGCCGATTCCGACAGCCGATGCGTCGCTCAATATTCATCAACTTGCCGCAGCGAAGGAGGCACTGGAGAAGCGCGTGGCCGAGTTGGAGGCGAAGAATGCAGAACTGGAAAACTTGGTCGTCTTCTTCAAGGGTGTTGCGACCGATGCCGGATTGATTATCGAACCATCCGTAAACAACACTCCAATGACAATGGACGAACTGGACACGACGCAAGAGATGGAAGTTGAGGTGTAGCGAAAAAAAATAAAAAACCAATAAAAAAAGAAGTAGTTGTAGCAAAAAAAAGGGTCTAACCACCCTTTTTTTATGTTAGTTTTCCTACGAATCATGCATCATAATAAGGGTTATCATGTATCGTCATGCCACAATATTCCCGAGGCTCTTTTTTATAATCCACAGGGCTATGTAGTCCCGCCGCCTTGGCTTCTTCCAACAATTGTTTAAAGTTCTCCCAGAACTCGCTTTTATGCCCAATCGATTTCGTCATAATATGCGCCAATTCATGAATGGCAACAAACATCAACGTGTTTTCATCGATCAAATCATTGTTATCTTCTTTTTTACGGTTCAAACAAAACGCCAACTTTTCACCCTTGTTCTCACTATACGCAGTGTATTCACTCGTGGGCAATGTTTCCATCACCTTTTTCGGATTAAATCCTTTGACTAAACGTTGGATGTTCTCTTGGTCAGGATATTTTTTGTCCACATAGGCAACCAACTGTTTACATTTTTCAGTGACGGAGGCCAATAAATCAGACGCGAGTTGAATTTTTGCACGTTCACGAACACAATATTTATTCCCATCTACACCAGATACAATACATTTGAGTTGAAAACTATACATATTATCGAAATACATGTAACCACATACAATCAAAACGAATCCTAAAATTAAGAATCCTAAAAAGTCATGCTTATGCATATCCGATTATGTATAGGTAAATCTACGTATACATAATTGTCCGAAAAGAATCGTTACCGGAAAAAGTTATTCTGCCAAAGGCCTATTTCTTGGCGGCAGGTTTGGGTTGAGGTTGGGGAACAGGGGTTCCATCATTGCCTTCTCTTCCCGCAGAAAGTTTCGCCACAAATTTGTTGGTGAAGTGCCAGATGAGCGCGAAGACAAGAGCATGGACGGCAGCAACAGTCATCAACCCCGCCTTGGGGGGAAGACGAACAAACACACCAGGAGTTAAGACAAAAAACAACAGGGCAATGTAGATAGTGATAATCCAATTCATTGTATATACAATATCCGATATAATAATATATACTCGTGCAGATTTTTACGCAACACTGTAAACTATGCAACGCTGTAAACTATGCAACGCTGTAAACTATGCAACGCTGTAAACTATGCAACGCTGTAAACTATGCAACGCTGTAAACTATGCA
>Ga0209550_10005594_pt1 | contig 11752 bp, 11 predicted proteins | sample LauGreSuBDMM15SN_2_FD_187567 | JGI IMG/M metagenome (GOLD analysis project Ga0209550, IMG submission 187567) | Freshwater lake microbial communities from Lake Michigan, USA - Su13.BD.MM15.SN (SPAdes) (version 5) | ecosystem: Environmental > Aquatic > Freshwater > Lake | place: Lake Michigan... | reverse complement strand
CCTTCATAGGGTTATTTTTTTATAATATTTCCTACCAATCAAATTTAAATTTATGTGCGGAATTGTTGGAGTTGTTGGCTCGCAAAAAGCGGTGGCAATTGTTGTTGAAGGTTTAAAAAAACTTGAATATCGCGGCTATGATTCTGCCGGTATTGCGGTTTTGGAAAATAAAAAATTTCATACCATAAAAGAAGAGGGCAAAATTGCGCGCCTTGAAAGCGCTTTGAAAAATAAAAAACTAAAATCAGAAATTGCAATTGGTCACACGCGCTGGGCAACTCATGGTCGTCCAAGCCGCGAAAATGCTCATCCGCACGCTTCTTCAAAAATTTGCGTAGTGCATAATGGCATTATCGAAAATCATCAAGAATTGCGTAAAAGATTAGAAAAACTCGGCTCAAAATTTGTCAGCCAAACCGACACCGAAGTTGTGCCGCACTTAATTGAATATCATTACGAAAAAACCGGCGATGTTAAAAAAGCGCTTTTAGAAGCAGCAAAAGAAATCAATGGCAGCTTTGCTTTGGCGGTAATGTTTGCGGGCGATGACGACTTAATTGCTGTTGCCAAACGCGGATCGCCATTGGTTATTGGCGTTGGTGAAGATGAAAATTATGTTGCCTCTGATTATTACGCAATTGCCGCTCACACCAATAAAATCATCGCGCTTGAAGATGAAGAATTTGCTTTAATTTCAAGCTCAAAAGTAACGGTTTTTAACAATAAGGGCCGCGAAATAAAATCTGAAATTCAAGAAATGGAATATCGCAATAATTCCTCCTCAAAAGAAGGTTATGCGCATTTTATGTTGAAAGAAATTTATGAGCAACCGCGCGTAATTGAAGATACTTTGCAATCTTATGTTGACTTAACTAGCTCGTCAATTCACCTGCCAAATTTTGCTTTCGATATTAATAAAATTAACAAAATCACCATCGTTGCTTGCGGCACTTCTTATTATGCGGGATTAGTAGCAAAATATATTTTTGAAAGCATTGCCAATATTGAAGTTGAAGTTGATATTGCTTCAGAATTTCGCTATCGCAAACATCCATTTCGTAGCGATAATTTAATGATTTTTATTTCGCAATCTGGCGAAACCGCCGACACTCTAGCTGCGCTAAAATATGCTAAAGAAAATAAGCAAAAAATTCTTTCAATTGTAAATGCTAATCACAGCACAATGGCAAGGCTTTCAGATACAATAATTAGAACTGTTGCTGGTCCTGAAATTGGCGTGGCATCTACAAAGGCTTATACTGCGCAAGTTTCGGTTTTAACAATTTTAGCGGTGCAATTTGGTTTTTTGCGCGGCGAAATTTCGCCAAAAAAGAAATCGCAATATTTGCAAGATATTGCTGAAAGCGGCGAAAAAATTGCGCAAATTTTAGAGAAAAATAATGTTAAAAAAATCCGCAAAGTTGCAGATTATTTGGCGGGATTTAAGCAAGCCTTATATATTGGCCGCGGAATTTCGCAAATTAGCGCTTTTGAAGCGTCGCTAAAATTGCGCGAAATTTCTTACATCAACGCATCAGCAATTGCAGCTGGAGAATTAAAGCACGGAACCATTGCCTTAATTGATAAAAAAATGCCAGTTTTAGTTATCGCGCCCCGCATTAAAGATAGCGAAATATTTGAAAAAACCATCTCCAACGCGCAGGAAGTCAACGCTCGCGGCGGTAAAATTATCTTTATGAGCGATGAAAAAGGTTTGGAAGATTTTGGCAAAATGGCGGAAAAAACCTTGGAAATTCCTAAAGTGAGTGGTCCAATGCAAGAGGCAATTTTGCCAATTATTTCGGCGCAATTATTGGCTTATTATGTGGCTTTGATTAAAGGCAGCGATGTTGACCAACCCCGCAATTTGGCAAAATCGGTGACGGTGGAGTAGGGGTTGAAAAATTTATATCAAACTATTTTGCCGAAGTTGCCTGACTCGGATTTTGCGGCGCAGCCGCAGTCGCAGTGGCGGCAGGATTGACCGAAGTTGTCGGCCTTCCTGAAGTTGCAAAAATTTCAGTTTTTATGTCACGATAAATTTCTTGCATCACTTTATTTGCTTTTGCGATATCGGCTGCTATGGCTTCAGGAGAGCTAGTTGCAACTTCAGAATCGGGATGAAAATCTGCCCATTGTATCACATCAGTTGGCATGATTTTTTCTAAATTTGGCATTGCCGCTTTAAAAATTAGTGCGCCAATATCTTTATTGGCTTGAATTGCTTGACTAAGCGGCTCTTTTGAATCTAGTGCTGGATCATGAAAGGCTTGCTCTAGAGCGATACTTATATTTCTTCCATCACGAAATTGTTGCAAATTATCCATAATCAATGCGCCCATTTTTCTGGTGGCGCAGTGTATTAAACTCCGAGTATGGTTGGTAGAATTACCTCCTTTAATATGAGCCAGATATTTGCGCCGGGCTTTTACTTCTTCACTTAATGCAGAATCGTCATCGCCATCAGGAATTATGGCGTTAGTCACTGCAACAATAGTTTGGCGCATAATTTCACGCGCAAAATTAAGTGGCGTGCTTTTTGCATATTCACGGTTATGCGGGGAGGATAAATTAAGAAAATCTGCGCATCTGGCGAAAGTCATAAATGCCTCATTTTGAAGAAATCTACCGCCCACCATTTCCCTTGCGATAGCTGCTTCATAAAAATCAACCACATCCAAGATGCTGCTAGCAAGACTAAAATTTACAGTATCTGCAATTCTGTTAGATAAATATCTGTGTAAACATCTCGCTTTCTTAACTGTCGACATACACCTAAATAGATCGCTGATTATATCTACATTGCCAAATTGATGATTGGTTGCTGAATCTAATAAAATAGGAAGAGAGCTAAATATCGCTTGAGTGCCCATCAATGCACTTTTTTGTTCGGGATTTAATTGTGAAAAAAGCAGCTTAAAAGATTTTGCAGCATTGTTTGCTGCCGCTTTGCTCAAGGCTCGACAAATTGGCGCAGTTAGTATATTATCGACATCATCAAGTGATAATATTTGTTTTATTTGCCGACTTGGTGGATACGCTTTTGAATCGCATTCTTCTACAATTTTTAAAAATTGCTTCACTAATTCGGCATCGTTAGTGCCAGCAATTTCAACAAATAGCTGATAATTATTGCGAGAAATTATTTCGCTTTGTTGCTCTGGAGGAATATATCTCCAGATTTCCTTAAAAACTGCTGAAGCATTTTACTCATTGCTATATCTTAAGCAAATTGCAGCCTGCTGTTTTAATTCCATAAATGCAGGAATTAATTTTGTGACAAATTCAGGATCTTCTTTCGCCTTCATATCAAAATAAGGGAGATTTTTCCTCATCAGTTCGTCTAAGCAACCCAACTTGGAAGCGTTATTAATCCACCATTTAAAAGCCTCATCCCCACCTCTTTCTAAAATTGAAGTAAGGGAAAGGTGGTTAAGAATATATGCTTCTTGCTCTGCATCTGCAAAGTCGGCGAGAATGGTTTTTATTAATATTAAATCCTCCTTATCCGCAATTCTATAAAACGATTCTAATGCGAAGAAGCTAGTTTTGTGCATAGCTTCCTGAAGCTCACCCGTCTCTTTTAGTTCATGAAAAATAGCTTTTAGGAAATTTCTGGAGGGGTTGGGATAGCATAATAAATGAAAGTTATCGTGACGAATCAGCTCTTTAACTCCAGGAAAATCTGGGTGTTGCGAAGAAAATTTCTTTTGCTGTTCTTTTACAATATCAAAAACTCTTTTTAGCAATTCGGCATCATCCAAAGAAGATAGGAACTGAAGATTATCATTTTCCATCAAGTTTTTAGCAAGTTCCTCGGGTTCTAAATCTAAAAGCTTTGATATGAAGATTGCGGCAGCTGATGCTTTACGAGAGATATAAGTGTCAGTATCATCAGTATCATAACCTTCTTCAGTTGGAGGTGCATCCTGAGCGGCAGATGGGGGTAATATCTCGTTGTCAGTATTATAATCATCTGGAGATGGAATTGTTGGTTTTGCCATAAAGATTTATTTAAAATTTTACTGATTTATAAATGTTCGATTTTTTTTTGTGCCGCAGAAAAATTGATGCAAAGCCTTGATTTTCAAGTCAAGAAAGCTGAAGAAAAAATTACAAAAATCATAATTTCTTTCTAACTTTGCGCGCAATTTTTAAAATTGTTTTTTTCACCGCACAAATTATTGACACAATTGTAAAGTGGTCGGGCTGCTTTTATTTAATAAAAGATTTTTTTTAAGTATTTATTTGCCGCGTCCTCCACGGCCTTCTCGCGCGGCATCTTGTTGCCTTGCGATTTGAGGTGAGGGGGATGGGCGAGCGCCTGGTAGCGGCAGCATCCGAAATCTCATTTCTTCCCCCGGATCTATTCTTGCTAATCTTTGATTTATTTCACCAAGTGATGCTACTATTCTTTCCACCGTCTCAATTCCTGAATTAGTAGCGTTGTTGCGCACTTCTTTTGACATAAATTATACTTTAAAAAATTAATAAAATATTGCCTAAAGGCTTAATTTATGGTGTTTGTAGATATTTTTTTAATCTTCTCAACGCTAATATTTTTATCTTCAACCTTAGTGTCTTTAGCGTGAACCTTACCTTCAAAAACTTTTTTTGAACTTAAAACATAAGTTTGATTTTGCTTTAATTCAATTTCCACTTCCACTTTATTGTCACCATTGAGAAGCGGTGCGTCGCTATCTTCTGGAGATTTAGAAAGAATTTTCCATTTACTAAGACTCATCTGCCAAATCAATTTAACTTTTTCTTTAGTCACTTGTTTTACAAAAATTTCCTCTTCTTTTTTATTTTTTCGTGAAGTGATTTTTTGATTATTTACCCAAATAACCCAATTTTGCGGATTAAAATAAAGTATCGAATTTAGATAAATATTAAACTTCTCATCACCATTTTCATTTTTAGCTAAATCCTTTTTGCCGCCAGCTTCTGTAGCAAGTTTTTTTGCGCGCAATTCTGGGTCTAATGGCTCGTTTTTAAAGGTTTCGATGGCTAATTTAATGTTGGAATATTCTTCATCATCAAACATCAATGAAGTGACTTTTTTTTGTAAGATTGTTTTATCAATTGAGTCTTTAATTTGACTTAAATTGCCATTATTTGTTTTTGATTTAGCGCCTTGTTTTAATTCGGTTTGTGGCAAATTTTTTTCAATAAATTTTTCTTGTCCATAAACATTTGCCGCAAGAAAGAGGCTAAGAAATATTGTTGAAGCTTTGATAAAAATATTTTTCATTTATTGCTGTAAGGATTTTGGAACATACCAAACAAACTCTAATTTTCCAGCGATAGAACCTTTGGATTTTCCATAGCTAATATCGCTTAAATCTTGCGCCGTATAAGGTTTTGACTTTGACATATCAAAATAAACTATCACCGGATAGCCATAAAGCGAAGCAATAAATTCCTCAACAAAAGAAATTGCCGCCACATCACTAATTGCAAAATAATTTATTGAAACGGAAGTGTAGTAAAGATCAAAAGTTTCGCGTTTAAAAACCCCCTGATTAATTATTTTTGGTAAATCAATTTTTACATTTTCGGTGGTGATGAGATATTTTTTAGAAATATCAGCTAAAACATTGTTGAAATCATCAATTTTAATGCCTCCAGAATATTTGCGTTTTTCACTAATTGTTGGCCACAAAGCTTTGTATTTTTTTATTTCAGCATCTTTATTTTCAATTTCTTTGATGCGCAATTTTATGCCGCTAATTTGATCTTCAACTTTTTTAATTTCTGCTTTAGAAGCTTGCTCAACATTATTGTAAAAGAAAAAAACAACGCCATTTATCGCCAGCAAAATAAGCGTTATGAGGGAGTTGATAATAATTTTTTTTCGTAAATTTAAAATTTTCATTGCTCCACCGCTTTATTGCTTATAGTGAAATCAACTGGCAAAGAATAATATTTTTTACTGAAGTCGATATTGCGCGGCAACTCGCTATGCTTTATTGTTTTGTTTTTAAAATTGCTTGCGACTTGCGAAGTTAGGCTGTCAAAATCTTGAAATAAATTTTCAATATCACCGCTAGAATTTTTAATTTCGCCGTTAAATTTTAAAGTAAAATTTTTTAAAGTTTGAGTATTTTTGGCGTCTTTATTAAAAATTTGGTAAGAAATTTTTGCAATTCTCACATTATTTTCACGAATAAATTTTAAACGATCATAAATGCCAATAAAGCCTTGCTGCGCTGAATAGAAGGTTTCTTCGTTTTTACCAAAATCTACAATTCTTTCGGCAGAAATTTGCTCTTCTGAATTTTCCAAATCGTCAATATTAATGCGATTTAATTTTGCCAAATCTTCGGTAAATGAAATTTTTTTCATTTCTGAATTTGCAATTGAAGCGGAGCTTTTTTCCTGCTCAAATACTGTTAAAATACTAAAAATAGAAATTGTTGCCAGAAGAGTTAAATTGGCGTAGTAAGTAGATTTTAAACCTAAGAAAAATTTATGAAAAAATTCAATTTTCGGCAATGAGAAGCGCAAAACTTTTTTCTTATTTTCATAAAAACATTTCGAAATTACTAAATCAAGATAAGCGCTGTCGTTTGGCAATAAATCGCCATAACCAATCTCTTGAGCCACTTCGTTTGGCGTATAATTAACAAAATTTAATTCTACATTGCTGATTTTGGTAATTTTATCGAGATCGTTTTTGGCTAAAATATTTATAACTTCAAATTCTGAAATTTTTAAATCTGAATGTAGGCGTTTTAGATATTCAAAAGTGCTGTAAATATCATGCTCATATTTTTCTAAATCGCCGCCATTTTCAAAATTATAATCCACCACGCGCGTAAAAATCATGCCCTGCTGCGAAAACACTATTTGTCTAACTTGGCTAGCGCGATTGCGCACAATTAGGCAATAAATTTGATTGCGTTTGGAGTTGATTTTTGAGCGTTTAATTATGCTTGGTTTTAGCTTTTTGAAAAGCGCGATAGTTTCAATTGGCAGCATGTAAATGCCCGCCAATTCATTTGGAAGTTCAAGTAAAAATTTTATCCAAGAATTAGCATTTTCAGAGAGTGGAGCGTTTATAAACAAGGTTTCCCAGTTTTTTCTTTCTTTTAGTTTGGTGTGATTTTTATCTTCAAGAATGATGTAGTTTTTGATGCTTTCGCGATCGGCGTCAGAAGATAAATCGCGTTTAATAATTTGTTTTAAATCGCCTTTTTTTACTAAGGGATAATTTTTTTTACGATAAATTTGATCGGCGGTGTCAAGCATGATGTATATTGGCGCCGACTTGATTTTGGAAAATGCTTCTTTGATGTGATTTTGCGATTTTTCGTCAAGAATATCGATAAATAATTTGCTCAAAGTTTTGCTACCGCTATAGGCAGAAACAACGGTTCCGTGCTCTCCTATTGTGATTATGATAGCTTTTTGAGCAAACATTTTTTGAATTTATTGTTTAAAATCTAAATCGCTTAAGTAAAAATTGCGCCTTAACACAATTTAAAATCAAATGATTATTGGAATTGGCATAGATTTAGTTTCTGCCGCTAGAATTCAAGATTTAATTCTAAAATTCGACGAAAAATTCGTTAACAAAATTTTTACCAAAGAGGAAAATAATTGTGCAAAAAAAATTTTAATTAGTAATGAAAATTTTTTGCCGCGCGCATTATTTTACGCAAAAAGATTTGCCGCTAAAGAGGCATTTTCTAAAGCTCTTGGGCTTGGAATTGGGCGCGGTATTAATTTTCTTGATATTCAAATTGAGAATAATTTGCTTGGAGCTCCGCAAATCAAGCTTTTAAATGGCAAAGAAGAATTTATAAAAAATCATTTTAAATGTGAGGAATTTGCAATTCACCTTTCGCTTAGCGATGAAAATCCTTATGCAAGCGCCTATGTAATTATCGAAAAAATCTCATGAAAAATTTACAAAATAAAGTTTTAGTAATTGGTGCCGGAGCTTGGGGCAGTGCGGTTTCAAGCCTGCTTGGTGAAAATGGCTGCGAGGTTTTTTTAAGTGTGAATGATGCTGATTTAGCGGTAGAAATTAATCAAAACAATCGCAATTCAAAATATTTACCAAATGTGGTTTTGAGCAAGAATATCAAGGCTGTGAAAGGTTTTGTTAATGATGTAGATTTTGTTTTTATTGTGGTTCCAAGTTCAGCTGCGCGCGAAGTTTTTACAAAAATTGCGCAGACAAAATTTAAAGAAAATACTGTTTTTGTGATTTGTTCAAAAGGTATTGAAGCTGCTTCGCTTAAGCTTTTGAGCGATGTTTTTGAAGAAGTTGTGAGTAGCAAAAATTACGCAGTTTTGTCGGGTCCGAATTTTGCGGCGGAAGTTGCAAATGGGGTTCCGTCGGTGACTACGGTTGCAAGTGCTAGCAAGGAAGTTGCGGCGCAAGTTATCGCTATTTTAGATAATGAAAATTTTAAAGCGCAATATTCTGAAAATGTGCGCGGATCGGAGGTTTGCGGCGTTGTAAAAAATATTATTGCAATTGCTTGTGGAATGACCGATGGGCTTGGATTTGGCGTAAATACTAAAGCGGCGGCGGTTTTAAAAGGTGTGAAAGAAATTCAAGAAATTTGTAAGGCGCTGGGAGCGAGCGCTGATGTTGCGTCGGCGGCGGGGTTTGGTGATATTTTTCTAACTTGTTCATCAGCGAAATCGCGTAATAATTCGCTGGGAAAAATTATTGCGCAAGGTGGTAAGAGAGATACAAATACAACCTATGAAGGCGCTGTGGCGGCGGGTTTGATTAGCGAATTAGCAAAAAAACTAAAATTGCGCCTAGACTTGTGCGAGGCAGTTAATAAAATTTTGAGCAATAATTTGTCGCAAGATCAGATCAAAAAAGAAATTATCGCCGCGATATTAAAATAACGAAAAAAAGTGTGGGTGGGAAAGGGGTCTGACCCCTTAAGGGGTCAGACCCCATAACTATTAGCTAGGACTTAAGCTCGGCGGAGTTTGAAACTCCGCCGAAATGTTTTACAAAATTTTAAACTTTTAACAAATAAATGGGCGCGATTTTAAATCACGCCCAGCATCGAAAAAAATCTAAAAAAATAAAAATGTCTATCACCTAAGCTCGGCGGAGTTTGCAACTCCGCCGAAATGTTTTGCAAAATTACAGTTTTAACAAATAAATGGGCGCGTTTTTAAATCACGCCCAGCATCGAAAAAAATCTAAAAAATTAAAAATGTCCAACTCAGTTCTAATCATCGATTTCGGAAGTCAAGTAACTCAACTAATCGCGCGCAGAATCCGCGAATTTGGCGTGTTCTCGGAAGTAAAAAATTGCGACATCACCTTAGATGAAATCAAAAAAATCGCACCAAAAGCGATAATTTTTTCTGGCGGTCCTTCTTCAGTTTATGAAAAAGATGCGCCAACAATTGATAAAAAAGTTTTTGAATTGGGCTTGCCAATTCTTGGAATTTGCTATGGTCAGCAATTGATTTGTCATTTGCTTGGAGGTGAAGTAGGAGCGGCTGCGGATCGTGAATTTGGTCATGCTGTAATTGAAATTAACAATAAATCTCCGCTTTTTGAAAATGGTGATGCGCACATGAATAGCAGTCGCGTTTGGATGAGTCATGGCGATAAGGTTGAAAAAATTCCCGTTGATTTTGTGGTGATTGCAAAAACGCCAAACGCGCCATTTGCCGCCATTTCTCATGAGGCAAAAAAAATCTACGGCGTGCAATTTCACCCTGAAGTTGAGCATTCAATTGATGGTCGCGCGATGCTGAAAAATTTTGTCATCAACATTGCTGGCTGTAGGCCAGATTGGACAATGAAAGATTTCAAAAAAGAAGAAATTATCGCGATTAAAAAATTAGTCGGTGAAAAACGCGTAATCTGTGGACTTAGTGGTGGCGTGGATTCATCGGTGGTTGCGGCTTTGATTAATGAAGCAATTGGCAAACAATTAACTTGTATTTTTGTGGATCACGGTTTGCTCCGCAAAGGCGAGGGCGCGCAGGTAAAAGAGGTTTTTGGCGAAAAATTCCAAACTAATTTGGTTTATGTTGATGCGTCGGAGCTATTTTTGTCGAAGTTGGCGGGCGTTTCCGATCCTGAAAAAAAACGCAAAATTATCGGCGCAACTTTTATTGAAGTTTTTGATGCGGAGTCGGCGAAAATTAAAGATGCGGATTTTCTTGCGCAAGGCACGCTTTATCCTGATGTTATTGAGTCTAGCCATCCGAATAAGGGTGCGAGTCACACAATTAAATCGCATCATAATGTTGGTGGATTGCCGGAGAATATGAAGCTGAAACTGCTAGAGCCTGTAAGGATGTTGTTCAAGGATGAGGTACGAGTTTTGGGTAGAGAATTGGGATTGCCAGAGCATGTAGTTGGTCGCCATCCCTTTCCGGGACCGGGTTTGGCGATTAGAATCATCGGCGAAATTACTGAAGAAAAAATTAAAATCCTGCAAGAAGCTGATGCAATCTACATCGAAGAAATCCGCAAAGCTGGATTATATGATAAAATCTGGCAAGCCTTCTCAGTTCTACTTCCAGTAAAAACCGTCGGCGTAATGGGCGACGCCAGAACCTACGAAAATGATCTAGCCTTACGCGCCGTAACCTCCATCGACGGCATGACCGCCGATGTCTACCGCTATGACGCAGAATTCCTCTGCCATGTCACCAGCCGCATCATCAACGAAGTCCGCGGCATCAACCGCGTCGTTTATGATTTTACTTCTAAGCCACCGGGAACTATTGAGTGGGAATGACAGGAATTTTTAAGTCATTAATTGGTAAAGATTTTCGTTTTTTAAGTGTCAATCAAAGAAGTTGCTAAGGCGTTGATTTTATTGATTATGAGATTTTTAAGTTACACATAAACTTACACAATCGAGACACTATTCAAAACCGAAAGTGACGTCAAGCTCGTTGTACCGATGGTATAGCTGTATTGTTAATAGGGTAGATTTCAAAAGACTTTCCAACTTTTAAGGTATGAATTATGAAAGTGTACGGTGACATTTTGTCTGGTAATTGTTACAAAGTTAAATTGGTGTTGAATCAATTAGCAATACCACATGAATGGATACACGTTGACATATTGAAAGGTGAAGCCAAAACAATTGACTTTCTGAAACTTAATCCTAATGGAAAAATCCCAGTCTTAGTCTTAGATGGTGGTGAGGTTTTGTGTGAATCGAACGCAATTATTAACTTCCTTGCTGATGGTACTCATTTAATACCTTCAGACAAATTAAGTCGCGCTCATTTATTGGAGTGGCAATTTTTTGAACAATACAGCCACGAGCCTTATATAGCAGTTGCTCGTTTTATTAAAAAGTACTTAAGAATGCCTGAAAGTTATATCGAAGTGTTTGAATCAAAAAAAGAAGGTGGTATCAAGGCGTTAAAAGTTATGGAAAAAGCTCTACATGGAAGAGATTTTTTTGTAAATAACAAATATTCTATTGCTGATATCTCACTTTTCGCCTATACCCATGTAGCTGAAGAAGGTGGCTTTGATTTGACTGAGTTTCCTTTAATTAACTTATGGCTAAAGCGTGTTAGTGAACAGAATGGCTATATTTCAATGTACGAGCTTGCTGATAAAACTGGCATAAAGCGTCTTAGTTAAATTGCTTTGTACCGCTTAACTTTAGTCCCGCAACCTGTGTAACTATAATGACCCCCAAAATCTAGACCAAAATTTCTTTTTATTATAGGAGGAAAATTCATGGATTTTATCCATGAATTTTTTCATTATTAATAAAATAAA
>Ga0209550_10005590_pt1 | contig 11755 bp, 9 predicted proteins | sample LauGreSuBDMM15SN_2_FD_187567 | JGI IMG/M metagenome (GOLD analysis project Ga0209550, IMG submission 187567) | Freshwater lake microbial communities from Lake Michigan, USA - Su13.BD.MM15.SN (SPAdes) (version 5) | ecosystem: Environmental > Aquatic > Freshwater > Lake | place: Lake Michigan, USA... | reverse complement strand
CACCGCCGCCACCCCCGCCACCGCCCTCGCCGCAATGGAAGGGGACTGTGAAGGGGACTGTGAAGGGGAGTGCAGCGGTGTGAAGTTGCTTGTGGTCTCTCTCCATGAGAGGAGGGGCTCCTCCTCCTCCTCCTCCAGGGGTGGCAGAGACGTGTGCTCAGCCCGCCACTTGGCATCGTCGGGCGAGGACAAGGCGGCTGGGGCGTGAGGCCCGTGCACCGCCAAGAGCGCGAGCGGACCCAGCTTGTCCGTGAACCCCTGCAGCTCGGGCAGCGCAGCGGCGGCGTCCCAGCTCAGAGCTAGGGCGAGTTGGATCCGAGCCGCCTTGACGGGATCGCTCAGGTCCTCCTTGCGAATGCCCGCCGCCTTGAACACCTCCTTCCATTCGGTGGAGAACTTCACCGGAGTCGTCTGAGCGACGCCGACGATTGGAAAATTCCCGTCCGCCCAGTTGGCGCGCAGTGGTCGCTCCTTGACGTTGGCCGACGGCGGCGGAAGCCGTGGCGCCACCGGCGTGCGGTGCAACCGCACGAGCACCGGACCGCTCGCCCAGTCGGGCGGAACCGTCACGTTGGTCGCGTTGATCCCCTTATCGCTCCACTGGAAGGTCTCGCCAGGCTTGGAGCCGCTCGGCGGCGTCACACACGTCGACCATTTTCCATCACCGAGCGTTGCGTCGAGTGCACGCAGTGCCAGCTCCGCCGTCGCCTTCATCAGGTCGGCGTATTGAGTCTCCGCCTCCAGAGCGTCGAGCGCATCCTTGAGCTCTTCCTGAAGCTCCCGAAGGCTCTGGATGGTTTCCGTTGGGACTCCTGCGCTATCCCCGGACTCCCCGGTCTCATTTATTGCACCACCGCTGCATGTCTCGCGGGGAGTTGGATCGGCTGAGGCATCAGTCTTCTTTTTCTTCTTCTTCTTCTTGAGGCGATCTCGCGGGCGCGTTGCGAAGTGCCTCTGCGAGACGAAGTCCATAAAAAAAGGTTTCGGTCGTATCGTGCAACTCACACTGAAATCCCGCAAACCAACCCTGTAGAAGGCGGTGTTAGTCGGTAGAGGTAGACCCAATCTCTCCACCATCTCTCCCCACGGCGGTCGTTGTTTTGTGTTGGCGCATGATGACAACCGTGCTCTATCTGTCCCAGTTCGTCTGCTGCTCGGCTCTCTTAATCCCACCCACGCTGCTGGCAGCGCCGGTGGCACGCGACGCGGATGTCGCTTGCGTTCTCTCTCATGCGGAAATAAAGAGCCTTCAACCACTGCGCGTACACGAGGGCGCCGTTCCCGCCGCCGCTTTGAAAGGTCTGACCATCGATTGCGGCCTGCACCAGCTCTGTGAGGCGTCGGTTGACGCGCTTGGAATCGAGCTGGTTACCGAACGCGGTGCTACGAAAATACGCTGGCCGTGGATCGCCAGGGTGGTGAAGAGGGGCCGTGCCGGCGCCTGGGAGTGTTGGATGAAGGACGAGGACGAGGACGAGGACGAGGAGGCACAGCCGAGCAAGGTTGAGGGCTTTAGCGAGCTCACACAGCGCCCCGCCTCGCTGCTGCCGCTCGACGACGAGGGGGGGCAACCGCCTACTGCCGTGCTCGGCGGCTTCAACATGCACAGCTTCAAGGGTATGTCGTCCAAAGGGGACACGGAGCGAAAGCTAGGGGCGCTCGGCAGCCGGCTGCGCGGCACCGTGCTGGATGTGTGCACGGGGCTTGGATACACCGCGTGCGGCGCGGCGGCCGAGCCAGCGACCGAGCACGTTGTCACCATCGAGCTCGATCCGCTGATGATCGAGATGCAGCGTGCAAACCCCTGGTCAGCCGCCCTGTTTGCGGACTCTTCCGAGGCGCACTCAGCCAAGATCACGAGGCTGCTAGGCGACGCGACCGAGGTGCTGCCGGCGCTGCCTGCCGGCGCATTCGATTGCTGCATCCACGACCCGCCCACCAATGCGATGAGCGGAGAGCTCTACTCTGAAGACTTTTACGCTCAGATCCGGCGCTGCCTACGCCCCAACGGCGCGCTCTTTCATTACGTGGGCGACCCGAGCTCAAAGGCGAGCGGCCGGCTCTTCAAGGGCATCACAGAGCGATTGCGGCGGGCGGGCTTTGAGTCCGTCAAGACGGTTCAGGAAGCATACGGCATCGTAGCGATCGCGAGTGGCAACGGGCGGCACTCTGCACTGACGTCTGATGACTCGCTTAGGTGAGCTCCCATCGTCGAGGTACGATAAAATGCGTAGCAGTCTCAGAACGGGGTTTCGTTCTATGACTCCAACATAACTGGCAGGGAGGATTCACATGATCAGCATATTCTCTCGCAGTCCCGCACTAAACGCAATCGGTGACACGTGCGATGATGATATTGTAATGCCTTTCCCAAGATCTCGAACGAAGCACGCGGCCTCTGCGCACCGGAAATATCAGTCCATGGTCAGCATACGTTGCGATACGTCCAACACTTGCTGCAGGAGCAGTGCTGCTGCACATCCACACACTGGCGCCAAGTATTCGGGTGGCACGCCTTTGAGGCCAATACTGGCCGCGAAATCCATCTTGAACGCGAGCATCGTGACAATGGCCGCAGTCAAGCCTGTGAAGGCCGCCGCTAAGGGAGCGCCCCCAAGGGGAGTCTGAATCGCACTCACGTCGCTCTTTGCCGAAGGGGCTCCATTCGCTCCGGGTATCTCTTCAGACGACAGTCGTGGCTTCCGAAGCTTGCGCCCGCTTGCGTCATACACGAGTCCCTCGCCCGCCGACATGTCCTCCATCCTCTCTTTGGAGAGCCGTTGGTCGCGGGAAGCCCGCCCGGAGCCGTCGCCTGACATGACTATTGCGCGTTTGCAGGGCCGTGCTCAGAGGAGCGGCGAGTGAGGGCGCGAGCTCTCCTCACCCCCAGATTCGAGATTGCTTTTTCCTTTTTCTGACGGAACTTGCGCGCCCCAAATGAAGACTCTGGAGAGCAGGTCCCTCAACCGCGCGGCCAAACAAACAATATTTTACCTGCTAGCTGCGGGTGGGGGAACCAGCTGGAGATCTCACAGACTCTCAAAACTTGAGTGTCATCCGGGAGAGCTCGTACCGGGGAAAGTAAGAAGGTCTCTTGAAGCCCTGGCTACACCAAAATGCGCGGGCAGCGGGGACAGAATCGACTGAACACTCACGCTGACCAGCCGCTTTGGCTCTGGAGATCAAGTGCAGCGCGATTTCGCCGCCGATTCCTCGCCGCCTCCAGCCGTGGCGTGTACCCATCGCTTCAATCGTACAAGTTTCGCGGGATTGCTTAGTGACCGAGAAGGCGACCGGCGAGAAGCGCCCCGCAACAAATGCGCCGAAGAGGGTGCAGGTGGCAGCAGCCGCACTGGACTGAGGTCTCGCGTCAGCGAGCAGCAGGGATTGCAACGCCCGCCCCGCCCCATGCCCAGCCATGGCGCAGACGTCAGCTACAGCGCAATCAGCATAAATTGGTGAGGCTGGTGTGTCCAGAGCAGGCGAATACGACTCGTGCTCGACGTCGACGAGGCCGCATGCTTCCTCCCACCGCGCCTGAAACGCCGCTAAACTTGCTGACCATTGTGGCTGTCCGTCGGACGCCTGCATGACACGCTCGTCATCGCGGCGGATCCAATCAAACAAGAGGCCGAGCTCGATTGCCCTCAGAGGCCGAATGATCAGCGCCTCGCCGACGGGGCGTCCGTGCTCTGGCATTGAATCCTCAAATGATTGCAACCCCGAGGAGTGCATGACGCTGCTTGCAGCCTTGCGCAGCATTTCTGAGCGCCCGAGCCTCCGCTGGTTGCTGCGTTCGTCGAGCACCGAGCGCACACAAGCGCGACGATCTGCGTTGAGAAACTCCCATGCCTTCAAAAAACGTGGAACGAGGGAAGCAACTACGATGCGGAGACGAGAGTGCAGCTCGAAGCCGCGCATTCTCTCTTGACTAAACTTCTTTTGCAATGAACCCGACTTTTCGAGGAGGCTGATTTCAAAAACAAGAACTGGTTCACGCCGAAATGAACACGTCAAAGGAATGCACTCATTTCTAGGCATCGTTGCCGTTAATAAATGTTTGGCGAAACTTGAACTGCTACGACGAGCGTTTTTTGAATCGCGTTCGTTGTCTGCGTTGTCGACATCCTCGCTCCGCCGACTCTTGACAGCCCGCCAAAATGCCGATGTTCTGTTCGAGCAGGAAGTCGGTCGATGTCGTGCCGTGCACTTCCGAAGACGGCGCGGTCGCGGTGAAGCGCGGCGGCTCCGCCACGCCACACGTTGCCGGTCGGCTCGAGTCCGCAGGGGATGGCAAGCAGGGTGCTAGTTCTGGTCGCGACGGCCTGCATTCGGCGCCGCTGCAGCGTCAGTCATCATCGGAAATGGTGGGCGTGGGTGACCGTGCGGGCGTTCACTCGGCCTCGCAGCAGCGCACGCCGCCCACCATGGGCAAGGGTGCGGCGACGGCCATGGGTGCGGCCTTCAAGGAGCCTATCGGCGAATTCACGATTGAGGCAGCGAGCGGTGCGCCAACGGCGGCGGACGTGGACGCGTACCTGGAGGATATTATGGGCCCGCGCATCGTCAAGGAGCTACGCGCGGACGGCTCGAAAGACTGGTCATCGCGAGTGAGCGGCCTCGAGGGCCTCACGAAGCTCTGCCAGAAGAAGGTCGCCGAGGGCATGGCGATGCCCACGGGCCGGAGCGACGTGGTGGACGCGGAGCGCGCAGCGCTCTTCCGCGGGTGCGTCACCGTGCTCTCGCGCGTCCTGCAGGATAAGGTTGTGCCCGTCTTCTTGCCCGCGCTCGCGCTGCTGGCTGAGGTGTACTCAGATGGGTTCCTCAAGCCCATCGCGAAAGGGCCGTTGCCGCGCGCGGCGGTGGCGCACTTTGCGCACCAGCTCGTATGGCGTGCAGGCTCTTCAAACGTGCGCGCGCGGGAGGAGTCCTCCTCCGCGCTGCTCAAGCTCGCGCGCTGCGAGGCCGTCGGCTGTGGGGCCATCTCGCCCTGGGTGCTCCGCCCTCTCTCGAACTCGAAAAGTGCGCACGCGGCTATCGGGCGACTCGAGTTGCTACGCATGATCCTGAGCGAGTTTGGGCTCGGGTCAGCAAACGGTCTCGAGCTGCGAGAGGTGCTCGCCTTCGTGCTGCCCTTGTGCGAGGCGGCCAGCCAGGGCGCGCGCGACGCGGCTGTAGGGATCGTGCTCGACGTGCGCTCGTCGGACGAGAAGCGCGCCGAGGCGCTCATCGAGGCCCTCAGGCCGTCGGTGCTGCCGATGCTCAAGGCGCGGCTGGCGCCGCCGGACGCCAAGAGCCTCGCCTCGCTCTCAATCTCAGGCCGCCGGCTGCCACCCATTGGCGCGGGCGACACAGGCGACGAGGTGCTCGCCTTCAACGGCACACCGCCGGGCACAGAGGTAAAGGCCAAGGCGCGCTTGACCGCGGCGGAGCTCGGCGCGCGCGGGCCGCCGACGGCACGCAAGAAGACGATCAAGGCGGCGGCCAAGGCGGCGATCATTGACGACGACGAGGACGGCCTCTTGCGGGAGGCCGAGATGATCGTGCGCAGCAACGGCAACGAGAGCAGCGGTCACTTGCGCTTCGACAAAGAGCCGACGGACGAGGAGTTGATGGCGGAGATCTTATCGGTCAAGTAAGGAGACCCTGCGGAGATCAGGCGGAGATCAGGTGGAGATCCTGTCGGTCAACGTAAGGAAGCGATTCAGCACAGCAGTGGATCCAGCAGCGTGCGCGCGCGAGGTCGAGGGAGCCGCGCCGAGCCCAACAGCGCTCGCCGGCGAAGACGAGGGCGAGGGAGGCGGTCGAGGGAGGTGGCCTGCCGAGGAGAGATTGAACGTATGAGATGGCCGGAACGGGGCGTGGCGCACGATGAGCATGAGGAGGCAGGGACATGGCGCTCGATATGGCGCTCGCTATGGAGATGTGGGAGAATGCCCTATGGCACGATATGCCATCTGGCACGATGGCGGCGGCAGCGTTTATACGTGCTGCTCCGCCCCTGATGTGAGTGACGACATGGAGATGACGACATGACGTGAGACCTATCTCGATACATCTACGAATCATCAACGAAGGCTCTCGGCCTACCAGCACCTTGCGTTTATTTGTGTCACCGTGTGTGCGGAGAGTGAGACGAGACGCGTGATGCACTGGCATCGCCGCATCGCTCCACGCCTCGACTCGCTGCGCCGCCTGGTGGGGACGAGCGCGCGTCGAGCTTTGTACCTTTTTGTGAGTCCGGTCAATCCGGAGAAGACGATGTAAGTGATTTAAGTGCACCGGAGAGCGGAGTGCGGTCTGCGCGAGAAGAATGTACGATTCACGTTTTCGATCGCACGACGTATCCGTCTGGTTTATGAACGTTTTGAAAAGACAAGTGGAGTGCCGATCAGCCGTATCCGGCGAATCGTCCGAGATTGAATCTGTGATCTGTGTCGCGTACCCCGGCGCCGCGGGCCCGCGCCCCGCGGGCCGATAAGGCATAAGCGCGTCCGACAACGTCCGACGCGATGCGACGCCGGAAGCCCTGAACGGCGTGGTGTGTTGTCGGAATGAACGTGTAGCACCGATGATACCATGGATGATACGATATGATGATACAAATCCGTCTCTTAGAGCCGTGTGGCGCGGTCTCTAGCCGCTTCTATTCATCAATAGCCTCCTGTTCGTTCGAGGCTGTTCGTGAACTGTGTCCGCCTAGGTACATGCATGTAAGCTGGGCTGCTGATGAACCGCGAACCACATCTCCACTCTGTGAAATGAAAGTTGGGGTGTGCGGTGTGGCGTGTGCGTGCTCCGAGCTCCCCGGCGTGCACTGATCCGTGCACTCTCCAGTCATTCAAGCTCAAGCACCTCCTTCTTCACTTCGCGAGTACGACGAACGCCTCCCGCCCGTCGACAAACCCCCACGGAGCCACAAGGTGCGCACATACGCCCGCCGCCGCCGCACCGTAGAAACTCTCGGCACCTCATCACCCTGTCAAGATGGTGGACAGGAGCGCAGACAATGTGGATTGTAATGTGCCCGTGGCCACACGTTCCTTTCGAGAAAAGCACCAGGCAGTGTACGCCTCCGAGCGCGACTGTGCGCGCTACGAAGCGGATCTTTGCCAGAGGCAGGATCACCACAATACCATTGTGGATGCGATCAGGGAGCTCGTGCCGCTTTGCTCACGCAGCACTTCGGTCGCCGACGTGGGTGCAGGCACTGGAAAGCTCGCGAAGCGGCTAGCGCCGTACGTGGCGAGCGTCGTGGTCTGCGATCGCTCTACAGAGGCGCTTGCAGTGGCGCGCTCGACCATGGGCGATGCAAGTTGCTCGGTCAGCTTTCACCAGGCTGACCTGCGGGCCCTGCCGATGGCTGATGGTAGCGTTGATGTCGTGGTCGCCGGCTGGGCAATCTCGTACCTCAAGTCCGAGCACGAGGAGTGGTACGCAGATGGCTCGTCCGGCGGTCCGTGGCGACGCGAGGTGGATACAGCGCTATCGGAGATGGATCGCGTCCTTGCTCCGGGCGGACTGCTAGCCGTGCTCGAGACGTTGGGCACTGCGACCGACACGCCGCAGCGCAGCGGCAGCTGGCTGTACGCTCACCTTCGCGAAGCGGGCTTAGCGCAGCGTGTGCTGCGCACTGACTACCGCTTCCCCGACCGACCGACCGCCATGAGCACGCTTCTCTTCTTCTTCGGAAAGGGCGTCGTAAGACGAGCGGAGGCGCTGCTGTCCGTCGGCGAGACCGCCGATGCGCCCTGCATCGTGCCCGAGTGCACGGGCCTGTGGTGGCGCCGGAAGCCAGGAGAAGCCGCTGGTCCACGAGCTCCTGTGCCTCCTGCAGAGGCTGAGCCGCTGGCAGCGGAGCCATCGGAGCCCGCACGAGAGCCTGCATCCGCGAGCAAGCGGCCGCGCGACGAAGATGCGGAGGGCAGCTTGAACTTGTGCTGCAAGGCAACGTCAGGTTCGTAGCCGAGAATTGTTTCCGTCCTGACAATATAGCATCGAAGCTTCGCAGCTTCGCAATTTTTCCTTAATAAGCTTTGCCATTATGTCCTTATTCGATTAGGAACCACGAAGCAGAGATCTTTCGGAGACCGCTTTCTTCGGGCTTTTTTGCTCAGCGACTCATTCCCTGAGGTCCGTGGTGCTGAATTCCTTCCCCGTAGACCGGCCGTGCGCCGGCAGGACAATCGGTGCGCGCACGACATTATGATTGCGCATGCTGGCACACGCGATGAGCATCGTTGGTGCGATGCAACTAACTCGACGCTTAGACTGCTAGCCAACCCTCATCCCGTCCAAATCATGACCTCCAATGGAGTCATGGCATTCAGGCTGCGGCTGTGCATCCATAGAGCACGATCGCGCACGATCGCGCACGATCGCGCACGATCATGCCAGAGCTTGCGCGTGCGGCCTTTTTGGCCTCGTACAGAGCGCAACCCAATCAATTCATCAGGCGCTGACGTGCACTTTTCATGTGTGCGCAGACTGACGAATGGCAGCAGCGGCAGGGGATGCATCAGTCGGAGTAGAGCCCAACGCCGAAAACAAACTCTTCATCGGCGGTATGCACCGCTTCGAGCTGATCGCTTCGCTACGCCTGCTGCTGCTGCTGCTGCATGCGTGCTATCCCTGAGTGATGGGCTCAGCGTGTGATCCTTAGTATCCCCCGATCTCGATCTTGCAGGTTGTCCACCCAGCAGCAGTGAGGATGACCTGCGCAAGCTCTTTGAGGAGCACGGCAAGGTCGAGGAGGTCTTTATCATGCGAGGCGGCAGCCGAAGCGGGATGGCATGCGCGTTCGTACGCTACACCACGCGGGAGATGGCGCAGGCTGCTATCGAAGGCATCCACGGACAGCACAGGCTGCCAGATGCCACTGAGCCCTTGGTCGTGCGATGGGCAGACGCGCCGGGTAGTCGCAAGCGCGACGCGCGTGAGGCCAGCAAGCGACGTGGTGGCGGCGCCGGCGCCGGCGCCGGCGCCGGCGGCAGAGGACGCGGCGCCGGCGGCGCTGTCGGAGGCTCACAAATGGGGAATTTCTACTGTGGAATGAACTACGCAGCTTTGAACTTGGCTATGCAGCAGATGATGATGCAGCAGCAGCAGCAGCAGGGCGGCATGGGCAGCGCCATGGGCGCGATGCCCGGCTCCATGCCCTTCTTTCAGCCGCAGCAGTCGGCCTTGCCACCAGCCGGCAACTTCTCCGGGGGAATGATGCCACCGCAGATGATGGGATGTACGTGCCGCACGCTCGTGCCCGCCCCCAATCCCCAAACGCCATCTGTTGCACTGCTGCCTCTGCGATGGCTGACGACACCCGTGCCACCCGTCGTTTTGTGTGCGGGCAGTTGTGCCCCAGATGATCGCCATGATGCCGCAAGGCATGCAAGTGCAAGGGGGTCAGGGCTTGCTGAATGGCCACTGGATGGGATCAGGGCCGCCCTCGCCTTCGCATCTACAGCAGCAGGTACGTCGTCTCGCCTCGCGCCTCGCCCTCACGTCGCCTTGCGCCCCTGAGCCGCCTCCCCGCACCCGTGCTCTCGTGTGCCGCCTCGTCTCCCTATGCCACGCAAGTGACTTCCTCATTGGCCCATCACTTGCCCACAGATGTTTTTTCCTCAGATGGTCAGCATGCCGCAGTGGAGTGAGGGTATGGGCAACGGGTCCATGCCGCAGTCGGGAGGAAACGGCATGAGACCATCTGGTGCGGGTCCGCCAGATAGCCTCTCGATGTAATGCGCATCGATGGATTAGATTTGCATGCACATGACTGCAGGCTGCAAGGAAGGGCGGTGGAAATCGAGGTTGTGCAACGCCGTGCCGGGCGTTCAGACCTCGCGAGGTGGCTAGATGAAGGATCCACAGCCTGTGGAGGGACGGGCGAATGGTGGATGCTGATAACACGACACGGGCCGATACGTCACCGCCCAGTCGTCAAGAAGCGAAGAAGAACCGATCGGATCAAATTCCTCTTTAAGAAATCATGATTAGACTCGGGAAGGAATCATGATTAGTACGGGGCAGTACGGATAAGAAACGGATAAGTGCGCGCGAGCAGCGGTGCAGCCGAGGCCGAGCGGGCGGTACCCGCGGGGTACACGCCACTTGCGTTCACGCCCGCGGTTCCCACCGGGTGAGCGGTCTCATAAATAAATGCGAGTTTTGCAAACGTGTATGTAGACCGTCGTCTACGCTAGGCAATACGAATGACAAAATGTGTACATCCCGGAGCGCGCGGGACAAGAACGGGCAGTGACGACGCTCCATTTTCCAGATGCGGCACGTTCGCGGGATCGCGCCAACACGACAAAGCCAGAGTCGATTCAATCACTCCTGAGTCCCGTCCAGCACGCGGCAGCCGGTACCGCGCTCCGTCGAGCTTCAGTTGGGGTGCGCGCGTCAATGGCGCCTGGTGTTCCGCGGCTCCGATCCCAGCGACTTAGCCCAGCGGCGCGGGGAACGGCCGGCAAGCACCAAGGCTGCAGCGTGAGCGTCGCAAACAACAAAACAATCCTAACGGGGGCCGCGTAGTGGTCGTTGGGTCGCAGCCCTCAAGATCTCAGGCAGCCACCACCCTATCCTAGCTACGACGGGAAGGCTCCACGCCCCGCATACCCGTTGTCCGTAAGCCATGTACGTAGGCTCTCACGCAAGCCCCGGTCAGCTCGCCACCGCGCCTCTAGAGCCTCTAGATCGTCGACCGTGTCGACGCCGCGCGACACGTGATCGACCTCGCCTACCACGATGCGCATCCCGTCCTCGAGTGCGCGCATCTGCTCGAGCTGCTCGAGGCGCTCGAGATGCGAAGGCGGCAGTGCAACGAAGCGTAGCAGAGCGGCCGACCGGAAGGCATACAAGCCCACATGCAACCGGCAGGCGTGCGACAACGGCAAATCCATGGCGGCCACGGCAGCGTCGCCGTCTGCGCGGTGGCTGCTGCCCATGTGCGACTGCATCAGCGCTCGCAGCGTCTCACGGTCCACACCGATTGGAGCGCGACTGAAGAAGAGCGCGTTTGCGCCGTTCCGCGTGCGCGGATTGGGCTCGTGTGCGGGTCCGCTTGCGATGGAGCTGCACACCACTTTAACCTTGCTAGGGTCGAGCAAGGCGGAGAGCGGCAACGGGGCGCTGAGCGTCGCAATGTCGGCCTGAGGCTGCTCGAGCAGCAGCCGCACCGCAAGGTCGATAGATTCCGGCTCGATTAGAGGCTCGTCGCCCTGCACATTGACGACGATGTCGGCAGACGTCTGCGTGAGGCGCATGGCCGCTGCGACGCGATCCGTGCCCGTCTGAATGGCTTTGTCCGTCATGACCGTCTCTGCGCCCGCACGAGCGGCAGCCACGGCAATCTCCTCATGGTCCGTGGCGACGAGCACGCGGCTCACCGACCGCGCCCCGAGCGCCGCGCGCACCACGTGAGCGATCATGGGCGCACCACCGAGCATGCGCAGCAACGGCTTGCCGGGTAGGCGCGACGAGCCGAAGCGCGACGGGATCACAACCACCGCATTGGCCGACGTGGTCGGCATTACCAGGGGCCCCTTCCGATACACTGCGACTTCGGTCACACATCACAGTCACGTCACCAGCCAATTAACTCGGGCATGCGGTACATGTACATTTAGCGAAGAAACTCAAAACCAAGTCCGTTTCACAGCAATAGGTCAGCCTCTTCTTCCTAACGGTGCGGGTCGACTCTATCGTGTCGCTGTCTGGCGCCGCTCGTGCCGCTCGTGCCGCTACTCCTGTTGTG
>Ga0209550_10005589_pt1 | contig 11756 bp, 6 predicted proteins | sample LauGreSuBDMM15SN_2_FD_187567 | JGI IMG/M metagenome (GOLD analysis project Ga0209550, IMG submission 187567) | Freshwater lake microbial communities from Lake Michigan, USA - Su13.BD.MM15.SN (SPAdes) (version 5) | ecosystem: Environmental > Aquatic > Freshwater > Lake | place: Lake Michigan, USA... | reverse complement strand
TGACTTGACACCGTAGTCCGCAGCCATGGCGCCACCACGACCAACAGAACTCACGCCGGAAACCGGGTATGAAGGCAAATCGTGATGTTTAGACGGCATGTATTCACCATCTACGTATACATTGGAATTTGCTACTCCGGCGCCTCCTGCGTAAGACATCGACGTTTCCATACGACTTGTTGCACGATCAATTGGCATCGATTGTAACGTCTGACCTTTTTCTAATCCAGTAGTTGTCATCAACCGTTCTTGTCCCATTTCAAATGCGCGCTCGGGTCGGTTTTTTTCCACCTGACCAATTGAGCCAAGCGATTTTACATAACTCGACGCCGGACCTTCGTATCCCAAAGTTACATTTCCGCCCGATTTCTGATGGTTCGCTGTTCGCAGTTCATCTACCGTCTTGGGCATCCATGTTTCACGCGCTAACATACCAGAATTGAAACCAGCAGCGCCCTGTGTTCCATAACCCAACCCTAAACCCGGCGCCACGCGTTCTTCCTCAAATGGTTTCGCGTTTGCCATGTTCATGCTAGGATTAACGCGGGACTGGAAAAAATCGTTTTGATTAGGGGCACCATATGCCCATGCAAAATTGTCTCCGGGTGAAAAAAGCGGCGATTGTTCTTTTTTCTCGATTTGCTGTGAACCTGTTCCTAAATAATTGTCCATAAGCGATTCGACGGCGTTTGCGTCAAATTGACGGCTTCGAATTTTGCTACCGAAATATGGAACCATGTTTTTATGATTAAAATAGTCTTCGTCTACCATTTGACCGGTTAATGAATAATATTTACCCTCGCCTTTACTTCCGGATTCATTTGCAAAAGCGTTTTCTTTTGCATTCGGGTTATAGAATTTATCGGTCCACGCGGCGCCGCCGTCATATCGGTTATCATGAGTAAGACGACCTGTTGAATCTAATTCTACATTTTCAACAGGGAATTCATTTGGAAAATTCACGTTCGGTATATTCGTATTCGGAAGATCATCGCGTGCGCCAAATCCTTCCTCAATTGCCAAGTTATTCTTTGTCGTCTGTTGCTTAGATACAACATATAATCCGGCTAACGCCATTAACGGTATTGCAATTTCCATCTTTATTTACTACTATAACATAATAAATAAAATATTTGAAGCGGCTTGCTTCACTCATCCAACAACATAAGCGCCATCGCCGCGTAATTATGTAAATCCAATAGTGTATCTCGAATGCCCTCATCATTTACTAAATTAACGCCATTCTTTGTAATGGATAGCGATCTCTGGATTTTGTCTTCAATCCGCATAAGAACTCCGATCACACCATATTTTGCAAAGGCGTCGCCATAGTCGGCGTTTTTTTTGGAAAATAACTCTAATGCGTTTTTTTGTATCTGTTTCATTTGATCAACGCGAGTAGGTTCTTTACGGCGGGCGCCGTAAAGAGAACAACTCTCCAGAGCGTCAGTGTCGTAATTCATTATAAATAACAAATCGTCATGTTTTTATGTTATTTATTGGTTCAATCTAGAATGATCCATAACCGTGGTTTTATGGTAGTCTTTTTCCAAAATTCTAGTTTGAATATTGTTTTGGAATTTCTTCTCTAAATTCGCCTGGGGATTAATCCATGGCTCTTCCCATCTGGGATGTTCTAAAGAACGATACGACCAAGCCGGATGACTCGCGCGCGATTCTTCGACTGTAGGATCAGCAGAAGGATAAGATGGCATAGAACTCGATGCCGCGTGAGACTTATAGTTGTTCAATTCGGAATCGCGATCCAGTTTGCGCGTCATTCCGAAAAGGTCGTTTTCGACACCAACCGTATTGGTCTGTAAATTCGCTCCCCAGTGTTGAAGTCTCAACTGTGGATCTTGGAAAAACGGTAAATTAATTCCCGGTCCAGGTGTATCTAAATAATATCGTTCCGCAAAACTCGACATCTCCGATTGTTTCTTTATTCTCAATGGGTCGTCGTGGTATCTCGTAAATGACATGGTTATATACTTCAAATATAAAAAACTGTAGAGAACTACGGTTCCCTACGACTCCTCCCCTTTTATTTTTTGCATATCGCGCTAAAAAGTTATAACGCGTTGACCATGCATTTTACAGTTGTTACACAAATCTTGGAATCATTAACCACAGCCGTCTGCATATATGCAGTTATTATTTAGGAGGGGTTACGTGGATCCACCAACGGAGTTTTACACGGCGATGAAATATGGTTTATTTGTCATTTGGTAAGCTATGAAAAACTAGGTATTATTATCACATGTTCGTCGTGTTGGAAAAAGACACGCACCAGGTAAAACGATGGTCGAAATTATTCACATTCGAAGGTAAGCCCGTGGAATATACCCTTGGACTTGCATTCATACACGACCAAGTTCTAATCGGATATAGCAGCATTATCCACCGGGAACCCAGGAAATTTATAACAGTTTTTCATCAAGAAATCTTATGATGGAAAACGGTAAGAAATTAGAATTCCCCGAAGGGCAGGAGGGGGTTAGGGGTCTGGAATCCGCTTTGCGGATTCTGATGACCAGGGGTTCCCTCTAGGATATAGCCTAATGGATCGAGAAACCAAATACATCAGCATAGACGCGGGTAATTTAGAAAAATATATGTGTAATATAAATGTTTGACGAAACAACCCTTAAATACTTAAAAAAGTATGAAAATTGCAAGGCTTATTGCCTAGAAGAACAGGAGTGTCTCGATGATTTAAAAACTAAATATGAAAATTTATGTTTGACGGAAGAGCCTGAGTGTTCTATTATAAAAACACCCGAGTTTAAAAAATTATTAGAATTTTTAATTAAATTCATTCGTTTTCTATACTGTATAAGAAGTTATTACTCGAACGAATACGACAGAAAAATAATAACATCCTTATCTAAACTAAAATTTGATAAATTCGGATTAACGCTAGAGCAATTATCATGTGTGGAATTCCCCGGAGATGAATCATTTGCGCTCGAACACCCGCATATCTTATCGGAATATTTCAAAATAATACTTGCCATTTCGAGTGACCCGAGCGACCCTCTTGTAAAATCCATTATGGAAAAGTATAAAAAATTCTGCGAAGATTTTCAGCCATGGTCTAGAATGTTAGTCACATTTTTGAAAATACACTCTGCGAATTTATTTCCGAGAGTAATCATACCTGATATTGAAAACACAAAATTATACGGAACTTTTGTAAACAAAAAATCTATTAACAAGCGTGAATTTGATAAGTTATTGTTATTAGACAACTTTGACGAAAATTTAATTTCCTATATTGACAAAGAAAATAATCCTAGAACAAGAAGAGAAGGTGGGAAAACGCTCTCTATGAATAAATCGAAAAGTAAATCTCGATCAAAGACTAGACGTGTAAGATCGAGAATCAGAACAGTATAAATTACAAGTGATTCATTCTAGCATTTTTACATATTTGACCGAATGTCTTACGGTGCCATTGCGTAATTCCATGCTCTTGAATTCCCTCCATGTGTGCTTTGGTGCCATATCCAACATTTTTATCAAGATTGTATCTCTCTGTCAACACTGGATATTGCTGACACAACTCGGCGATATATTCATCATGTGATACTTTAGCCAAAATCGACGCCGCTGCAATCGACGTATATTTATTATCACCTCCTTCAATCGTTTCATGCGGAAACGCTCGAATTTCCTCCGAAATATCATCGTAGACAGTAAATGGTTTGAAATCATTACCATCCACGAGCAACATGTATTCATTCGGATGTCTAAGATTTCGCTGGAAACCCATTTGGGATATTTTCTGAATAATATCCCGAATACACGAATGCATTCCTCGAAACACAGCTTGACGAATGTTGATATCATCAATGACATCGGGTTCGATGTACTGAACGGACCAGGCGATACAGTGAGCTTTGATATATTCAGCTTGTTCGCAGATTTTCTTTTTAGAACTGAACTTTTTCGAATCTTTCATATTCCCATGGAGGAATTCATCGCCTTTAGGTAAAACAACTCCGGCGACGTAAAGTCTTCCGAATAGCGGACCACGTCCTGCTTCATCGATTCCTATCTCGTATTGGTTTGCCTCCTTATCGTAATATTTCGAAAGACTCATTGTTTGATTTGACGCCTCATTCGAAATTGAAAATCAATTTTTATCCTCATAGAATATATATTCTCGATTAAATGTTTAGTATAAAGCCAATTCATATTTTAATAGGAGCTGTCATTGTTTTGCTCGCATTTTGGCTGTTTTCTTATTATAGAAAATCGACATTCGAGGGAGCGGGGTTAGTTCATACATTTGTAGACGACGACTATCAAACAATATCATTTGATACAAGCGACGGATCAGTTACTATAGAAACCGATGATATGGATGATATTGTTATTTACAAGGATGGATCAATCGACGGGGATGATTCGAACGTCGCAAATAGATCCAACGGTTATGAAAATGCATTTATATACACAAGTGTTGACTTGGAACTAGCGATTATTTATATTTCGCCGAATGAAAGTGATTCATATGTTTTGATTTTAGATTCTAATAACTATGATATTTTAGGGTATATTGCTTATGTAGACGGAGATATGTTTGATATGAATGACGATGCTGACGCTTCATCAGAAGGAATAATATCAGTAAAAGAATCAACTGATACTAAGAGAATTTCTGACGTTAAATCTAAAAAATCGTCTTATGGTGTAAAGGTCACTGATAAAGTATACGACATGGGGAAAAATAATGAGATAGATTTTGGACCGGATAATGTTAAAACCATGGATGAACAAGAATGGTGCATTCTAATTGAACCAGACCAAGAAGAAAGTTTAGTTGTAATATGCAGTGATAATACTCATTCGCCTTATTATTATATTGCATTTACGTTATTTATGGTGAATGGCGAATTATATGTAGATCCCGTATTAATACACAAAAGAACAGATGAAGATGGTTACGGAGAAGGTGATGAGGGAGAAGGTGATGAGGGAGAAGGTGATGAGGGAGAAGGTGATGAGGAAAAAGGAGGAAAAGGAGGAAAAGGAGATGGTAAAAGTGGATCTGTGCCTCAACAAATTATAGATTTCTGGAAGAAAGAAATGTCGACAAACGATTATATCAAAAAGACTCAAATTGTACCAATGTCATGCCAGACATGCCCCTCTCAATGTGGAACTGCAAACTCGCCTGCATCCAATACGAATAATAATAATAATAATAATAATTCTCAAAGATCAGGAACTCCCGGAGGACCAATTTCCAGCGAAGCGACTGAAAGCGAAGCGACTGAAAGCGAAGCTTAGTGTCTGACAAATTTATAAAAAACAAAAGTAGAGTAGTTTGTTCTGTAGTTTAGTTAAGTAAAAAAAATTGGGCTAAGTCCCTTTTTTTACGCTTCGCGAAAGGATCTTCATGGCATTATCGAACTCTTTTCACGAAGAATTCCTTCACTAGCTCCAAGATTTCTTAGTCCGAGTGTTGATGTTTTTTGATTTCATCGGTGCCCCATAATCCGCGGAAATTCAATTTCAGTCACCCTTCTTAGGTCGCTGAATAGCATGATAACTCGATAAATATTGCATAAGAGATTGTATATTATCCGCGAACCTAGGATCCCCGCGCTCGGCTTGTAAAAATACATCGCTGCGCAATTCCGAAAAAGAATAAGGCAAGGAAACCACGTTATAACCCGGCGGTGAATTAACGCCCACGTTCAATGGTGATCTCACAAAATAATATTTCTTATAGGAAGATTCGCTCGCCACATTCGCGTTCAACTTGAGCCACTCGACATTATGAACCAAGTATTTCAAAGTTGTAGAAGAGAACAAAACTACCGGTAAATTCGCAACACGCGACATAACCCACCAATCCAAATCCGTAATATAATACGCATCACTAAACACCACGTGTTCAAACGTGGATTTATTTGTCGTTATCAAATCCATAAGTTCGCGTTTCCCCTGCCGTCTCAATAACGAAATCATTTTATCGCGATATTCCGCCATTAATTGACTATACCCATTCCAAAGACTAGTTTTTACGTTTTGCACCGTGATCGATTTCGTATTCAAAACATGCTGTAATACATAAATCATAGGGATATAACTACAAATAATCGATTCGCCGAATATAATTTCCTTTGCCGAAGTGGGGAATACGATTTTCCAAGATCCCATCTTATCATTTCCTATTATTGTGCGCGTTTCTTTGATACAATCCAAAATATATTCATCGAGACGGTTCGATTCAGGATCGGCAACGTCGATTAATTCACGCTGAGCTTTCGTTGAAATCTCGTTGGAATATTTTACAGATAGCTCGGGTTTCGCATTATCATAATGAATATTAGCCACTCTAGCGTTCATGCTATAAGGAACCAGTCCTACAAAATAATTCATTAAAAGACCCTCCAACATGAATAATTCATTTGGCAAGATTTTATATTCCGTGCTGGATATATTCAAATAGGTCTTTGGGTTCAACATAAAAATCCTTATTCTGCGATATCTAATTAATTCATCCGCGACTCGAACGTAGTACGTTTTTTCATTATCTAATCCGCTCATTAGATTCGTCTTTGGAAAGAGGGGCTTGCATCCACCCGATTCAGTGGTCAAACAATATGGTTTACATTTGCCTCCCTCCTCTGTTTGATTGCAAGTGAGTATTTCTTCAAACTTATTCAACACTTCGGCGTCAAATGTCTGAAATGCGGTCGTTGGCGACATTAAGTCCCGTAAAATCGACGTTATCTTGGAAAGTTTGTCCCTATAAAAAACAGACCCCGCATCAAGCAAGTCTAATATCTGTTTTCGCTTCAATGAATTCGCATAATCATTAAACGCAAGTCTAACCGAATTTCGGAAAACCGTATAAAATTGGCTTTCCAATGAAATTTTTCGCATTGCTTCCACGCGCTCGGTGTCCTGCGTTTTCGAGGTCGCCATGGTCTTATCTACTCCTTTTTTAGAAATAATAGGGTAATTTAAATGATTCGTTACAGTAAGTTCGTCTTGGAAATCGTTCGCAATAGGAGGGTCGATTTGAATAAACTGATTGGTCTCTGTTAAAATTCCCACTATTAGTCGATCTTCCATCATTTTAATCTTAGGATAACACGTAATCTTTCCCGCGGTTTCGTTATGAATGCCGATCAATCGATCGCGTGTCGAGACGTAATCCAACCACAAAGCAGGATCGTCCATATAAAAAATGGGAATTCCATCAACTATTCCCGAGGGGAAACAAGGCAAAAATACACCCTCTTGCTCTACCTGAGTATTAACGCGTAATCCTATTATTTTGTTATTGTAGTTCATAACCTGACCAATTACTATATAATTATGCGCCTTCAAAATTCGAATAACGTCAATAGCAGGGGAAGCCTGTTTGAACTTATACACTCGAGGCATGCTCGGAATTGCGGTGCAGTGTTTCTTGCTAGAATTCTGAATGAGTTTCAACATCGTTTTTATATTTGCGATTGATTTATTCTCCATAAACGCCTTTTTCACGACAATCTCGCCGCCATGTTTTTCTTCGTATAAATGAATCGGTTCATACGTACTTGACTGTTTAATTAGAATAATAGTTTCTTTATTGGAGATGAAAGTGGACGAAGAATACGAATTCGTAGGGCAAATCATATGCACATTATTTGTAATGTCATTATCTGGAATTTCCATTATTACCAAATTAAAACCATCCCTCATAATACTAGGATTGGAATCAATAACTATGTCCCAAAGATAGGTGTGGTCCAATATGGAAGCGTCATCTCGTAAAAACGCCAAAAAGTTTTCATAAGACGCAATGGTTTCTTCCAAAAAATCCAATTGCGATTCGTCTTTGATGCTAAGACTTTTGGCGAATACAGAAGAGTCCAGATATTTATCGACATCGATTCCTTCTTGGTTGAAAGACTTGGGTCTGAATATTGCAGGAAGAGAACCATTGTGATATTTCAAAAACAAATCGAGAGTTATCGCCTTTGCCAGAATCTCGCGCATTTCTTGAATAGACGGGGATTTTGGTAACCCGTGTTTATATGCGTAAAAATAAGCCATACAACCTATGAACGACTGACGTTCAGATTGTTCTACGCCGTACCGTAACAAGATCTTTTCATCAGGTCGGATGAGCGCGGCGTTATGTGTTACCACGAGCTTATCTGCTTCCATTCCCAAAAATAACTGCATGGCGATAGGAAGAAACCCCCACCGATTTTGCGGCAATGGATAACTAACCGCTTTAATGATGTAATTCGACCCTTTTTTTCCGTCTGCGACTGAGGCTTCAGCGGCTTTCTCTGCTGCGTCATTTTGTGCACACTGACTGCGCATTTTCTTTAACTGCGCGGAATTCCAGTCTTTTCCAAAACAACAGGGTATACATAATCCCTCAGGATGGCGATCTTGTTTCAAGAACCCAGGGTGATGTTGAATATATTTCCCGTTTTTATCAAAATGCTCGGTTTTATTCGCAAACTCGTAGACGTATGCACCCTTAGGAACAACCTTGGCGTTCTGCGGAATAATATCTCCGCATACACCTGATTTCGCTTGTTCATCAGTGAGGGGAGTATTTGTTTTCAAACACCAATACCTCGGACAAATATAATAAAACGGTTTTTTAGGATCAGATCCATATTTGATGGCGTGATCATAGGATCCCGGGTTGGTCTTATCGATGCGTTCTTTTTCGTCTTCGGTTAAAATCACTGGCTGTCTACGATCGCTTGATGGGCAGGCGCGGGAATACAAATGATATTTACCCTGCGATTCGGTCAAAAACAACTTCGGATCACGTTTGTCCTTGGCTCTTTGGAACGGATTGGGTTTTTTCAATGACATTCCGTCAATATTGATCGCGTAATTATCGTCTGTTCCGCTTGCCGTTTCTCTTATTTCCGCTACGCTCGCGTCATCTTCGTCTTCATCTTCGTCTTCATCTTTGCTGCCATCGCCTCCCTCTTGGTCCTCTGATTCACTTATGTCTTCATCGTCTACTTGACTTGCTTCCTCATCATAGTCATCGAAATAAATGCCTCCTTCATCATCATCTTCATCGAGCTGTTCTTCTTCTTTTCCGAATTTCAATGGTTGAATCTTGTAAACTTCCGCTGTGGGAATTTCAGTGCTCGCCGAAATAACATTATCCTGTGCCAGAGGTGCGGGCTTTGATTCCCTTGTGCAAAATGCATCTATTTCATCAACAGAAAAAGAGGTACTCGATTTGTCTTGGGAAATCCTCAAAATCGTATCTATATAAATATGCAGAGAATCAATATGTGACAGATGGTTGATTTCATCAACTTCTGCGACTAGATTATTCGTCATCGATTCCATTCGAAAAATCGCGGGAAATCCAGGGTTTTCAATTACTTTTCCCGCGATCTCTTGATGTTCACTTCGATAATTCACCAAACGGTCGATTGCGTCTTCTTCTGACATGCGATAATTTGTCATAAGCGTGGTCAAGATATCACGATCGTCGTTTGCGGACTGATACATTTTCGTAATAAGCGCCGCTTGGGCATCCATCTCTTTAAAATTTTCTACGCGTTTGAATCGCATATTGGCTCCGGATACAACATCAGAATCAAATACGTCAAATACATTCCCAATGGATCCTCGCTGTTTTCCAAGGTCCACCTTTTTTTGAATAGGAAGAACAGCAACGTATTTATAACTCGAATCTTGAATCAAATCGTTATTCATTGACGTTAATAACCCAAGACTGTATCCCGACGACTGCAAAACATTATTTATGATCTGTATTACGGGATTCACTGCCGCCATAATAAATTGAGCAAATTCCTCCGGAAGCATTGGCTCTAATAAATCACCGTTTACACGCATTTTCGCATTGGTATCAAAAGATATGAAAACCTCGTTTTTCGATTCGTCTTGCAAATAAAGCGATATCTGGTGAGACCTTCCCATATCACGAATAAGACGTTTTACGACAGATTCCGATAATACAGGTATTTTCTTTCCATTCTGCGAAATATATTCGGAATAAAGGCGATACATATTTTCACGGCGTTTTCCTGGGTTATATTTGATAAACGGTGTGGATTTCGTAGCATGTATTGTTTTGAATATTGTGTCCAAGGGAAAAAGGTAATTCGACGACGGATTCAAAACAAAGGAATATTTCGTTATCCCGCGTCTTATATAGGGCTGTTCTATTTTACGCCGCCAGTAAATTTCGTGAAATATGTCGATGGATTCGTAATATTGAAGCGTGTTTTGACCCAATGCCTTCTTAGAACTACGAATCATATCTTCGCGATTATCATTCAATGAATCTCGCTCTACTATTCCGTTTTTGTATAGCAACGGGAAATAGAGTCGGCTCATTTGTTCCGGGTCCAATCCACTTTTGTCAGAGTTTTCAAATACGCTTTCTGCGAAGGAAACGTAGATATTATTCGAATCCAGCGACCCGTAATTCAATAACAACGTATTTTCAAAAAGCAACATCTGGTTGTCCGGGGATTCTTGGAAAACGGAGTATTTTACGTGAAACGGGTTCGCCGAAAACATATAGTTGTAACGATCTTGGAATTTTATCCCGAGAGGTTTCGCCAAGACACAAGTGTCTCCCTGCTGTAATTTCAGAAAGTCCTCGTATGTGTATGAATCCTTCGTCATATCCAGGTTGTTAACGTTGCTGGGTGTTATATTCAAATTCAATACGAGTTGCTTGAATTGTTGCTGCGTTAATTCGGAAGCATTTGATACTGACGTCGCGTCTTGGAACATTAGAGAAATATCCAATTTATTTGAGAAAAATCCAAACATATATATCTCTTCTAGAGCGACGGTTGATCCTAGTTCAAATATAATCTTTTGCTTTATGGAATGGATGGTATCGTCCGAATAAATAAATTGGTTTGAAAACGTGATCTCAGTTTTGTTCGATTCAAATAGCGCGAGCTCTAGATCGCTAAATAATTCTTTCATATCAGAAGATTTTTTATATTTATTGCAAAACACATATACGTGCTCGATTTTACCCGAAGCGTCCAAAATATGTATTTTATATATGTTATTCAATGGTGCGCCCTTTTCCATAATTTGATAGTATATATAATGCTATCAAATAATGCGCCGCATTTTTACTAATTAGTGATGCGCGTAAATATATATCATTTTATCGACGCAATGTTTTGCGTTTATGTTTTATCGCTCTTTTTTTTGTTTGTTTGTTTTTTATATTTTCATATTCGCCGCCAAAAAAATCAAAATCCAAACCAAAACTCAAATCAATACTTGGAAGGGATGGAAAGGATGGAAAGGATGGAAAGGATGAAAGGGATGGAAGGGATGGAAGAGAGTACGATGATGTACCTGAGCTCCATGGATTTCTTCTTGCCATGTCCAATATACCCAAGTTTCTTGTGTTAGTCATATTAACTGTGCTTCCCATGTCAGGTGTAAAATATTTTCTAGTAATTTCTTCACGGTAACCTTCCCTCGCTGCATCCATAATTCCAGCGTCCCTAAAGCCATTTTTCGAATAAGAAGCCGCCGCAAGACCAGTAGCAGCAAGACCGGCAGCAGCAACACCAGTTCTCGCAATACCATATTTCTTAGAACCATTGTTCTTAGCACTAGGTTTGTTAGCAACACTCGTGTTAGAATAATAAGGGTTCGAGTTGTAACGATCATTCGAGTTGTAACGATCATTCGAGTTGTAACGATCATTCGAGTTGTAACGATCATTCGAGTTGTAACGATCATTCGAGTTG
>Ga0209550_10005586_pt1 | contig 11762 bp, 10 predicted proteins | sample LauGreSuBDMM15SN_2_FD_187567 | JGI IMG/M metagenome (GOLD analysis project Ga0209550, IMG submission 187567) | Freshwater lake microbial communities from Lake Michigan, USA - Su13.BD.MM15.SN (SPAdes) (version 5) | ecosystem: Environmental > Aquatic > Freshwater > Lake | place: Lake Michigan... | reverse complement strand
TGTGAACGCGGTGTCGCTGTACCACATACCCATCGATCCACTTCAAGATTCTTACTTGATGTACAGGTAGTACCTGCAGTTCATGAGTTTTCACATTTACCAATAATGTTGGATCCGTCACATGCAAGTTTTTGGCAACCTTGGGTTTCACCATTAGCCTGTGCGGCTGTTTCAGCTGGAGCTGACTCAATTATGTTGGAAGTGCATCCGAACCCTCGCGAAGCTTGGGTTGATCCATTGCAAGCTTTGAATTATGAACAATTTCAAAAACTCTCAACTAAGATTACAAAGTTAGCAGAATTGGTAAGAAAGACGTAGTAAATGTTTACAAAAATTTTAGGAGCTAACGTTGAAATTCAAGCTCGATCACCACTTATTTGGAATACTCTGTACCAAAAATTAGGTATTGATAGTCATATGTTTAGAAAAAACGAGCTCGGGGAAGGGTTGGGCGATGAAATAATACGATTTATCAAGGATGAAGACTATAGAGCGATATTACTTGCCGCTCCACTAAAAGAGTTAGCCGTCGAACATTTATCAGAAATGGGCTATGGCCCTAATTTTAATTTAAAAAGTATCAATCTTATCTACAAGGTAAGAAATGACATTCACTGCGTATCGACAGATGGATTTGGTGCTTTAGCATCGCTTGGGCTTGAATCCGGAAAGAACGAATTTATCATATTTGGATTTGGAGGTACTTCGAAATCAATCATAAATGCAATTGAAAGAGAAAATATCGCCCACCATTTAACAATTGTTACTAGACAATCATCCAATCTTGTAAATTGGAAATTACCCCATAAATACATCTCGTACAAAGCAATTTCGGAAGATTTATCAAAAGCTGATGTATTGATAAACGCAACTTCCTTAGGAAATTCCAAGGATGCTAATAGATCCCCCCTAAGTGAATCTGAATTTAAAAAGGTACGGCATGGAGCTAGATTATTGGATGTAAATTACACAAAGACTGGGGCCACAACGTATTTGGAGTACGGTAGAAGATTAGGGCTAAAGGGAATTGATGGGAGCTTAATGAACCTGATGCAGGCACTGTTTGCCTTCAAATTAGCTCATCCAAATGTTTCTCAAACGATAGAAGAACTAGGCAATCTCGAGAATTGGGAAAATGTATAAAAATAATAGATTTTATGGAAACGGCTCTACTCTAAATCGATACTCTGGCAGGAGAGATGACGCGCCGATTTGGGGTGAGGTTCAGCATTCTGTTAAATTTGATTTCAATCACTTACAAACTTTGAATTCTCCACGTCTCGTAAAAAGTTTTTTAACTTGGCGTAAGCAGGATGCTGAAGTTGCTAATAAATTTTTTCGCGAAAAGTGGAAATTTAGAGCAATAGGTGATCCCTTCATTTACCAAGTTGCTACCTCTAAATCACAAAATCTCTTGGGTGTGAAGACAAAGAGACTGATTGTCCCAAAATTCGAACGAGGTAAAGATGAGAGATTAGTATTAGAAGAACACTTCGATTTAGCACGGAAATATCGAAATTTAAATTCTGGAGTGACGGAAGTTTCACTGCATCCGGGGGAAAGATATAACTCACGTGTGAGGGAAGTCTATAGGTCTAATGGGATTGCGGTGAGCGAATCACCTGATTTTTATGACGCAAACTATCTTTATGACGAAGTCGCATATTTATCCACTATTGCAGAGATCCATACAAACTATATTGGTCCCACATTACTTAGAGGGGTATATCTGGGTGCAAAAGGGATTGTTTTCGGGTCTGAAGGAAAGGAGATATTCAACAAAAAGATTCAAGATATTTTTAATGTTAAAAGTTCTATGTCTAAGGATCAACAATATGCGGAAGAAATGCTGGGTGCGGAAAATGTCCTGCGTCCTGCCGAATTAGCAGACTTATTAGATGGACCACTTGGTGAAATTTGTCACAGAGTCTTACAAAAAGGCAAATTTCTCGCAGAAAAAAACCTCAAAAATATCATCATTGGGAAAAGAATCCTTAGCATTGATGTCCTTTGCACAAAGTGCGTTCAGATGAGTAGGGCATTGCAGGATAAAGGAAAGATTATTTGTGGCGAATGCGGTCACAATCTCCGTAGCTCAGAAGATTATTACTGTGATCTATGCAAGTCCTTCGGAAAAGTTGTCGATTTTCAACAACACATGAGTAAACGCCATAGTTAATTTATAACTCGCCCAAATAAGACACGCATGTCATAGAAGAATGAGATGAACAAATACTTAAAAAAAGAGAAATCTCTTTTGTTCCACTTCTCGCCAGCCATAATCAAGTTCAGTTTAGATAATGATACTCGTAAATCAGACTTTTTCAATCTAAATTCGTTGAAGTTCGAGTAGATTGCGAATTTCATTTCCTTGTAATAAAGATCAACATTTTTGCTCATATTATTAGGATGCACTCGGTAATTAACTAAAGTCTTATCTACATATTGAACAGGATAATTTCGTGCAATTCTTTGGTTCAAATCCCAGTCTGCGGACACAGATAGCGTGTTTGAAAAACCTCCTATTTGTCGAAGTGACTGAACTCTTACCAGAACTGTTGACGGTGGACCTATAGAAATAGGTTCAAGTTTGTAGTGCTGGTTAGCACATGTTCCGTGCAGACCCCCCGATTGCCCTTCGGAAATAACGTTTCCTAAGTAATCCACATGTTTAAAATTTGTGTGAATGAAGTGGCATTCTGAATCTTGGATAATCGGTAAGAGATATTCAACTTTTGTAGCGTCCCAAAAATCATCACTATCGAGAAATGCGACAAATTCTGTACCGACACTTTCAAGACCTTTATTGCGTGCAGCTCCCAGAGGATAATTTTTGTCTAGTCTTAAAATTCGAATATTTGCCTTGGTTTTGAGGTACTTCAAACCACCATCTGTAGACCCATTATCTACAATAAGAATTTCATCCACTGAACAGGTTTGTGATTGAACAGACGAAACGGCTGCACGTATATATATAGGGTCGTTATAATACAAAATCAGAGCAGTTAGCATTTATGATGCCTTTTTGCAAACTATAAACAAGTCGTGGGATTCAAACAAATTCGATTCAACACCATTACCGCACGCGATATGGAGGAAATATTCCCCTAACTCGAAGTTCCCTAGATAGTTATACAGTGCGATATGTTCTTGAGACCAAGGATGTAACTCATTAACCTCAACGCGCGTCGCATAATTCAACTATTTATTCACTTTCTTTAGCAGATACTTTCTAACCTTAGTTAAGTCCTCATTAGTGTTCAAGCCTAGAGCCTCATCAGAATCCTGCACTCTTGGAAAGTTCATGGCTAACCCTTCTTTTGCTAGATAAACCAAAAAAGGGAGAAAATTAATTTCCTTAGTAGTTTCTCCAAGAACGAGTGAAGTTTGCAAATAGTTATTCCAGAAAAATTTCAAATTAAAGGTGTTAATTACAAACACCCCAATATCCGCTAGACCTTCAATTGGCATCTCAGACCCCTCACGACTTTGAAGTATGTCGACTAATCCAGATGACTTGTCAATTGCGTAGTGCACATAAGGAAATTTTGTAGATATCAGTGGAATTGAACAGTATGCATCAATCTCTTCATGGTCTTTCAATACAGCTCTTAAGGTTTCTTGACTAATTCCTACCTGATCCCCCCAAACAATTACCAAAGTTTCATATTGATCAAATTTTGGAGAGGCACAAAAAATGGCATCACCCATTCCACGAGGTGTTTCCTGAATTACAAAAGTGCTATTTTTACCACTTGAAAATGATTGAAAGTCACGAACCATATCTGGCCTTATGACAAAACAACATTCATCTACGAGGTCAGAAATATTAGATTCAAGAAGATTAATGACTCGTAACTCGTCGTCAAGTTTCACAAAAAGTTTTGGTACGGGTTGGTTTAATCTCTTTCCCATCCCAGCAGCAGGTAAAACGGAGATAATCATCTGTTGTGTATCCATTTTTTTAATTCACAAGAGTTTCCATGGTGGGGTGAGAATAGCCTCTCTGTACGCTCATTAGTGATTTGCCATACCCCAAAACCTGCAAGAGTCGCAGAATTAAAACCATTAAAGGAATCTTCGACAACTAAAACATTCCGAACTGGAAGGCCTATTTTGGGTATTGCAGCCAGGTAGGGTTCGGGATGAGGTTTTGAAAATGAAACATCCTCACGGCCTATGATGAAGTCGAACCTGTCATAAGAACTCAATCGACTCAATATCTGTTGGACACGCGTTCGGGCTCCTGATGTAACTAATGCATACTTTATATTGTACTCATCTAAATAATTCAGCAAGTCAAACATTCCAGGGACCCACTGCGGAGGAGATATTCTTGCCAAGTTTTCATAGTTAAGTCGCTTCATCGCTGTTAAATTATGCGACTCTTCAACGCTAAAATTGAGCTTTTGGAAAACTTCCAAAGTATCCATTCCGGTGTAACTTTCATAGCTAAATTCACCCTCATATTTTATATTCTGTAATGTAATATCAAAAGCCCGTCGGTGTAAATCATAAGTTTCGATTAAAGTATCATCGAAATCAAAAAGTAAATACAAAGGTTTTGAATTCATAACAACAGTGAAAGCGTTTCAACAATAATGGTACCAGAATGTTTGGCAGGAGCAGATTTGTCCGCAGTTTGTTTGAGGATTAATTCAAGACCGTAGTCAGAACAGTAATCATGAATGGGGCCATCCAGCAAAGTAGAATCTGTTGATGGTGAATTCAGAAGAACATGCGTGATTGATCGTTTTTCATTCTTTGGATCACCCATGTGCATTAGGGCGTTTTTTATAATGTCAGCTCGCATCCAGTTTGCCATGTCATGATCTCTAGTCAAATTCAGAATCAATAATTTAGATTTAGCCTGGGTAGATTGAATGGCATCACCTGCAATTCTATAACTTGGGAATAAGGATGAGTTCTGTGTTCCTGGTAAGTAACATAAAACATCAGCTGAATTAATTCTTTGGATTGCACCTGCTGATGGTTCTGGATTCTTAAATCTACCTTCAATCAAATTCAAATCCTGTGTACTTCGAATTCCCGAATTAAAAAGGATGTCGTCACTAATTTCTGAAGATTTTAGAAAACCCAATTTTGTTACTGCTCCCGCGTATAACCCATTTACAATGAGATTCTCTTTCGCAAGAAACTCGTTTTTTGAAGTGATAGCCACAAGTGATGTATCGTTCTCATTTGATACCGAGTGAACTCCCATTTCTAAGGATAAAAGTGCAGATATTTCATCGACTGATTTCTGAAAATTAGAATTACATTCAAGGTATTTGCCAGCAAGAATTAGATTTCCTAACGCGCAATCACGATAATCAAAATCATTAAGTGATTCGAATTCGAATTGTCTGAAGGTTTGTAAAGTTGAAAAAAGCACTTTCAACTGGTTTCGTGCGAATGCTGATACCACTCGCTCATCAATTGATTTCAATAAAAGCAAACCCTCTTCTAAGGAATCCACACGGGCTTCAAAAGCATTTGCTAGGTAATTATCAAACCTATTTTCACTCGAGTTTAAATAATGGACTAGGTTTTTCCTGAAATCGCTTGGTCCTAGATATCCGGGTATGTATTCGCGAATCCGACCAGTTGAAAGCCCATCATCGTAGGGATTCACAATTAGATCAAGATTAAAATGTTTTACTTTATTCCATGAGCCTATTAAGGATTCGGAGCCGCGCCCCCCACTAAACGCCACAACTCTTTTCATCTCACCCCCTATCTTTAGAATAGATAATACTCATAGTTCAATTATACTTTGAAAGTGAGTGTGCAATTCATGCTGGTGAGTGGTGAGGAAGATAATTCTATTGTGGTTTTTGGAAAATGAAGCTAATTTCGAAATAATTTCATCGGCAGTAGTAGAATCCAAACTATTAGTCGGCTCGTCCATAATTATTAAATTAGAGCCCATGGCAACTGCTCTTGCTATATTCAGTCGTTGCTTTTCTCCACCTGAAAGATTAGTTCCACCCAAATCAATCAATTCCTCATGCAAAGAACTTGTAGGCCATTTGCCGCTTGTATCCACTAAAGCGAGAGAAGTCTTTATCTTTTCAAGCTCAATTTCATTAAGTAAATCACTTAAAAGAATGTTTCGTGCAACGCTTCCCTTAAATATCATCGGAGTTTGTGGAGCGTACCCAACCATGTAAGGGAAATTTGCTGCTTCATAGATAGAGCCATCGGAAAGATGAATATTAACTGAGCCTGAATCAGGTGAAATGAGCCCAGAAATAATTTTCAGTAAGGTAGTTTTTCCAGAGCCAGAAGGACCTTTGACCAAAACCATTGATCCAAAATTTGTGTCAAAATCTAAATTTTGTAAAATGATTCTCCCGTTATAACTAAAATTTATTTCACTTCCTACGATTCTTTCTACTCGAAGATGAGGAGGCATCTCAACCCTATAAGGGTTACTCGATTGGGTATCTAAGCTCTCTTCATTAACAAGGCTATAGAGTTTGAAAAAGGAATCGATTCGGTGCTTTGAATCAGAGACAGTTAGCCAGAGTGATTGGAGCTTTGTGATGGAAGGAAGAATTCTAAATCCTGCCAATAAAAAGATTAAAATAAATTGCATGGTAGATTCAGAGCTTGAAAAAAGCTGAGTAACCACATAGAGAAAGAAAAGTGCAAAAATTAGATAAGACTCAATCAGATACTTAGGTAGCTGTTGTAAACTAATTGAATTCAGGTAAGCGTGACTATATTTCCTTCTTTCTCGATTTAAATTTTCAAGAAGAAATGGCAGATGTCCGGAAAGAGCAAAAATTGAGATTGACTCTTTCCCCTGAGAAAAATATGTCCGGCTCGCAAGAGTGCTGTTGTAGAGATTCGCACCATTTGCAACTGCCTTATTTCTCAGGTACTTATAAGTAAAAAAGACTAAGGATAGGCAGAATACGATAAAAATTAGAGTCACTTTAGTATTTTGCGTCGCAAGAACAATAAAGATAGTTGAAATATTCAATAACTCAGTCAAACCGAGCAAAACAAATGAAATTTGACCAGCAATTGCAGGATTTATGCTATCTATTAATGCTGCAGAGGCCTTGTTGGTCTCTATTGATTCCATTTTTCTGAAGGGGAGTTGGAAAAATTTAGCATACACAATTTCACTAATCCTATTTTGGATTTTCGAGATCAATTTATTGAGAATCAAAATATTTGAATATCCAACGATATTCTTAAAAACATAAATCATAGTAATTTCGGCAACTAGCAAGCCAACCTTTAGTTCTCGTGAGCTAGTGTTAAAAGTCAATATATTTAGCGCGGTTTCTCTAAATCCTGTTAACTCATTTCCACCTGTACTTGATACTAGAAAGGATGTAAGAATCAAAAATATGATAATCGCCAGTATTTCAAGACCTAATGTCAATGTTGAACCTAAAAATAGAAAGGACAGGGCCCTAAGTTCCTTAGCATTTAAAATTTGCAAAAGATTCATATAGCCTGTCTCTTCAATTCAATTAGCTTAGAAAGATATGATATGCCCACTGAGCTGAATTAGCGAGCATTCTGAACTCAAAAAAGACTTCGACGAGGTGGATCTGAATGAATAAAAGTGAAAGCGACCAACCAACTGTAATTTTTGGCCCATTTATTGGTGAATTTGGGTGGGAGATAATGCACTGGATGGGCTGGGTGAACCAAATGTCTATGACTAAGTATTCGAGTTACAAAAAGATAGTTATTTCTTACCCTGGTCGGTCAGTTTTGTACCCTTATGCCGACAAATTTATAGAACTTCCAAAATGGTTTCTAGACTTAAAGCCCTCCGCACGAAATTATATTCTAGATGGCTGGTTGGAAGGGTATCCAGGAACGTCTGCCGAAAAATATGTTTGGGATTTCCGATATGGACTTCACAGAATTCTCCGCTTTAGGAGGCCACACAAAGTTTTATTAGAGAAACCTTATGCTTGGACAAGCATGAAGCCGAACGCTGAGTTAGTTTTAACTGAAATTCTTGAACACCACGTAATTTCTAATTATACACTAATCTGTCCGTGGAAACTAAGTACTTTTGAAACTGAGAAATTTGGCTTCAATGACTCAGGTATTTCTAAATACTTGAGTCTTGAATCGAACATTTATCGTTTTCCAAATCCCATTGAACTATGGTCGAAACTAAATTCTACAAAAACAGGAAAGTTGATGGTATCCCAACAAAATCCTAATAAACAAAATTTAATCACAATCTTTCCTAGGCGCCGAACAATACGGCGAGAAGACAAAAATTGGGGCCAACAGAATTATGTAACTATTGTTGAGAAGCTACAAAGAAAATATCCAAATCATAAAATATGCATATGCGGAGAACCAACAGGTGCATATTTTGCAGAAGGTGTCCCTAAGGACTGTATAGACCTTGTAAATATTGAGCCTAGAAATCGACTTGATGCACATATTGCAGCGCTAGAAAATTCAGATATCGCATTTGGTTCTTTGTCTGGGGCCATGTTTTTACCACTCATGACAAAGACACCAACTTTAGTGTTTGGATTGGAATCCGAAAAAGCGAGGTTCGAGCGAGATAACTATTTGGGAACCCAATTGACGTATTTGCCTGTGAAAAATCCGAGCGTAGAATTGATCATGGAGGAGATAGGCAAAATTATTTAAGGCAATAGGATCAGTATATTTCTTGATTCATTAGAGAATCGTTTCATTCGTCATTTTAACATTCTGGGGAGAAGTATGAGAAGAGTCGCAATTTTGGGAGCGAACGGATTTATTGGAAGCAGTCTTGTAAAAACCTTCGAACATAAAGGATTTGATGTAGTTGCGTTTACACGAACAATTGAGAAATCAAGATTCCGATTAGCCCGAAAAGTAGATTTATTTGATGGCGAGTCATTGCGTACGGCGCTTTTAGAATACAAACCTGAAATTGTGATTTCAACCGCTTGGGATACTGCGCCAGGAAAATTTTGGACGAGTGTTGAGAATGAAAGATATCAAGAAGCAACGTTAAACTTTGCCGAATTATCAATTAAGAGCGGTGCAAAAACCTTTATAGGCTTAGGAACAGTCAGCGAGTATGGAGCATCTCCAGGGAAATGTGACGCAGCACATTCAAGGTTGGTTGCCACAGATGTTTACTCCAAAAATAAAATTGAAACTGGGGTAAAACTGAAGGAATTGGGAGAGTTTCACGGGGTTAAAACACACTGGGCAAGAATTTTTCAGGCATTTGGACCAAATGAAAAGATTGAACGCTTAGTTCCTGCCCTTATTTCGAACCTTAGAAAAGGAAATGAGTTCTCAATTAGTACCCCTAATTATATTTTAGATTGGATTCATGTTAGCGACATTGCAGATGCAATATATTTTATGATAGAAAAAGAATTAGATCACTTCACCGATATTGGGACTGGTTTGGCTACGAGTGTTTTAGAGTTTTCGATGCTTCTTTGTAAGGAGCTAGGTTTTGATATGGATTTGCTAGATTTTTCAAATCAAACTCCTGGGCATGAAAAAGTCGCATTCGTTGACCAATCTTCAGAGTTGCTAATGAAAGGTTGGGAACCTGCACAAACTTTAGCGACTAGAGTGCATGAATTATACTAGGATTGTTTAGTGAAGAAATTGAGGATTGGGTATGCACCTAATAGTCCAGATTTAAAGCACCCAGCGGACAGGCGTCGCGTTGTTTATTGGGCGGACAAGCGAGGGCATGAGATTGTTTTAGATATTGAAAAGAGGTGTGATGTTTTATTCCTCTCAGGGCGAGCAGATTTTACCGGACTTTCCAATCAGGTAAATAGACAACCATTGATACTTGACTTGGTTGATGGCTACCTTGGTGAAGAAGAATTATGGCGTGATTGGTTGAGAGGCACTGGAAAAGTCTTATCGAAGCAAATTTCTGGAAGAATTCAACCATATCGTGGGATCATTCGAGAAACTTGTAGTAGAGCTGATGCAGTTTTATGTGAGACAGTTGAACAAGTTCAAACGATTCTCCCTTATTGTAGAAATGTACATTCAATTTTGGATTTTCACGAGGAATTTCCAAGGCTACCTTTTAATAGAAATTTGCAAACAAAGAACCTCCCTGCCGTGATGTGGGAAGGATTACCATTTACTGCACGCGGTTTGTTACTTTTAGAGAAAGCATTTTCGGAGATTGCTAAATCCCACCCAATTTCCTTAGAAATGGTCACTGACTTGAATTATCCAAGGTTTTTAGGCAAATACTTTTATCAAAACACTGAGAACCTATTACGGCACGTTCCAGAGATATTGGGCAAAAATTTTAAGTTGACCGAATGGAATTTACCTGCAGTATTCGATGCCGCTAATCGATCCCACATGGCTGTTTTGCCACTTGATCCTTTTGGGACACTAAATCCATTGAAAGCGGAGAATCGATTGCTCATGATGTGGAGAATCGGCTTGCCGGTGTTAGCTTCCCCTTCTTTGGCTTATAAAAGGGTTATGAAGGCAACTGGAATAGATGGTATCTGCAATAGCCCCGAAGAATGGAAAGAAAAAATCTTAGAATTAATGTCCTCTGTCAAATTACGCCAAGAGTCAGTTGAAAGTGGACAGCAATACATTCAGGAAACCCATTCAGAAAGAATTGTTTTAGAAGCATGGGATAAGTTATTTGAAAGCGTCTTATGATTCAAAAGAAGTTTGATATAACTTACCTTTCTGTAGATTCAATCCAGGAAGGTGTTGGTTCCAGCCAGATAACACCTCTTATTCTTGGTTTAGCACAGCAAGGCAAAGATGTATGTCTTATTACATTTGAGAAGTCCTCTCCCAAAAATGATTTGATTGAATTATTCAAATCTGCTGGTGTCACATGGATTGCCAAGGATTTTGGCAGATCTGGTGCCGCCGCCGGCCTCAAACGCCTAAATACGCTTAGGCGCATCATTCCAAAGACTTTGATTCTTCATGGGAGAAGTGACATTGCAACTTCAGCGGCAATTTGGAGCAGAATTGAAGCTCCAGTGCTTTGGGATGTTCGGAGCTTATGGTCAGACCAGCGTTTACTTATTGGCACCTCTGGATGGAACAGTTTTACAGCGCGCGGTGCAAGGAGCCTTGAAAACTTATGTGCGAAAGAGGCAGATGCCATGACAACCCTAACCGCTGCTGTAATTCCGATACTTCAACAAAGGCATAGAACTATTCCAAAGATTAGGGAAGTTATACCTACATGTGTGCAAACGCAAATTTTTTTGCCTGCACCGATGCCTCAAGGTCAGATCATATGCTTACTATCTGGGACATTTAATAATTACTACGACATTTCCAGGACGAAACTCGTGCTCGATAAGATAAGGAAGTCAATTGATTTGAAGGTCATTTGGGCACGGGCAAATGAGTCCCCAGTGGATAGATTAGGAGTTGGGGAAGATACAATTATCAGTGCTACGCATTCTGAGATGCCAAGGCTAGTTCGTGAATCTCACTTTGGCATAGCCATATGTAAGCAAGATAATTTAGCCAGTTTGGCTGCGGCAGTCCCAACAAAAATTGGTGAGTTCTTGGCTTCTGGGAGGCCCGTTATAGTGAGCAATGGCATCGGAGACTTGGACTTTTTACTATCCAAAACACAAACTGGAATTGTCGTTGCCCAAAATGATTCTTTACAAAACATTTCGGAACGAATTAGTCTATTAATAAATGATCCAGAGACCCCGATTCGCTGCCGTGAGCTTGCAATGCAACATTTCGATATGAGGCAATCAATTCATAAATACTTGGAAATTTATGAC
>Ga0209550_10005585_pt1 | contig 11762 bp, 10 predicted proteins | sample LauGreSuBDMM15SN_2_FD_187567 | JGI IMG/M metagenome (GOLD analysis project Ga0209550, IMG submission 187567) | Freshwater lake microbial communities from Lake Michigan, USA - Su13.BD.MM15.SN (SPAdes) (version 5) | ecosystem: Environmental > Aquatic > Freshwater > Lake | place: Lake Michigan... | reverse complement strand
GGAGCAGATATGAAGAATCCAAATCCAGATCCAAAGGCGCGTTATGAGATTCCAGTTTGGAATCAAGATGTAAAGCTCTATGAGGATTATCAGGTTGGAGAGGTTGACCGCTCGCTCCGCCGCACGATTTCCGAAGGTGAAGTGATGCTCTTTAACTCACTTGTCTTAGATATGCACCCTTATGTGGGCGATGATATTTGGGCACGTGAGCATGGTCTATTTAAGAAGCGCTTAGTGCCAGGTGCCATGGTATTTAGTTATGGGTTAGGACTCTTTGCCCATAACAATGTAAATACCTTTAGTTACGGCTATGACAAGTTGCGCTTTATCAAGCCAACTTTTATTGGTGACACTATCTATGGAATGCGCACCCTTTTAGAGAAAACTCCAAAGTATGAAAATATGGGGCTCTTTAAAGTTTCCTATGAAATTTTCCGCGCCGATAATGAAGAGTTGCTGCTCTACACAGAGCATTTACAAACAGTTCTGTATCGCACAACGCAGGCCGCAAATCAAAAAGTAGAAGGTTAGGGATATCCATGATTGAACAATTTCGCGAGGTCGCAGAGGCAGTTAAGTTAGAAGTTAAGCCTGAAAATAGGCGAAAAATAGGTATTTGTGGCGCAGGCGGAATAGTCGATGGCGCGCACCTGCCGGCGTATAAGAAGGCTGGCCTTGAGGTCGTTGCAATCTTTGACACCGATAACGCTAAAGCTCAAGATGTGGCCAAGCGCCACGGTATTCCCACGGTTTATAAGACACTTGCCGAGCTTTTATCTGATGTAAATGTGGAAATCGTAGATATTGCAGTTCCGGCTGCAGCTCAGCCAGAAATATTTGCTCAGGTGGCAGCGGCTAAGAAACACATTCTTGCGCAGAAACCATTTGCAACAACTGTTGCTGTAGGGGAGGCGATGGTTAAGCAAGCAAAAGATGCTGGAATCATTGCAGCTGTTAATCAACAATTACGGTTCGAAGAGGGCGTCGCCGCAGCCCATAAAATGGTTGAACTCGGCTGGATCGGAACCGTTAGCAACTTCTCGATAACTGTAAATCTAATTACACCGTGGGAGCTATGGCCTTGGGCTAAAGATCTTGATCGCCTTGAAGTCATGCTGCATTCGATTCACTATCACGATCTTATTCGCTGGTTTTTAGGAGATGCTAAAACTGTATTTTGCGCAGCAGGACGCACCGCAGGACAATTCCCCAAGGGTGAAACCCGCACCATTTCAACTGCGTTATACAAAAATGGGGTGACTTCACTCGTCCACGCCAATCACGTTAATCGCGGAGGAGATAACTACGCCGAATATCGCATCGATGGCGATAAAGGTTCAATTCGTGGAACTCTGGGATTGCTCTATGACTATCCAAATGGTCGCGTTGATACCTTAGAAGTTAACTCTCAAGTTCTACCAACCGATGGATGGATGCCATATCCGGTTACGACGCGTTGGTTTCCAGATGCTTTCATTGGAACTATGGGATCTGTAATGGATGCAGTCTCAACTGGTGCAACACTTCGCGCACCCGTTGCCGACAATATTGGCACTTTAAAGATGGTTGCAGCGCTCTATAAGTCAATGGATTCAGGTGTTTCGGTTGACCTCTAACCAACTCTTTGATCTGACCGGAAAGCTGGCAGTAATAACTGGTGGCAACGGCGGGATCGGATTGGGATGTGCCAAAGGTTTAGCGGCAGCGGGTGCCGATGTTGCTATTTGGGCGCGTAGCAAAGAGAAAAGCTCAGCTGCTGTTGCAGAACTAACTGCCCTCGGAGTCAAAGCAAAATCATATGAAGTAGATGTTAAATCGAGTTCCGATTTGGCTAAAGCAACTAGCCAAACTGTTGCTGATTTTGGTGGTATAGATATTTTGATCGCTAATGCCGGGGTGAATATTCGTATGCGTCCTGAGCAATATACCGATGACATTGTTGATGAGATTATTGATGTCAATCTCAAGGCGGTCTTTCATTGCGCGCAACTTGTTTATCCCGAAATGAAAAAACGTGGGGGAGGAAAGATTATTTTAATTGGATCTCTCACCAGCGTTCAAGGTTTAGGTGTTGCACCCGTTTACTCGGCGACCAAGGGGGCAGTAGTCCAATTAGGTAAGTCGCTTGCAGCTGCATGGGGTGCGGACAATATTCAAGTAAATACGATCTTGCCGGGCTGGATAGTTACCGAGATGACATCTGTTACTCGCGCGGTGCCAGGGCTGCAAGAGCATGTCTTATCGCGCACGCCGGCAGGTCGTTGGGGTGCGCCAAATGATTTTGCAGGGATTGCAACTTACTTCGCATCTAGCGCATCAGATTTTGTAACAGGTACGGATATTCAGATCGATGGCGGCTTCACCAGCACGCTAGCGATCTTTGATCTGCCAACTTAAAAGATCACCCTTGATAATTGCTATTTTTGGGTTAGTCTGTAAAGAAATTTACCTAGATCGGGGCTTAAATTGAAGACTGCTCTCACAAATGGAAGAACCATTCCAGGTGCGGAATGGTTCACTGGCGCCGGATTCGGGATGTTCGTGCATTGGGATCATGCAAGTTCTCAAGGAATCGAAATTGGATGGCCGATAGTTGGTAAATCAATCATTCCCGGTGAGATCGAACCTCGACATAAAGTTACTGCAGAGCAGTATCACTCGTCGGCACCTGGATTTAATCCTAGTAAATGGGATGCTGCAGCCGTAGCTGCGATGGCAAAAAATGCTGGAGCACAGTACGTCGTATTCACAACACGCCATCATGGTGGATATTCAATGTTTCACTCAAATTTTTCGGATTACGGTATTGAAAACTCGAAATTCCAGCGAGATATTGTTCGTGAGTTTGCAGATGCGGTTCGCAAAGAAGGTTTGCGGGTCGGGTTTTATTACAGTCTTTCAGATTGGCATCATGATGATTACCCCAAATATCTAGATTCGGATCGCCCTTATAAGAAAGAACATTTTCCAGAAGCGAATTGGCCGGAGATGAAGGGTTCGCCACTTGAATTAGAGAAGCATCGTCGTCCCTCGCCAGAGCAATGGACTAGATTTAATAAATACGTTCGTGGCCAAATCACCGAACTCTTGACGAACTATGGTCAGGTGGATGTGATTTGGTTTGATGGCGGGTGGGAGCGCTCTTGCGATGAGTGGGATTGCCCAGGATTGCGAAAGATGATTAAAGAACTGCAGCCAAATATTATAATTAATGAACGCCTACATGGTCAGGGCGACTATTACACACCTGAGCAATCAATGCCGGCGACCGCTCCAAGTGGACCATGGGAAATGTGTTTAACCATGGGCAGGCATTGGGGTTGGACTCCAGACGATAAGGAACTTAAAAGCTCTTTACGTTTAGTTAGGACTTTAATTGAGGTGGCTAGCAGAGGAGGAAATCTGCTTCTAAACACTGGAATAAGTGGGGATGGTTCTTTGGAGCCAATTCAGGTCGCCAAGTTTGAGGAAATCGGTAATTGGATGAAGGTCCATGCGCGTTCAGTTATTGGGGTAGAGCCAACCGAAGGTATCGATTTTTATGGCCCTGTAACCAGAAATGAAGATTCCATTTTTCTCCATTTGCTTTTGCAGCCTATTAAAGAGTTAACGGTGCGTGGCTTACCTGTCGACAGAGTAAAAAAGGTAATTCTTATGGCCACCGGTGAGGAAATTGATTTCAACTTGAATTTTGAAGTTCATCACCGATTCAAGCCTGGAGAAGATCGAACAGGCGAGATGTATTTGGTGCCACCCGCTGCAAGTGGTGCAATCGTTGATGTGATTGAAGTCCAACTTTCACCGCGGAGTAATTAATACTCGCTGGTACGGGTGAACACCTAGGGGTGATAGACGCCACACCTTGGACGATCTTACGATCATGCATCCCATAGGATTCCGCCATTTGGGTTTAGTCACTCTCGTAACCGAATTGAGGAAATAATGAAAAAAAGAACAGGTATTTTGATATCAACAGTGACTGCATTGTCAATGTTGATGTCATTTTCTTTGATTGGCTCCGCAAACGCTGGTAATTCAAATGAGCTAAGACTTCACGGAAACTCGACTAATAAGCCAGCCATTGATGCAATCATCAAAGCATTTAATGTAACGAATCCAGGCATTCGCATTACACCAACTTATTACGGTGTAAGTGATGGTCAGGCTGCAATGATGACGCAACTTCTCGCCGGTACCGCTGCAGATATCTTGCAGGCATATCCAGGATCGGGTGCCGTAAACTCGGTTATTGCGCTAGCAGAAAATGGTTACATCGCGCCATTGACTTATCGCCCTTGGAGTAAATTTGTAGCAAAGAGTGATCGATCACTTCGTTACAAAGGAACAATCGTAGGAGTCCCACAAACTGCACAAGGTGTGGGGTATATCTACAGCAAAAATATTTTGAAAAAAGCTGGACTAACGCCACCGACAAAATGGAGCGAAGTCAAGACTTATTGCCAGGCTGCAAAAGCTAAAGGAACTCCTGCTTACGGAGCACCTTGGGCTACTGGTTGGCCAACAATTATGCACTCATATGCAACTACAGCCACAATGGTTTACGCCAAAGACCCAGATTTCACTGAAAAGCAGTATAAGAAGCAGACTTCATTCGCAGGTTCTGCTTGGGTCAAATCATTTGAAATGTTGCAGGATATGAATACTTGGGGTTGCTTCCAGGCATCTCCAAATTCCACAACTTATGCAATGATTCAAGAGCAGCTTGCAGCTGGAAAAGTTTTGGGATGGCTTGGATTACCAACCGTCATTCCAGCTCTAAAGGCTCTTAATGCATCAGAGGAATGGAGCTTCGCTGCCCATCCAGCTACAGAAAATGCGGCAGAGACATTTATTCCATCTGCAAACTTGGTTACCTTCGCAATCAATAAGAAGGCATCCAGTAATGTATTTGCTCGTCGCTTTATGGACTTCCTTGGATCTTCTACCGCGTTAGAAATTCAAGTAAGACTCTCTGGTGGAATCCCATCTATTCCACTTGCCGGTTATGTTCCGAGCTCCCCTGCAATTTCGGACATCATGGCTTATCGAGCAAAAGGTAAGTTCTTTCCATTTATTGACCATCAATGGAAAGCGCCACAAATTCAGCAAGCGCTGATTGCTGGCGTCCAAGGGATGTTTGCGGGAACCGAAACTCCTAAGTCAATAGCTGAAAAAATGGATGAGGCCCTCCTTAAAAACTAAGGCTGCAGGCTAAACCAGGACCAAGATGTGAGGGGCGAACTAATTCCCAAGTTCGCCCCTCACACTTAAATTTTTAGTTTGGAGATATTTTTTGTGATTTCAACGCTGTCAGATAGAGGCGTAGCTAGGAAAAGATCCCGCATTGAATGGCGCTGGGGTCTGTTTATTCTGCCTGCTTTGAGTTTCTATCTCTTCGTGGTGGTTGTGCCATCTTTTAGGGGAATCGCATTTGCATTTACTGATTGGTCTGGACTCAAACCATCATCTAAGTGGATCGGATTTGACCAATTTCGAAGAATTTTTGAAGATGGTGATTCTCTGGGTGCTCTGCAGCATACGATTTTTTTGGCAATCGGAATAACAATCATTCAAAATCTAGTCGGATTACTTTTAGCGCTCGGGGTCCACTCTAAAATAAAATCTAGAAATTTTCTTCGAGTTCTATTTTTTGCCCCTGCCGTGGTTGCACCCGTTGCAACTGCATATTTATGGCAATTTCTATTTGCCCCGAATGGTCCGATAAATGCTGCGCTGAGTACTGTATTTTCACCATCAGCTGCGAAAGAATGGCTGGGAGATCCCAAAGTTGTGCTCTGGTCGATCATCATCGTTGTTGTTTGGCAATTTTCTGGATATTCAATGGTTATTTTTTTGGCTGGCCTCGAATCCGTTCCAGAGGAGCTATTAGAGGCCGCCGAGTTAGATGGCGCAAACTATTTCTATAAATTCTGGTATTTAGTACGGCATTTCCTTTATCCCGCTCTCACCGTCACCTTAATGCTTTCGATAATTGGAGGGCTAAAACTCTTCGATCAAGTTTATATTCTAACTGGCGGAGGACCTGGACAAGCTTCTCAAACAATTTCAACCATGATGTATCGAAATGCTTTTCAATTCGGTGAATTTGGATATAGCACGGCGATGGCTGTTTTACTAACTTTAATTGTTGCTGTCTTATCTGGAATCCAGTATTTCGGACTATCGAAGACTAATAAGTCATGAAAAAATATAACAAGAAGATATTCTCACTTGAGATAGTTATGCTATTCGTTGGCCTTATCTTTCTTTTTCCAGCTTACGTTCTATTTAATATAGCCTTTAAGCGTGAAGCGGATCTCACATCTGCATATTTGCCACCGGTAGATCCCACCTTATTCAATTTCACGGAAGTGTGGGTTGAGGGTAATTTGCTAGGAGCAATAAGGAACAGCGCAATTGTCACGATCGTTAGCATCATTTTCGTCATAATTTTTGGAGCGCTAGCTAGCTATCCCTTAGCGCGGGTAACTCGTAAATGGTCAACTCTGTTCTTTTTCTTCTTTATTGGCGGCCTGTTGCTGCCTTATCAACTAGCCCTTATTCCTTTATATACGACTATGAGAGATTTGGGATTACTCGGGACTTTACCTTCTTTAATTATTTTTTACATAGGCAGAGAAATGCCATTTGCAATATTTTTATATACCGCCTTTTTGCGGGCTATACCGAAAGAGTACGAGGAAGCTGCTGCCATAGACGGCGCAGGGCTTTTTGCAACATTTAGACGCGTCCTTTTCCCCATGCTACGTCCCGTTACAGGTTCTGTGGCAATCCTGGCGGGGGTCTACGTTTATAACGATTTTTTCACTCCACTTCTTTATCTCAGCGGAACCGGTCAACAAACAACTACCGTTGCCATTTCGGTCTTCGTAGGCGAATTTAGATCACAGTGGAATTTGGTATTCGCGGGCTTGATTCTAAGCAATGCACCTATTCTAATAATCTATTTCTTTATGCAGAAAACGATAATCAAGGGATTCGGCGGAGGTTTGAAAGGATGATTTCACTTAAGGGGGAGTGGCTATGAAAACCTATCTTGTGACTGGCGCTAGTGGGTTTATCGGCAGTCGATTGATTAGGGAACTTACTAAATCGGGCGCAAAGGTTATAGCTTTCACCCGCAAAGACATCGACAATCCCGATATTGAGCAAATCTTCGGAGATTTTGCCAATTTGGATGATTTAGAGCAACTTAAAGGCAGAAATATTGATGTAGTTATTCATCTTGCTGGAGTTACGGGAGACGCGAACGAAGAAGATGCAATTGTTGTAAATGTTGCAGGAACCTCTCGATTCTTAAGATTTGCCGTCGATCTTGGGGTGAAAAAATTTGTAATTGCGAGCTCGATAGCAGTTGTTGGGTGCCTAACAGCAGATTTCACACCTCGCTCTCTGCCGATAAAGGATGATCATGAGTGCGACACTTCGAATGTATATGGGCTTTCCAAGTATTTTGTAGAGGAATTGTCTCGATATTTCAGTCGGTTAAACGATGATATTGATTTTACGCTATTTAGAATCGGTGTAGTGCTGGCAGAGACCGCAGCACCTGCCGATGAAGATCGAATATCAAAAATGTGGAGACCATTTTGTACTCTGGGATGTATTTCAGTAATTGATGCCGTGAGGGCTTTTGAATTAGCGGTTCTAAAGGAGAAAAAACCAGGGCTTCACTTGATGAATCTTGTATCTAATAAAGTCTATTCTCAAGTACCAACAGTAAAAGCGTTGCAACTTGCGTTAGGCCAAAGAGCAGACTCTATGGACCTATCTTTCTACAAAATTCCCGAAAACGAATTCGCAGGGTTATACGAGACTGATCAAGTTCAGAAATTTCTTAATTTTGAAGTTTCAGTGGACTTGCAAACTATGAAAATCAATTCCAATGGGAGTGAAAATGGCTAACGCAAAAAAGGCAATGAATCCTTCACTCATTATTCATGAACTGGGCAAGGTAAAACTAGGAGAGCGCGAGCTGAGAACGCCGCAACCTGGTGAAGTGCTGATCCGCACCGAATTTTCGGGAGTCAGCGTTGGTACTGAAATGGCAGGTGCGCATGGTCGCAACCTGCTTTGGGGTAATCCTCCATTCACTCCTGGTTATCAGGGCGTTGGTCGAATTGTGGAATTTGGAGACCCATCTAAGAAGGGTAATTTTGAAGAAGGACAGTTAGTTGCTTATTTCACTGGAGCGGGAACTCACCAAGCTTTTACTACGGCCTCACTTGAGAGAACCCATCCAGTCAATGAATCTGAGCTTTATAAATATGTAGGTCTATTTGTACAGCCATCTGTTGGCGCTAATGCTTTAAACAAAGCAAAGATAAAATCCGGTGATTCAGTACTAGTAATTGGGCAAGGTTTAATAGGACAGGCAACAGCCCTTTTAGCCATGATGCGCGGGGCTCACGTGATTGCAACCGATGTTTCAAAGGAAAGGCTTGCGGTCGCTGAGAAGTATTGTGCCCACAGAGTCATCAACACATCAAAATCATCTGCGTGGGAACAATTAGAGAAAGACTTCCCCAAAGGTTTTGATGTAGTAATTGAGTCGACTGGCATATTGCCATTGGTCGAGGATGCTTTGAGATGTACAAAATTTGAGGGAACAATGGTGTTTGAAGGGCACTATGCCGGTGATCTTAAATTTGAATTTAACCTTGCTCACCGTAAACAGTTAAATGCAGTATTTCCTTTCTTCATCGGAGAACCATCGAGCCGTGAATCAGTCATAAACCAGATCACATCAGGACACCTGAATCTGCAGCCACTGGTAAGCCATGAGATTAATTGGCGAGAATCAGAAGCTGTTTATTCTAAATTATTCACACCAGAAAAAGACTCAATGAATGGAATCCTGATTGACTGGCGAGATGCCTTCTGATGTTCAAAGTAAATCTAAAAAATAGATTTAAGAAACTAAGTCACTGTTGTTTGGGGCATTGTGAGTAGTATGCTCGCCGCGATTTTACGTGAAGAATCTGAAGCCCTTTTTGTAGAGAATATTCCTGTTCCGAAACCAAAAATTGGCGAGGTTTTGATTAGAGTTTTATCAGCCGGCATCTGTCATTCTGATTTACACGTAATAAAGAACCACGTTAAATTTCCAAGGCCTGCCGTTTTAGGTCATGAGGTCTTTGGGCAAATTTTAGAGGTCAATGCTCATGACAAAAGTGACATTGCTTTTGCTGAAGGTGATTTAGTAGTCACGAGTTTCATCATGCCTTGTAATAGTTGCGACCAATGCAAGTCTGGTTTACCCAATATTTGTTCTAGTTTTTTCCTAAATAACCGCTTAAACGGAAATATGTTAGATGGCACAAAGCGATTGCATGATAAAGATGGGAGAGAAGTATCTTCGTATTCGATGGCAGGATTTGCCGAGTATGCAGTAGTCCCGATGAGTGCGATGGTGAAGGTTCGTGGTGACCTCGCTGACAAATCTTGGTGTGTTTTAGGATGCGCCGGCATTACTGCACACTCTGCGGTCAATCGTGCTATCAGGAGCCGCAAAATGGACGGGGCACCATACAAAACCGCGGTAATCATTGGCGTTGGTGGTGTGGGATTGTTTATAACTCTTTTTTGCAAAATATTAGGTGTTGAAAACATAATTGCGATTGACATAGATGACGAGAAAACTGATTTAGCTCGAGACTTGGGCGCTACCGATGCATTTAACTCTGCCAAAATAGATGTGCAGGAGATTAAAGCTGCTCTACCTGGTCAGGGAGCGCACCTAGTTTTTGAGGCGGTGGGAAGCGCTTCGACTATTGAACTTGGATTTGGGCTTGTGTCTGAGGGTGGGCTAATCACGGCAGTAGGAATTGCGCCACAAGGAACTCGTGCAAGCTTTGAAATCACGCCGCTAGTTCGTAGAGAATTCACAATTAAAGGATCCTTCGGTGGAAATCCAAAGGAAGATCTTGGTGCAGTCGTAAAGCTTGCAGAACAAGGATTAATACCGCTACAAAAAATCGTGAATCAGAGTTACTCTTTGAAAGAGATCAATACTGCATTTCTAAATCTTGGAAAAGGTATTACAAGAGGGCGTTCAATTATTGATTTCACAAGTGAAGGACTTTAGATGCTGATCAAAGGTGCAATATTGGAGGAGATGGGACGGTCATTTCCTTACTCAAAATCTTTACCAATATCAATCTCCAAAGTTGAGCTCTCAGCACATCTGGAACATGAAGTTCTCGTAAGAATTGAATCAGCGGGTATATGTCACTCTGATCTATCTGTGGTTCAAGGTGTGCGCCCACGGCCTACGCCTATGCTCCTTGGCCATGAGGCCGCGGGAATAGTTGAGGCTTTTGGAAGCGAAGTCAGCGGTCTAAATTGCGGTGATCGCGTAGTCATGACTTTTGCTCCACGCTGTGGAAGCTGCGCCGGCTGTTCCTCGAATGGTGCGATGAGTTGCATTAACGGCACAAAATCAAATGTATCTGGTGAACTTCTCTCTGGTGGCAAGAGATTAACTAGGGATGGCAAACAAATAAATCATCATCTTGGAGTTTCAGCTTTTGCTGATTACGCAGTTGTGGATCACCGATCGATTGTAAAAGTAGATAGTGATATTCCACCACAGATTGCAGCATTGCTTGGTTGTGCTGTTCTAACAGGTGGTGGAGCGTTATTGAATGCTGTAACGCTTAAGCGAGATCTGTCAGTAGCAATTGTTGGACTGGGCGGCGTTGGGCTAGCAGCTCTCATCACTGCAATTGCTCTAAAAACCGAGAAAGTTTATGGGATTGATTTGAATCAAAAGAAACGCGATAATGCGATGACGTTAGGCGCTACAGCGGTTTTTAGTGGCGAAGATGCAATATCCGAAGGTTTAAAAGCAGATGTTGTAATTGAGGCAGTTGGTTTGGCGAAGGCTTTTGAATTAGCGCTGGAACTAACCGCCCCGGGAGGGACACTGGTTTCTGTTGGCTTGCCGTCAGCAAATGACATGGCAACGATTTCACCTTTATCTTTAGTATCTCAAGGCAAGAAGATTGTTGGAAGCTATCTTGGATCATCTATAGCCTCAAGAGATATTCCAATTTTTGCTGACCTCTGGCGCCAGGGTCAGCTGCCAGTTGAAAAACTTGTTTCTTCCACTATCTCACTTGATGAAATCAACTTAGGCATGGATAGATTGGAACAAGGCGATGAACTTCGCCAGATGATTACTTTTTAAAGTCCACGCAGTTATTGCGGATCTCACCAATACCGTCAATGCCGGTGCGAATCTTCTGGCCACCATGCAAGTAAACTGGTGGCTTAAATCCAAGGCCCACACCAAAAGGTGTTCCGGTGTTGATGACATCGCCTGGGAAAAGTTCCATGAATTGGCTGATGTACCAAACGATGTGATCGATGCCGAATAGCAAGTCATTTGTGTTGGAATCTTGCTTCATCACGCCATCTACTTCACACCATAGACGCAAATTGTGTGGATTAATCGAATCGCTAGAGACGATAACTGGACCGATTGGATTAAATGTTGGAAATGACTTTCCCTTTACCCATTGTCCGGAGCGCTCGATCTGCCAGTGACGCTCTGATACATCTTGTGAAATTGTGTAACCAAGAATGTGGGATGCGGAATCTTTTGGGGAATCTAAATAAAGAGCGCGCTTTCCAATAACTATTGCAAGTTCAACTTCGTAATCTGTTGCAGTGCTATTAGGTGGGATCACGATGTCATCATTTGGTCCAATAACTGAATCAGGTGCCTTCATAAAAAT
>Ga0209550_10005581_pt1 | contig 11767 bp, 12 predicted proteins | sample LauGreSuBDMM15SN_2_FD_187567 | JGI IMG/M metagenome (GOLD analysis project Ga0209550, IMG submission 187567) | Freshwater lake microbial communities from Lake Michigan, USA - Su13.BD.MM15.SN (SPAdes) (version 5) | ecosystem: Environmental > Aquatic > Freshwater > Lake | place: Lake Michigan... | reverse complement strand
GATGACCAATTAAATGGATTAGCATCACGAATGGATACTTTGTCGTCACAATATATTTCCAACACTGATAAAATAAACCATCGAATAACTAAAAATACCAACGCTTCTCAGAAATATTTAAGCGAATTAGATGAAACGAAAAAAGAAATCCAATATGTGGATGTTGGAATAAATAGTATATTGAACAACAGTGATATAGCAGTTTTACAAAAGAATTATAATTATCTGTTTTGGTCTATTTTGGCAACAGGTGCTTTAATAGTTTCGATAAATGTTGTAAAGAAATAATGAAATATAATTATATAAATAATCTTCTTATAATTTATATAATATGTCTGGTAGTCAAATGCCCAATATCCAAGAAAATTCACAAGATATGATTAATGACATTCAATCATTGCAAACAATGGAACAACAATTGTTCAATAGTTTAGAAACAAACCCGAATTTAAGCTCGGAGCAAAAAGCACAAATAATAGAGAAAATTGGCCAATTATCAACCATGCGTATTAATCTATATCAAACAATGGGAGGTGTAAATACGTTTTTTCAGAGTGCATTATCATCATCGCAGGGAACATTGCAAGAACAAACTGCTGCCATTCAAATTATCGAAGAGGAATTAAATCAATCAAAATTACAATTAGCCCGTTTGCGGGAAGAAAAAAATAATAAATTACGACTTGTTGAGATTAATAATTATTTTGGAGAGAAATACGCTGAACATGCTGATTTAATGAAAATCCTTATTTTTACCTTAGTTCCCATCATTATTTTAGCAGTATTGTACAGTAAACAGATTTTACCCAAAACCGCCTATTATATTTTAATAGCTATTGTGGCGTTAATAGGTGCAATTTTCTTCTGGAGACGATTAATTTCTATAATAAGCCGAAACAATATGGATTATCAGAGTTATGATTTCTATTTTGACCCAAGTGGAGCTGTAAAAGCGATAAATAGTGGAACTGACGCAAGTAGCAATGACCCGTGGAAAGCTCGTGCAGTTGCATCCTGTGTGGGTTCAGCTTGTTGTGCTGCAGGCGTGAATTGGGATTCTTCAAATAACCAATGTGAAGTAGGTTCGGGTTCTAACTCGAGTTCTAACTCAAGTGGAAAACGCGAATCTTTTCTGACAGAATCAATGGTAGACAATGTATTAACTAAAAATTCTACAACAAATAAATATAAACAAGGATTCACCAATTCTTATAATCCGAGTATGTCAGATAGTTTTATAAATTCAAAAATGTAATGTTTCTACGTTTTATATTCTTATAAATATATAATATAAGATTATATGTCACAAAATGTGTCAGCACCTCAAACGAATACTCCACCGACATGTCCCATTCCATCCGACCATTTTAATAATTTACTTGAACAAGCACGGAGTGCTGTCACATGTGATTCCGATTGTCAACATAGAAAAAAATCACAAGAATTGAAGGAAAAATATTTAGCGGCCAAAGCACAGGTAGCATCAGGACCAAATGATGCGGTCGTTGCTGAAAAAAAATATTTATTATTTACACAAGGACAAAGTGGTTATAATGACCATTTAGACGGCACATTAAATGCAAAAGCCGACAAGATTGTTGAAATGTTTTTAGAAAAATTTAAGAATGAAGTTAAAAATATTACTTCAAGTGTATCAACGTATCATAGTTTGTTTATAAATCATACAAATGTGTTAGACTTGTATAAAACATATAAGACAGAAAATATTATTCTTGAAAAAAAGGTAAAAAACGATTCTTCTGATATTATGACAAATGAGAGAAAAACGTTTTATGAAGACCAAGGCATTGACACATTAAATTTATACTATTATATAATGTCAATTGTGTATATAATTACACTTGTTGGGTTTGCAATTTCTATTTATTTTGCTCCATCGTCTTTCAGTGTAAAGGTAAAATGCGGAATTTTAGTAGGGTTAATTATACTACCTTTTATTTCTTCGCGAATTGTTTCATCGATTGTAAGTGCTACAAACAAAATTTATAATGTAATGCCAAAAAACGCTCATTTGAACGTCTAATTAAAACATGTTTTTTATATAAAATTGATTTAAATTTATATAAAATGATAACGGAAAAAAAATTTTTTTTTCAATTATTATATTATTCATCCATTTCTTCCATTTCATTTGTATTTGGATATATAATTTTACACCCATGCCATCCTGTTGACTTATGAAAGCCGAATTTTTTATCAATATAATCGCATAATTCCTGTCCTTTTGGTTGTTTTCTACCACCCTGTTCTTGTTGAAACCAGAACTTGAATTGCTCACAAACTTCGCGCTTCGCAACCCTGTCTTTCGGATTACCAGTCTTTTCAATGTTCTCAGATACGAACGCTGCAATATGGTCTTGTCCTTTTCTATATCTATTTGACGCAGTCATTACATAATCGCAATCAGCTACAATTCCGTCCGTTTCAAAAACCCGATTTACAAGCATACTTGCAAATATCGGCGCAAAAGTGGGAAGTTTATCTTTTAACGATTTATCCTTTAAAAACACATATTTTGTATCATCTGTATGTTCTTCTCCTTCGTCTATAAATTTTGAAATGAAATCGCATTTGCGAATACGTCTCCACGTACCATCATCATTGCTATCAATATCAAACAGATTATTTGTACATACTACTAGACTGAATTGCGGCTCGAATATTTCGCTCTCTGCATACAAACCTCTTGCTTGAATAGGGTCACCTCCCGTGAGTTCTTTCATGATACCCTCATTTAGTTTGACACCTTTAGACGGTTCTTGCATAACAGCATATCTAACACCTTTTAATTTTAACACCTCATCAGATGTTCCACCGATAAGACCACGTTTTTCTGTGACGAGTGTAATAGGCACAGTTCCTTTATACTCACCTAGTGTTACAGCCATTAAATCAGCGATAATAGACTTACCGTTACTACCACTTCCGTGATACACGTTGAACGTCTGGTTTTTATTCGACCCAATCAAACAAGCCGACAAATGGTCCCACATATACCTGTTTAGTTCAGGAATCGGGAACAACTTGTCCATAAAAGACACAATCTCTTCTTTACTAGATTTAGAACCAGACGCATCGTCGTGAGTATCTATCATATCGTAAGGAATATAATTGATTCTGGTAGTTTTCGTAATATAGTCTTCTGGATACCCTTCTCTAAACGATTTATTTTTGAAATCTACCACCCCATTGTTGAAACCCATTAAGTGTTTTTTGGTATCTACATTTTTAATAAAATCGCCATCGTAAAAGAGTTCCATCGCCTCTCGAATAATATTGTTTTTATCATTTGTTTTTTTCAATGACACGCGCACAAGGCTCAACACGTGTAGTCGTTTCTTAATAAATTCTGCACGGTCATCATTCGCATCATAATGATGATACTCATTCGATAACTCTTCTTCTTTACAAGAATATAAATCATACATTTGTTTTGAAATTGCTTCTCTTAAGCTCATTCCTTTGTCAATTATCCAACGATGGTTTTGATATTTGTACCAAACCCCCTTTTTGTCATAACTTACACAAACATACTTATCCTTGAACATTTGTTTTAATACTTGTGCTTTATCATATTCCGTTTGGCTATTCAACGATTCTTCAATAGCATAATTAATCGACGTTTTTTTTACCTTTTCAAATTCCTCAAAACTATACTGTTTCGACCAATACATAATAGAGCGTTTCGTGACGCCTTCTTTGGACGAATTGAAATATTTTTTCCAATCGTGATACAAGCCTGGAATACTATTATAATCAAAATCTGATGCCTTGCTTCTAAGCAAAACCCATGACAAGAACAACCTTTCATCGGTGCGTTTTAATGCAAATGCTACTTGTCTGTTCAATAAATGAGAACCGGGTTCATAAAATCGTTCGGGTAAGGTTTGCGTGTATTCGTGAGTCTCTCTGACTTCATACTCATTTTGTTTTAAAGTTTTTAACATGTTTCCAACGGCTTTGTCTAACGTATCCTTATCTTTAATGTCGGATAAGGATACATGTTCTTCATCATCGTCTTCGTCAACTAACAAATGTACCTTCGTTTTGCTATTTGGTCGCTTAATTTTGCATAATCGGTTGTCCAGTTTTGTATTGTATAAATCAATAATTTTTGGGTTTATTTCGAACTTGGCATTGTTTTCATTCTGAACAGACAATTTAATAAAGTTATTTTTTAGGTCAAAATCCTGTACTTTTTGCTCGTCCATCATGAACTCTCCGTCAGACTTGTCATAGCTTACACTGAATTTTTGAGTTAGTTCATACGCTTCGTTACCTGGTTTTCTAGAGCCAAACAATTGCCAATTAGTTGAGCCTTTACTTATGCCTTCGTCTAAAACAGACTCCCATGTATTAATAAGAGGAAGGTCCCATACTTCAGGCAGTTTTTCAATCATTTTTTCACGAATCATACACTGCATCGTGAAATCTACTTGAATACCAATAATAATATGTATACCATCTTTTGTAAGACTTTTATCCTCTAACATGTTTACATTAGGTTTTTCAAAAATGAAAATATCAAATGGCTTATTTTCTTCAAATAAGAAGTATTCCTTAAGTTCTTCCAAATATAAAATAATCATGTCTTGAATATGTTCACTTGTATGACGCCTGGTGTCGACATCATAATTGTATCTAAAATCAAAATCAATCGCCATTGCCCCACCTGAGTCCAACTGTTTTTCGGTCAAGTATTCTTTCTTTTTTTTAATAAAAACGTAATCATAATAGAGACTATAAAATAGCGGTAATTCTTCTTTTGGTATGATATATGAACCTCCGTATATATTTAAGTTTTTATCTGGTATTCTTGTGTGCGTGGCAACAACACCGGGACTATTCTTAGCACTATGCTTTGCTAAGAATTCGTTCAAATCTGTAAATTGTGATGATGTGTTCATTGCATTATTCATTTAATATAATATACTAACATTTTTCTATTTCATTTTTATTCAATTTTAAATAAAAATAATATAATAGTACAATTGGTATAAACACCTTGTGTGTATTATAATATACACTAGCAATGAGCCAGTTTATATCAAAAGGAACGGTAAATAGACTGTTAAAAGACGTAAAACAAATTATTTTAAATCCTCTTACCGAAAATGGTATTTATTATATTCATGATGATGAAGACATGTTGAAAGGATATGCTTTGATTATAGGACCGTCTGAAACTCCTTATTTTTCAGGCTATTATTTTTTTGAATTAAACTATCCAGTGGATTACCCGCATAGTCCGCCGAAAGTAACATATTTGACAAACGGTAACAACGTTCGGTTTAATCCTAATTTGTATAAATGTGGTAAGGTTTGTATATCTCTCTTAAATACATGGAGAGGAGAGCAATGGACATCGTGTCAGACGATTTCTTCTGTATTGCTTACGTTATGCACTCTGCTATGTAAAGACCCGTTGCTAAATGAGCCGTCTGTAACAAAAGGTCATTGTGATTTTAAAAATTATACGAACATTATCGAATATTCAAACATTGATGTTGCTATTTGTGATATTGTAAGCAAAAAAAACGGCGTTTACATAGAATTGTTTGAATCGTTTTATCCATTTGTTAAAGACAATTTTCTGAAAAATTATACAAAACATGTAGAATTTGTAGAAAATAAGATAAGCACTACGTTTAAAACGCCGACAATATTGAAAACCAGTTTGTACGGTATGACAATTGAAATAGACTATTTTAAAGTTTTGAATAAACTAAAAGAATGTAAAGACAAACTAATAAAAGAATAATATGCAATGTATATTTTAAAAAATTGAAATAAATAAATAATATAAAAGTATAATATAATATATAACAATGCATTTCTGTTCTAACTGTCAAAATATGTACTATATCCGGATTAATAACGACGACCCTAATAAATTAGTTTATTATTGCCGTAATTGCGGAAACGAAGATACAAGTTTGGTTATAGACAAAGTATGTGTATCAAAAATGCAGATAAAAAAAAATGAGCAGTCCTTCAACCATATCATTAATAAATATACAAAACTTGACCCGACATTGCCTAGAATCAATACTATATTGTGCCCTAACACAGAGTGTGCCACAAATACAAAGGAAAAGGAGAGAGAAATTATTTATATAAGATACGACGACACAAATATGAAATATGTTTATTTATGTTCCGAATGTGATACGGTATGGAATACAAATGTGAATTCATAAATAAATAATGACAAAAAAAGAAAAGAAAGACAAAAAAAAAGAAGAAGTATAAATATATTTTTTTATAAAAGAAAATTGAATAATTAATATTTAAAAATATATTTAGTATAAGTAACAATGAGTGACACAGAATCATCTTACGCAAGCGATAGCGACAATAGTGTAGCCTCTGAAAATGAGAAAATTATAATTAATCCTAATCTGGGTGTTATTAATAAGGTCCGAAATTTGCCCACAATTGACACATTTGGAGACGATGATGATTCTGATGAGGAAGAAATTGAGGTTGATGATGAGGATGAAGTAGAAGAGGAAGTAGACGATGATGATAATAATAACGAACAACTTATAATGGGTGGTGCTAAAAAAGCTGCTGAGGAGGAAGAAGCCGACGATACCGAATCTGAAGATGATGACGAAGGAACAAATAAAAAGGTAGTAAAAAAATCTAAAACGGCCGCATCGAATGTAAATAAAAGCGCTAATTTGCAAATCGAGACAGACGATGAAGATGACGATGACGATGACGTTGATGATAATTATTTGCAGAAATTTGACAGTGAAACTACAAAAAATTATGTGAATGAATTTCACCCAGAATGTCTTCATCACAATTACGATGAGGTTGCCAAGTTTACAGCTATTGTTAGAGATAGTAACAACATTATTATTGACCCATTTCATAAAACAATTCCCTATTTGACCAAATATGAGAGAGCAAGAATTCTTGGGCAAAGAGCAAAGCAAATTGAGTCGGGTGCTAAACCACTTGTAAAAGTTCCAGATAATATTGTTGACGGGCACATTATTGCTGATTTAGAATTGCAACAAAAAAAAATTCCTTTTATTATTAGGAGACCAATCCCTGGAGGCGCGTTTGAATATTGGAACTTGAAAGATTTGGAGATTATCGCCTTTTAATTAGTTAAACTGTTTAATAAAAAATTATTTTTTTTTATAAATACAAATAAAATATAAAAATATAAATATAAAGATTCAATACTTTTATGAAAATTGCTCTATGTTTTATAATAAGCTATGACCATATTTTAAATAAAGAACATGTGTGGCGTGATTGGATAGAACCAAATAAGGATATAATTAATGTTTATTTTTATTACAAAGATATTACAAAAATAAAATCACAATGGATACTTGAACATGCCTTGCCAGAAAAAGAAATTAAACAAACTTCATATTTTCACGTTATTCCAGCATACATGTCAATCATGAGATACGCATTTGGAAATGATGTTAGCAATCAATGGTTTTGTCTATTAACCGATTCATGTTGTCCAATTGTTTCACCTAAAAAGTTCAGGTATTTATTTTATACCCACTGCAACAAAAGTATTTTAAGTTGGAAAATGTCATGGTGGAATATAAACTTTCATAAAAGAGCAAACTTGGCTTTATTGCCAGCAGATTACAGACTTGCAAATGACCCTTGGTTTGTATTAAAGAGAGAAGATGTGCAAAGATGTTTGACGTTTATAACAACCCAACCAAAACTCATGCAAACAGTCTGTAAAGGAGGCCTTGCGAATGAAAGTTTGTTTGCCATCATCTTATATCATTTCAAGCAATTAAGGAACGTTGCGTGTTCTGTCACACACGTAGCAGATTGGTCTAGGATGTCGTCACCCACAAGTCCTCATGTATTTAAATTAGGAAACGATAAAGATATACTATTTATTGAACAAACCTTAAAAGAGCGTGATATGGTTATGTTTATAAGAAAGATAGCACCTGAATTTCCAGACAAAATATTAAATAAATATATTTATCAATATTCAAAAGAAGCAGACGACGCATTAGTTTTACAAGAACCGACGTCATTTAAAAAAATACATATTATCACAAATATAATGATTGTTTTAATTATTGTGTTCTTTTTTTTTATGTAATATACACTTTTCACATACAAATATATTTAGTAATTAATAAATTATATATATATATATATGTCTACGACTACTTTTGTTGTTACCGCCGCCGGAGGCTTTTATGTTGTGAATGGCACAAATAATCCGGTACTAACTATGTATAGAGGTCAAACATACACTTTTAACATAAATGCGTCAAGTCATCCTTTATTTATACAAACATCTTCTAGAATATATAACTCCACTAATATATATAGTAATGGAGTAACTGGTAATGGTACGAGCACTTTAACATTTGTTGTTCCTTCAGATGCACCAAACACTTTATACTATGTATGTCAAAATCATTCAAACATGGGAAATCAAATTAATATAACTGATCAACCTATTCCTTGTTATTCAAAAGGGACGTTAATATTAACAAATCAAGGTTATATTAAAGTTGAAGATATTAAAAAAGGTGATATAGTAGTAAGAGAAGGAAGAATATCATCAAATGGTATTTTGGAAAAAAATATTGATGTTAATGAAACACCTATAGTATGGGTCGGCAAATTTACACCAAATATATTAAATTCAAATTCAATACCAATATGTATTACAAAAAATGCGTTTGGAGAAGAATGTCCTTTTGTAGATTTATATGTTTCTCCCGGTCATAGATTATTAATAAATGATAAAACGGTTGTATCTAGTAATTTAATAAACGGAGAAACTATTTATCAAGATAATGAATGTAAATCTGTAGAATACTATCATTTAGAGTGTGATAAACATTCTGCTATTTATGCGAATGGTGTTTTAGCTGAAACATACCAAGAATGGCATAGAGAAGTATTTCACGTAGATAACTAAAAGTGATTTTATATTTTTTTTGTAATTAAAACTGTCATTTAAAATACGCACCCCCTCTAAAACGCCGATATAAAAATATAATATAATATATAATGGAATTCTACATTTCTATAACAACCATAAAAAAATACAAACCTGCGTTAGATATATTAATTGATTCAATACCAATTGAATGGAAAACAAAATATATATTAATTTATCAAAACGAAAAAGAAAATTCTTTTAAAATATTTGAAGATGGTCGTATAGAAGTGTATATAACGAATAATCTTTCTGATTATGGAAGTTTTGTTGGTATAAATATATTATTAGAGGCAAACGTTATTCCTCAAAATTCATGGTTTTTATTCATACATGATACATGTAAATTTTTAGGAAGTAATTGTGTTGAACTAACCTACAATTTAATAAAACGTTATAGTAACAGTGACGTAGATATTTTATGGTTATGTAATACAGGACAATGTAATATATGTTTAATTCGTAAAAATGCTATACAATTTGGTAATAATCTTTACAAAGATATAAATTTTATGACTAAAATGGAAACAATAAAATGTGAGTGGAAACATAATTATGTTTTAAGTCCGAAATCGTTTAATGTAAAACAATTTTTTATAAATATTCCCACACACCATTTTGGTAAGAGATATGTATATAATAATATAAATGAAAGAGATGTCTTATTATATAAAAGTATAAATATGGAAAAGTATTATTTTCATACTAAAATTGAATCAGACCATCCTTTTAGTCCTTAAATTGTGTAGCGATATAAATGTTTGTAAAATAAACGCTTTTAAATTTTAACATTTCCATCTATTACCACAATCAATACACGTTACAAAAGTTGTCATGGGCTCATCTGCACTCCTGGTCTGCATTTGATAATATGTACATTTATTTGATTTGCACTTCCTGCAAGTAAACGTATCGGTTGCGGCTTCCACATTTGTTTCAAATTTATTTTTATCGCGTTTTATTTTGGCTTCAATAAGTTTACTCCATCGCTCAGGAGACATTTCTTGATGCGTCATAAAAGCAATCTTGTGAACTTTAATTGTTCCGGAATTAATTTGCTCAATAATAGTATTATTCAAATTTAAGTAGACAGTACGTAACCTATCCAAATATATTTTTACAAACCGGTTGTTGTCCCACTTCTTCAATACTTTTCTTTGTTCTGCTTCTTTCAATGAGTAATTGAAAATCCCTTTTTCCAAATTGGCGCTATTTTTATTATTATCTATTTTTACATTTAATTTATTTACAATATTAGAACGAAACTTTTCGGGATTCTCGATTTTAATCTGTGACATGTTGTTGATTTATATGGAATTATACATTTAAATCAATATCAATTTTATTTTTATTTCATTTTATAAAAATACAATTTGTTATCAATACATTTACGAAGAATCCTCATCACTATAATCATAACTGTCTTCGCTCATTTCAGAGCCAATGTCTTCAATGTCGTCTGCGGTGTTTAGGTCCTCCTTTTCTAGTGCAACATTATTATCATCAATTGTTTCGAAACTATCCGAATCTTCTTCATCAGTATCGCTTGAATCAACTACGAATCCATCCTTTAAATATCCTTGTTTAGTTTTTAGTTCCTTTGGTATTTTTTCCAATTCATCCTCTTCCGCTTCATCTTCCGCCGCAGTGGCGCTCAAATCTTCAAATCCTCCAAACAATTTTTCATAGATTTTTTCCCACAATAACAATGACAAATCTGTAAATGCAACGCCATCTTTTTTAAGAGATGCTACAATTGCGCAATTTCCAAAAAACAATTTCGTGTCTATTGGTGGTGGGAAATCATATTTATTTTCATAATTAGCTCTTCCGTTTGTTTTGGCAAAGACTTTAATATAATATGTATTAGCATCTCCTGCCACTTTAACCTTCCATTCGTGCTGTTCTACAAAATCATCTGCCTTCTTAAATCCGCATTTTTTGAATAATTCATCTTCTTTAAAATCTTTAATAGACAATGATTTCAAAGCACCCGATTTTTCGACAATGATAACAGTAATTGGGTTTGCCATGTATTATATTATAAACTATTTATTTAATAGGTTTAAATAGTTTATATTGTATAATTATAATTACAAATGAAATTGTACGTTGATGGTTATAACACTTCCAACTTAACTAGCAAATTAATGCCATTAGATAAATATTTTATAAATAAACATTCGCAAACAGAATTTTATTCAGACGAAGGTTTATTTATTGTTAATGATGTACATTTATATAAATTGTCTGTAAAGGATGAAACAATCATTAAAATTGTCAATTTTTGCAATAATTATACTGTATTAATTGACAACTCGATTATAACCAAAACGGAAACGAGTCAAATCCCGATAAAGTGTGATTTATTACATACAACTTCTTTTTATTACAAGACTTCATCCACCTCTAATATACAATTAGTGATAAATGGGAAATATACGCCGACTCAAATAATGGATGTGAATATAAACACTAAAGACAAATACAATAAGTTTACCATCATTGACTTTTATTTTGAAGTTGTGAATAATATAGATATACATAATTCGCTATTTAAAGAAGAATTAAGTGTGTTTTTATCCATGTTTAACTAATATCAGAATATTATATGTTATCTTGGGCAATTCAAACAGCTATTATGTCAATTACATTAATATTTTTAGTCCATCATTTAATAAGTTTTTTTACATTAACTTTAACAGTACCTAAAATAAAGGATTTAGTAAATACATCAACGCAAAAATATGAACATATGTTTAACGTTATTTCAAATTCTAATTC
>Ga0209550_10005580_pt1 | contig 11767 bp, 11 predicted proteins | sample LauGreSuBDMM15SN_2_FD_187567 | JGI IMG/M metagenome (GOLD analysis project Ga0209550, IMG submission 187567) | Freshwater lake microbial communities from Lake Michigan, USA - Su13.BD.MM15.SN (SPAdes) (version 5) | ecosystem: Environmental > Aquatic > Freshwater > Lake | place: Lake Michigan... | reverse complement strand
GATATAATAAAACTTTTTCAAGATTTTTTACAGCTTCTTCTTTTGCAACTGCATCAGGATAACGTATTCCTATTTTTAATACTTCATTAATAGAGTGATTTAAGTCTTCTTGGCTTGGCATTATAATAGAAAAAACATTATTTACCATACTTATATCTTGTTTTAACAAGAGAGATTTTGATTTTTTTATATTTTTATCAAACAAAATAATTTTATCATTTAATTCTTCGCATTCTATAAAGAAATTATATTTTTCTAACATTGTAATAGTATATTTAGACATAACATAGCTTTGTATTGTATTTCCTATCTTTAATACTTGATCTGGATCATTTTGTTTAGTAATAAAAATATTTTCATATTCTTTAATTATATTTGAATATTTAATTGAACAATAATTGTTTCGGTCGATTACATTAATAGTTGATTTTAATTCATCTGAAAACTTTTTCCACAACCATTCTATAAGCATAAGAGGTGTATAGTTAGCAACTTTTGAGAACGTAATATTTTTACAATACTCGTTTGAAGCTATTATTACACCTTCTTCACCAGTTGTTTTAATAGAATAAGGATCGTCATCACCATTATAAAAATTAAATAACAAAATAAGTTCTTCTTTTAATTTCTTGTTTATTGTTTTTCGTATGCAATAAATCATAAACTTGTACATATCATGTCCAGGTATCATAAAATTCAACATTCCATGTTTAATATAATCGTAAGATCCAATATATTTACCGTCAACATATGTTGTTGCAGCCCCGAAATCAATTATAACTGGTACAGATTTAGGATTGTTAATTGAATAAGTCTTCATATCTAAAGGAATACTGTAGCTATAAAGACCATCTGTACGTACCATAACATTATCTGTATGCATATCAAAATGTGTAAATCTTGTTCTTCTTTGTGCTATTTCTAAACCTAAAAGTAATTGAAAGAATAAAATTAACCATTCTTTAAAATTTAATTGATCATTTTTTAAAAGAGTGTGAAAAGATTGACCGGGTATTTTTTCATATAAAACATACGCTGTATTCTTATTTGCCGAACTAATTTTACCATTTTTAGATGGTTTTGGACATGAAAACGCACCAAGAGTATATACAAACGTAGGTGTTATATTTCTCAGATTATTTAAAGATTTAATACCTATAAAATATTCTCTCACTTTTGAATCAAAATTATTCGAATTTTGAGGTATTTTAATTATGACTTGAATATTTGATGTAAAAAAATCTGTAATGTATATAAATCCTTCTTTACTTTTAACGTCTATTTTCTCCATTTTTTTTACACAATTTTGTATTTTTTTGGACAATTTACAGAGTCCTTTTTCTTTTACTTCTTCTTTTACTTCTTCTTTTAAACCAATTGAAAAAAGAGTGTTAAATAAATAAAAAATTGCTTTCATATCAGATTCGGTAGATGATTCTTTATTTAATATCATACTTAGATAAGAAGATACTTCATCCAAATTGTAAATTTTTAATTCATTATGAACATTGTAATTATCTAATGTTTCTAAAATGAAAGTCTCTTGTAAACTTTCCATTTTAGAAATTTACAAGATTAAATTTACAAGATTAAAAACATAATTTTTTAATTAATTAAAAAGTTTGTTAAATTATCTCACTTTTCTGATTTATAACAACCTGCCGCCAACTCTCTTACAAAACCATAAAACAAATCAGGTCTCATACCATCTGCCATCTCACTTGCCTGTCTCTTTTGAGATAATACTTCCAGAGCAAATTCTAATGTCTGATTTGTTTGACTAGAAAAAATTGCACTTTCTTCCTCATCCATATCTTGATTTCCTGAATCATTCATAGCTCTCCACTTGGCTTGCAATTCAGAAGAATACTCATTTATCAACTCTTCGTTTCGCTCTTTAATGGCTGAAAACAACCTTTTTGTTATCTTTGTCATTTCTGGATCTGAAACAACATTACCATTTTCATCTTTGTATTTACAACTCCGTCTCTGGAAATCGGTACACACTATCATATCTTTCAGAGGAAATTCAAGAGCGTACTTTGCATATCCAGAAGCCCCATTCTGAACGTGAACAGGATTCAAATTCTGAACGTGTTCTTGTAAATGAGCATCAGTTATAGGCATCATATTATTTATTATCTGGTTTGTAGTGTTTTGATTGAGAGTTGATGGCTTCGCAATAGCCTTCTCAGCCATAGACTGTATTCTGTCAGTTAAATCCTTGTTTTGTTTCCTTTGATCATCTTGGAATTCTTTTATGATGATCTTTTGCTCTTCTATAATCAGTTTTTGTTCTGACAGTTTTTTTTCACACTCAAGACGAATTTTTTTTATGATCCTGTCTTTTAGCGATAACTTTTTTTCATACGCAATACGCATATTTTCTATTTCCTTTTTGTATATAATTTGTTCGTTTTTCAATTCAATATTTTCATGTTCTATAGATTTTAGGTTTAATAATGTGTTTGCGTCAATTGTTTTGCATATTTCTTGATGTCTTTGAAGATGAAAAGGTTTAGTAAAACCTTTTTTACAATGTTCGCAACTATATAATGTTGTAACTTGTTCATTTCTTAACTCTAAACAGTATTTAGCGGTCTTTTGATGGGAATTTAAACTTGTTTTATTAGAAAATTCGTTTCCGCAAAACTCGCACTTCATTTATTTCTAAAAAATTTCATTTTAAATATCTATATCTCAAAAAAAGAGAACCATTGAGAAACATTGAAAAATATTGATAAATAATGAGGTTTGAGTCTTAATTTTAAGATAAAAAGTAGTAATTTTTCATATTACTTTTTATCGCTTTCCATTTCTCTAATCTCAAAATCTTGAGAGAGATGGGGGTCTTCCATTTGGAACGACTCGAAATTTAATCGTTTTTTTGTAGCATCAGCTGGGTTTTTAAAAAACCGGAGGAGCAAAAAGATTTTTTTTCTTGGTTTTCTATTAAATTTAAAAATTCATATAAAATTACCTTTGGATTATCTTTTTTATTTTGCTCCTCCGCCTCGTCCCTCCGCCTTTTTTAAAAATCTGTTCAAACCAAAAAAAAAAGGAAAATGTCTCAATTTTAAGATCTAAAGAATATTGCTACCTGCAATAAGAATCTGTAATAAAACACATAATGAATACAGATAATAAGCCGTATGTCATAATCAAAAATAAAAACTAATGACGCTTTTATTTTATAAACTTGATATATTATTTTTCGTATCTCATATTCATATTTTCCATTACAATACGATTCATTCTAGCCTTATCAGATTCCGATTTGTTCTCATTAACATCTTGCATTCTTCCTGACATTGGCATTTGAGCACGGATATCAAAACCACCTGGACTAATTTTTTGAGGTAAATTAAATTGTCTTGAAGAATGATCCGAAAATCCAGGAGAAATCATATTATTGATAATATAACTAGTTTTTGGAATATTTCGTGTAAGTTCTATTTGATTATCATATTCTTGTTGTTTATGTGTTTTTTGATTGCTAATATTTGTTTTAGCCTCATATTCCGGTAAAGTTCTAGATAAAATAATATCATTGTGAAAATATTTAGTTTGTTCAACACCGGAAAACGGAGCATTTATGTTACAATGAATAATTTTATTATGAATTGGCATATCTGATAAATCAAAAATATCTTCAATTGAAGTGTGATGTATGTTTGAAGAAATATTGCTAACTACAGGATGAACAAGAGTATCCTGTAGAAACCTATCTGTGTGAAACTCAGTGTTTTCTGAATTATAATTATTTTTATCATAAATATTACTTGTAACAGGATGAACAAGAGTATCTTGCATAAATCTATCTGTGTTAAGTTCTGTGTTTTCCGAATTATAATTATTTTTATCGTAGATATTACTTGTAACAGGATAATTTAAATTATCTTGCATAAACCTATCTGTATGAAACTCGGTGTTTTCTGAATTGTAATTATTACTAGATGATACATTGCTAGCAACAGAATGCGCATTTGAATCTTGAATAAATCTTGCAGAATGAAATTCGTTATTATCAACATGACGATTATCTATTAAATTAGATTGTGCACTCGCATGTCTAACTACTTTGTTTACTTCTTTAGTTGGATCTCCGACGTGTTGGTTTGTAATATCCATAGTACGAAATCCTGAAGTAACTGATCTTTTAATAAAAGGCTGAATCACATATTTAACTTCAAATGGTTTTTGAGATTGTGGTTCAATTTTATAAACAGCAGTTGGTCTGACATATCCTTTTAATGTATTATTTTTAACTTCTTTTGTTTCTTTGTCTGTACCGCCAATTCTTAATTTCTTAGAAAAATCTGTAAATCCAGAATTTGAAAAAGCAGTTGTTTTTCCACGAGGTATACGAGAAAGAGGAAGAAGATCTTGTTGTAATAAAACAGGTGGTCTAAACGCACCGTCTTTCATAATAGGATAAGGAAGTTTCGCAGATTTAATGCCTCCTTCTATAATACCTCCCGATTGTTGACCTCCATTATTACCATTATTATTATACGACACACTTACAAATGGATTAACTCCACGCGCATATACTTGAATAGCTTCATTAATTCTTCCACCGCTATCATCAATTGTATCAGTGATAAAATTTGTTTCTCCAACTCTATCAATTCTTCTAGTCGTAATAGATTTGGGTGGATCTCTTAAAATGTTCATATTTGTACCCCAACTTCCAACAGACGGCAAAGTAATTTTCCCGTGATTGACAAGTCCCGAATAACTTAATCCTCCAGCTGACATTCTTTTATTATTTATAAATAGTTTATTTTTAGCTTTATTTAATAAATGGATAAATCTTTTCAACAAAAAATTTGCATTCAACAAATTCTTCCAATTCATCAAGATGAATTTAATACTTATAACAAATATCACCCTGAATACACACAAAAATTACAAGCTGCTTTTTTTACAAAAAAAATATGGCCAGCAGGTTCAAAAATAAAGATTGCTTTTTTAAGCACTGGAGATTTGATTAAAAGAACTGACATGACAGAAATCTCAAAAGGAAAAGATTTAGATCCGTTACAAATAGAAGTAAATTCATTATCTATTCAAGACGGTATAAAAAAAATTGTAAAAGAAAGAATTCAGCCAATTGTAAATTTAGATATTTCTTTTGTTGATAATCCAACCGAAGCAAATGTAAGAATAAGTTTTGATCCGGATGGAGGTTCTTGGTCATTAGTTGGGACTGATCATTTACAAGAAAAAGAAAAAGCAACTATGAATTTTGGTTGGTTTGATGTTCCAACAATTATTCACGAATTTGGACATCTTATTGGCTTAATACACGAACATCAAAATCCTAAAGGAAAAAAAATTATGTGGGACGAAAAAAAAGTAATAGAATGGGCTAAAGAATCACAAGGTTGGAGCGAAGAAACTACTAGACAAAATATTATTAATAAATATGATAAAAATTCTATCAACGGTTCAGATTTTGACCCTCTTTCTATAATGCTTTATTTTTTTCCAGCATCTTTAACTACAAATAATATTGGAACAGATCAAAATTTTCGTTTATCTGGACAAGATGTAATTTGGATTGATAAAATGTATCATAAGGATGGGCAAATCTCACCTGAAAATTTTTATAAAAATACATATGGAGTTTCATTAGATTCATCTGTATCTAAAAGTAAAAAAATGATGGCCAATTTTGGTGAAACAAAATCGAATAATTTTTTAATTATGATTGGTATTGGCATTGGTATTGGCATTGGGATTGGAATTTTTATTTTAATAGCAATTCTAAAGAACAGACATAAGATAAAAATTTAAAGTATTTATAACATTTTAGTATTTAATCATAACGAAGTCGTGTCTCTTTAATTTTAAAACCATAGTGAGCAAGATACATAGATATTAAAAGAAATAATAAACCCATAAATATAGATCCAACAAAATAATATAAAGATTTTCGTGGAACGCAATTACTTTCATTGTTATACATACCATTTATACATTTTGAATTATTTTCACTCCAAAAAGGACAAATTACTTTTAAAGCATCAGGAGATGCTTTATCACAATCATCTTTTGTTTTGTATTGAGAATACGTATCTTTGTATAACATTACACCGATATATATAGAAAGAATAGCTTTTAATAAGAAAACAAAAGATGCAAAAAAGCAAATAATTTTTAAAGAAGTTGTTCCCATGTTTATATATTAGCTATTTAAAAAAAAATTAATTTTGATTTTAAAATCAAAAGTTTTAAAAACAAATAATGAGTATGTGCACAATTTGTTATGATAATGATTTATCATCTTCTTTAACCTGTTCATATTGTAAATTTCAAGCGTGTCAATTATGTAATAAAAAATTTATTGAAGAACATCTTAGAGAACCTTTATGTATGAATTGTGGTAAAATATGGTCTCGTGAATTTGTTTTAAATAATGCAGAAAATAAACAATGGTTTTATAAACATATTGGGAAGTATATACTTGAGAAAGAAAAAATGTTATTACCCGAAACACAAGAAGAAGCATCAAACATTTCTGAGATAAAAATGCTTTTAAAAGGCCTTCGTGAATTACCAACAAATACAAAAATAAAACGTATGTATAAACATTTTGATTCAGAATTTATAAAAAATGCTTTAAAAGAAAAACAAGAACTCAGGAAAAAAGTTTTTAATGTTATAAATTATAAAAAGTCTCAAACAATCACTTACGGTAATAAAAAAACTTTTAAAAAGTCTAATCATTATATATTCAAATGTCCTCGTGAATGCAGAGGATTTATATCTAATAATTACCAATGCGGAACCTGTAAAAAATCTATTTGCAAGTTGTGTCATTCTGAATTATTTAATAATCACAAATGTAATAAAGACGACATAAAAAGTGCTACTGCGATATCTACTTCATCAAAACCTTGTCCAAAATGTTTAACATATATCTTTAAATCCGGAGGTTGTGATCAAATGTTTTGTACACAATGCAATACAGCGTTTAGTTGGATAACAGGAGAAATAGAAATAGGTATTATTCATAATCCTCATTACTATGAATACCTTGCTACTCTTTCTTCTGCATCTCCAAACATTGATGTTATTGCTTGCGGTGAAATTCCAGATGCAAATATGTTTTTAATAAAAATTTATGCATCTACAGATGTATCTCCTTGGATTACAAAATTACAAAGTTTACATCGTAATACTATTCATATTCGCAACGTTCTTATGAGAGATTTGAGATCCGATAATGTAAAAGATAATCTTGATATTAGAATACAATATTTGCTTGGTGAATTTGATTCTTCTATTTGGGTAGTAAAATTGATGAATCGCGAAAAGAAAAAAATGAAAATAAAAGCTGTATATGATTTACTTCAGTTGATATTAGTTATAATGGAAGATTTTGTAAGAAAAGTATATTCATTTGAATCAGATACTTGGCATGATAAAGTTTATAATATTTTAAAAGAAATTGTTTCGTTAAAAAAATATTATAATGATTCTCTTGAACAAATTTTTTTAGTACATGGTGGTAAAATTCCAAGAATTCTTTTACACGTTATTACATAGATAATTTTTCTTTCTTACTAAAAATATTTTATAATCTTGCTAATAATAAATTAAATGACATTAGCTGAAACAAAATTTCGTTGTTTTTCTTGCAAAAAGACTGTTGAAGCAAAGAAAGGAAGTATTTGCAAAATTGAATATGAAAATAAACATGGAACAAAAATTCCAGCAGCAAAAGGTATTTGTAATGAGTGTGGCTGCAAATTATCAAAAATTCTGACGAAAAAGAAAACGGATGAATTTAACGATAAGTATTATAAATGCTCCAAAAATACTACTTTATCTAAAGGTTGCTCTAAATCTACAGATACGATGGATACGATGGATACTCCATCTGTAGCAGAAGTAGGAGGTGTTTTTGCACTTCTTGCCCTCCTTGCAGGAGGTGTTGCTGTTACTATAAAATCTTTAAAACAGTGTTAAATTTATGTTTTCTTGTATTAAACAAATACAAGAAAAGTATTAATAATGACAGAATGTCCTATCTGCTACAATAATATATCAAATGCAATGTTTATATCGCATTGTTTTCATATTTTTTGTTTAAATTGCATTAAAAAAGCTTTATCTATTAAAAAATCATGTCCTCTTTGTCGGAAAAAACTTTATTATAAACCAGAACGTCCGAATAATAATATTAGGATTGTAAAACGTACTTATAATCGTTTATTTATGGAAAATTTTAATAACGGTTATAGATGGATGGAAAGTTATACAGATACAGGAGAAATAGTTTCATCTATTCCATTATGGATTAATGTAAATGTAAATTAAATATTTATTATAGATAAAATGAAAAAACGCCAACAAATTATTGCTGTAATTATAATATCAACAATTATTTCGTTGGTATATACTTTTTTTTCCTATTTTGGAATTAATAGATATTTACTTTGCCACGTACAAAATTCAGATTCTTTTATAGAAAATTATAGTAATTTACCAAAAGCATCAGATGATAGAATTGTTATTTCATTCTCTGTAAGACCAGAAAAAATAAATAAACTAAAACCTTTTATAAATTCTATTTTGGATCAAACAGTAAAAGTTGATTTAATTGCTATGATAATTATACAAGATGAAGATAATCCTAACTCTTATGATATGCCAAAATATATCAAAGATGTAACGAACGTCTTTCCAGCTGGTAGAGAATATGGAAAAGGTACAAAAATAATTCCAATGTTGCTAAGAGAAAAAGAATGCGGGACTATTATTATTGCATTGGATGAAGATAAAGTATATGGTCAAGATTTTATTTATTCAATTGTTGAAGAATATAAAAAGAATCCTGGCTCTGTTTTGATAGACAATAAAGGTTACGCAATGTTAATAAATTCTGAACATTATGGGTGCGACGTAATTGATAGAAAAAAGGAAAATTTTGATAATGATTGGTTTTTAAGCAAAGCCTCTCAAAGCAATAGTTTTAATTACAGTGAAAATTACAAGATTATAGGTTTTTAAACATAATAAAATTATTTATTCTGTAATAAATAATATAATTTTTTTGATTTACCAAAAGATGTTATAATTGTCTTACTAAAGGGTGTCACTAAAGATTCTTTTTTTAACTTTAGCATATACCTTCTTGGGCATCTTGAGCATCTTGGGCATCTTGAGCATCTTTAGCAGCTTTAGCATCACATGTACTTTTTGAAAAACCTCCTTCTATGTGTTGAATCATGGTTCGGGACATCATATAGTTTACATCTCTTTGATGTTGTTCAAAATCTTCATCTTTTAATAATACATTTTTAAAAATATCCGGTATATTTGGTGATTGAGAAAACTGACGAAAAAAACGATAAGAAATATAAACATAGTCTTTAAAATTCTTATTTGCTGTGTTTTTCAATCCATTACAAGGGATATCTCCTTGGCATACCATTCCATAATTTTTATTAAAATCTTCTATAGAAATGTCTGAAAGTATAACATAAACTTCTTCTACATTTATTATTCCACAAGCATGTATTTGTTCCTTAAAAGGTATTAAATACTCTAAAATCTCTTTTCTTTTTTTATCTGATGCAATTTCACTATCATCTTTAATAGGTATCAGGTTAAAATTATAACTCCTTTTAACCAAAAAAGGTCTAAACGATAGTAAATCATGTATGATTAAGTTTCTATCAAGTTTATTAGAAAAAACTAAACATATTATAAAATCAAGAAGATTTTGAATTCTAGGTAAAACACTATCTAAACCAGTTGAAGATGAAATAGATGGTGATTTTAAATTTAAATTTTTAACAACTGAGTATTTATATAATAAACCTAAAGGAAATTTTGGATCGGAATTGTATGGACAAATTATATTACTAATGTTTCTTTCATTGAAACATACAAAAGGAAAAATTAAATTTGCTCTCAATCCATTTGTACTTCCGTCAGACACATAATATGGTACAATTGAAACGTTTTTTTTTGAAGTCGTCTTATTTAACATCTTCAATTTATAAATAATAACATTATATGGTTTTGGTGTGATGAATGAGTAACCACTTATAGGTTTAAAAGTAAATTTGAATTCATCGGTATCAAATGTTATAATATATGATTTTATTCCAACAAAATCTTTTTTGCTTGAAAATTTAAATTTTTCTGAATTAACAACTGGTGGATTAGTTTCTGCAGGTGTAGTCATTTAATTATAAATTATTTTTTTAAATTTTTGTATAATCAATTTATTATCATATATGTTAATTCTGTGGTGATTAAAAATAACATTCCTCCCCAAATAACATCCATTGAGGCTAAATAAGGAGACCATTTTTTTATTGTAGCATGATTGGTTGCATCATAAACTCCGTATATAACAGCTCCAAATAAAAATGCTTCCCAAGAAGGACGTCTTTTCATTAAAATGAAATAATACAAGCCTAGAATAATAAAAAGGTAACATATAATTGTACTTACAGGTCTGAGTTCTATAGCTGATCCTTGAATATTTAAGATTTGATTTTTATACATATTTGATGTAGAATAAATATATACAGAGTCTAACAGTAGTAAAATAATAGCTGAAATAAATAATTCTTTATATAACATATTTGTGATATATAAAGATATTTTAAAACATATTTAATAAATTATACATATTGATAAATAAAATGGTAGACAAATCCTTGCAAACATTATTTGTATTTTACACCAGTCCTAAAAAATATTGGAAATATGACCAATTTCCATATGGTTGGGTATGGATTGGTAGTGGTGGTACTTCTCCAATTGGAAGAAAACAAATACATTTTTATACACATGAAGAACAATTTGAAGGTCCAGTAAAATCAAAAAAAGAAATGATTACAATTTTAAAACAAACGTTTGAAGATTTAAACAAACAAAATATAATTGAATCTTATAAAATTACAGAAACATACAATGAAGGAATAACCCTTTCATTATTGTAAATTATATTATATAAAAAATTTTATATAATATAATATAAAATGGATGTTGATAAATCACCAGAAGAATATCTTTGTACTAAATTGATTAATACTTATAATACCACAATTCTTGATGAAATGGATTTAGATATGCAAGAGGCTTTAAAAGAACAAGCTAATAATTGTGCACATACAAACAAACAAGAAGGAAAAGAAAGAACAGTCTTAAAAGAACTTATTAGAAGACATTATGATCCTGAATTACAGAGTAAAAGACAAAAATTGTTACCTCATTATATAGGTGGACCTTTTAATCTTACATGTCATTGGAGTGAGCTTTATCAAAAACTCATATATATATTTGGAGAAGAACACTCGTCCGACACAGATTGTGTCAAATTTCCTGAAAATAAAGGAAAGAATGAAGAAGAAACTGGAAGAACGCTCATAGAAAATTTTTTGAAAGAACTGATAGACTCAACTGATTGTTTTTTAGATGTGTTAATTGAATTTGAAGCATATGAAGGCGATAAATATAAGAATCCACCTTTATCAGAAAATGAAGATTCTCATAGATTAGTTAAGATTGTAAAAACATTTTCATCATGCATAAACGCATCTGAACGGGATGAAGAAGAAAATAAACCAAAATGTTCTTTCTCCAGAATTCATTATTTTGATGTTAGATCAATTGAGAGAGATCCAGAACAAACAGAAAATGGTCCAGATGACGTCTCTCATTTTATACTTGAATATATTAATATTACAAATGGATATATTACATCTGAATACTATATTGGCGATCTTACAACATA
>Ga0209550_10005579_pt1 | contig 11767 bp, 9 predicted proteins | sample LauGreSuBDMM15SN_2_FD_187567 | JGI IMG/M metagenome (GOLD analysis project Ga0209550, IMG submission 187567) | Freshwater lake microbial communities from Lake Michigan, USA - Su13.BD.MM15.SN (SPAdes) (version 5) | ecosystem: Environmental > Aquatic > Freshwater > Lake | place: Lake Michigan, USA... | reverse complement strand
TATCTATGGTGGTGGAGACCTGAACTGGAATCGCATTGTTCCTGGAACTTTCCGTTCGCTACTTCGCGGTGAACAACCAGTACTCCGCAGTGACGGCACATTTATTCGTGACTACCTGCACGTTGATGACATTGTGTCTGCATACCTTGCACTTGGTGAGCAAACCGACAAACCAGAATTTGCAGGTCATGGTTTTAACTTCAGTGATGAATCTCCACTCACAGTGATGCAGATTTATAAAGCAATTTGTGCTGCAGCAGGAAAACCAGAAACCGCACCATATATCTTGAATGCTGCGTCAAGCGAAATTAAAGATCAATATCTAGATTCCACAAAAGCTCATGAAGTTCTGGGCTGGCATGCGTCGGTTTCACTTGAAGATGGTTTGAAGAAATCATTTGATTGGTATCGCGAACTTCTCACAGGAAAGAAATAACTCCCATGGCTGAAAAATCACGTGCCGATCAATTGCGCGCCCAGATACTTGGGTTAGTAAAGGAATATCATCAGGAAGCTTTTCCTCCGAAACCATTTCTGGGTGGGATTTCAACGATTCCTGTTTCTGGAAAAGTATTCGATAATCATGAACTTGAATTGCTGGTTGATTCTTCGCTTGATTTTTGGTTAACCACTGGTCGTTATGCGGAACAGTTTGAAAAGTCTTTTGCAAAAGTTATGGGCATGAAGCATGCGATGTTGTGCAACTCTGGATCATCCGCGAACCTTCTTGCAGTCACTGCACTCACTTCATCACGTTTGGGAAAACGTGCTTTGAAAGAAGGCGACGAAGTAATTACTGCCGCAGCGGGTTTCCCAACAACTGTGAATCCTATTTTGCAGAATCGCCTCACACCCGTGTTTGTCGATATTCAACTAGGAACCTATGACTCATCTGTAGAGCAGATTGAAGCTGCTATCGGACCAAAGACTAAAGCAATCGTGATGGCCCACACCTTGGGTAACCCGTTTGATCTCGAAGGCGTAATGCAACTGGCCGAGAAGCACAATCTCTTTGTAGTTGAAGACACGTGCGATGCAGTTGGCGCCAAATTCAACGGCAAGCCTGTTGGTTCATTCGGTGATCTCTCAACTGCCAGTTTCTATCCGGCTCACCACATGACTATGGGTGAAGGTGGATGTGTGATGGTGAAAAAAGCTTCCATGAAGAAGATTGTTGAATCTCTTCGCGATTGGGGACGCGATTGCTGGTGCCCTCCAGGCCAGGACGACACATGTGGTCGACGATTTGATTGGCAGCTTGGCGACTTGCCATATGGCTATGACCATAAATATGTGTATTCACATATTGGATACAACTTAAAAATGACTGATATGCAAGCTGCTATTGGTGTTGCACAGCTGGAAAAACTTCCAGATTTCATTGACCGTCGAAATGCAAACTGGAAGCGACTTCGTAAGGGACTGAAGCCTTTGGAGGAATTCTTACTGTTGCCTAAGGCAACGAAGAATAGCGAACCCAGTTGGTTTGGATTTCCCATCACAGTGAAAGCTGACGCGCCATTTTCACGTTTCGATCTCGTGCAACATATTGAAAGCCGCCGCATCGGCACACGTCAATTGTTTGGTGGGAATCTGCTTCGTCAACCTGCGTACAAAGATATGCCGATGCGCGTAGTGGGAGATCTTAAGAATGCAGACATTGTTACTGATTCCACTTTTTGGATTGGCGTGTATCCCGGTTTAACAAACGAAATCATCGACTTTATGGTTGAGACGATCAGCGAGTTTGTAACAAGCAAATGACCGACAGAAAGCTAATCTCAATTATTGTTCCTGCGTATAACGAAGAAGCATGCGTTGAAGAATTAGCGCGTCGTCTTGCTTTGGTATTTGACGCCAATCCGAAGTATGACTTTGAAGCAATAATTGTAGAAAACGGTTCTATTGACAGAACTTGGGAACTTCTACAGCAGATTTATGAAAAAGATAATCGCTTTAAAACTATCCAGCTAGCACGAAATTTCCGAATGGACGGTGGTTTAACTGCGGGCCTGAACTATGCAACCGGTGATGCAGTTGTTTTGATGACTGCAGATTTGCAAGATCCACCTGAACTCATTTCTGAATTCATCAAGAAGTGGGAAGAGGGCTATGAAAATGTGTACATGGTTGTTACCAAGCGCACTGGAACTGGCCCAATCAGAACATTTAATTCAAAAGCCTTTTATTGGCTAGCTGGAAAACTCACTGATGATCGCATACCCAAGAACGCAAGTGATTTCCGACTAGTCGACAGAAAAGTTTATGAAGCAGTTCGGGGCATGGAGGAGCGCAACCGCTTTATTCGTGGACTCTTTGCATGGGTTGGCTTCAAGTCAATTGGTATTGAAGCTGAAAGACCAGAGCGATTTGGCGGAGTCTCAAATGCTCATAGTTTGAAAGTGATTGATCTTGCTTTTAAAGGCATTTTCTCGCATTCATATATTCCATTGAAATTGATAACTCTTTGTGGAATCTTGCTATCTGGAATTTCAATCATTTCTTTATTTGCGTTCACAATCTCTTGGGTATTCATCGGGGTCCCTTTTGCCGGATTTGGAACCATCGTTTCCTTAGTGCTTTTGGTTTTTGGCTTCTTGACATTTATGTTGGGATTAATTGCCGAATACATTGGCCTCATTTATGAAGAAGTAAAGCAGCGCCCGAATTTTGTAGTTAGTCAATCTCTTGGTGAATTTGGCAATTAGCGAAGTTTCTCTGTCAATTGGTTAACCACAGACAGCATTTGCTGTGGGGACGATACAAGATGATTAGCGCCTGCTTCAGATAACTCGCCTGACGGTGCATATCCCCAAGTGACTCCGATGGACTCGATTCCCAGGTTCTTGGCACCCTCGATGTCATGTCTTCTGTCGCCAATCATTACTAGTGGAATGACGCGAGGGTTTGATTCTCTTGAGGCAACTATTGCTCGATCCATGACATCAGTTTTTGAATCAGTCCCATCTGGACTACTTCCGTGAATTCCTCGAAAAAAGTGGTTGAGATTCTTTGATTTGAGTACCAACTCCGCAGCAGATTCAAGTTTTGACGTAGCAACCCGCAACTCGTACTTCTCAGACAATTCAATTAGAACATCTTGGATACCCTCGTAAACGGCGGTTAAGTTCGGTCCATTCAAGTTGTTGTGTATCCGATAATCAACAGCACATTGGTCCTTCGTTTCTTGGCTTGAATCCGGAAGTAACGCTTCAATCATCACCGCAAGTGGGGGACCAACAAATTGCGTCAAGTCAACCCCATCAAAACCAGATTGCCCGTTCTTCTGGAGAGCAAAAAGCAATGATCCGGTGATGGCCGCTGCGCTATCCAAAAGCACCCCATCCATATCAAAGAGAATTAGGAATGATTCTTCACGATTTTCCATAATTTCCCTCTCGGAATGCGGATTGAATAACAACTAGTCTGTCATCATGAGCGATAAATATGGTGAACACTTCATTGATTGGTTAGTAGAAGACGGCTACACAACTTGTTTCTTCGTTGCTGGAGGCAACACAATGCATTTGTTGGCAGCGGCGAGAAGTCGTATGAAATGCATACCAGTTGTACATGAGGTCACGGCAACTATTGCAGCGGAGTACTTCAATGAACATTCGAAATCGGAAAGAGCCTTTGCACTGGTTACAGCTGGCCCCGGACTGACAAATGCAATTACCGGCATAGCGGGCGCCTGGCTTGAGAGCAGGGAACTCCTTGTTGTTGGCGGACAAGTCAAATCTTCCGACCTCGCTTCAAAGTCCATGCGGCAACGAGGTATTCAAGAAATCAAAGGCGTGGAATTAGTTTCATCAATTACCAAAGCCTCAATTCTCATTGACAAACCGCTTGAACGACAAGCAGTCCATGAACTTTGTGAGTTGTCACGCGTGCCAAGAAAAGGTCCAGTATTTCTGGAAATCTGTCTCGATGTACAAGGTGCGCCATATGGCATAAGCGCCAATCCTCCTGCCAAAACTCGAAGTCAGTTGCCGGTCGCTACAGAAGAACAAATTCTTGACTTGGCCAAGAAAATTTCAATTGCTAAGAAACCGGTGATTCTTTTGGGTGGAGGCCTTGATAGAACGTCAACTTGGGCATTGAGGTCGCAGTTGAATGAGCTTAAAGTTCCAATCATGACCAGTTGGAATGGTGCAGACCGTTTCGGATCGGATAACGAGATGTGGTTTGGCCGACCGGATACTTGGGGAATGCGATACTCAAATTTGTTGATACAACAATCCGACTTAGTTGTCTCTTTCGGCGCTCGGCTCAGCATGCAACAAACTGGATTTAATTGGCAAGAATTTGTCCCTAATGGGGAAGTCGTACAGATTGATATTGATGAATCCGAGACAAGTAAAGGTCATCCAAAAGTGGATTTAGTGCTGAATGTTGATGCAGACGACTTACTGCAAAAGATTGTGCAGCAGGCTAAAGGAAACTGCGAATCGTGGATACAACATTGTCAATATGTGGAAAGCCAACTACCCCTTGATGACCCACTGAATGAGACCGCTGCCGGATTTATATCTCCCTATCAATTTGTTCTTCAACTGTCATCAATTTGTGATTCAGATACGTCTGTCATCCCGTGCAGTAGCGGCGGAGCGAACACCGTAATGATGCAGTCATTTCTTAACAAGACGGGTCAAGTGTTCTTCAATAACAAAGCATTAGCAAGCATGGGTTACGGACTAGCTGGAGCTATAGGTGCTGCAATCGCGGACAGATCAATCAGAACAGTGCTGGTAGAGGGTGATGGTGGTTTTTCTCAGAACAGCCAAGATTTAGCAACCTTGGTTGCTCAGAATTTGAACATCAAGATTTTCATATTTTCAAACAAGGGGTATGCAAGTATTCGCATGACGCAACGCAACTATTTCGGTGGCGATTATGTGGGATGTGACACAGAGACTGGTCTTGGGTTCCCTGATTGGGAGAAGCTTGCAGAGGCCTATGGAATGAGTTATTCGAGGATTTCAACTGAGAACATGAGGACCTTTGATAGGGACCAAGAATGGATTCAGCCTGGACCAGTTCTATACCTAATTGATACCGATCCCGAACAGACCTATTTCCCCAAAATTGCCAGCAGAGTGGCTGCAAATGGAGGGATGGAGTCGGCACCCCTTCATTCAATGACTCCTGAATTATCACCGGAGAGCCTAGACAGACTCTATTTGAGGTAGGTGGGAGTCAATTTCCTTACAGGACAACAGAACAACAAATAAGCAAGTCATTCGTGATTAGCTCTAAATCTTGGACTACTGTAATTACGCCAAAACTATATTGGAGTTAATTAATGAACAAGACCGAACGACAGATGTCAGACATTCTTCAACGCGGTCGTGAGGAATTTGGGTACGTTTCTGTAAAGGCTGAATTCGAAGCAGAAGGTACACGCGTAGACGAATTACTGCGGCTTGTAGAAATTGCGCATAGAGCTGGCTTGAAAATGACTGTGAAGATTGGTGGCTGTGAAGCCATCAGAGACTTGCTTGAATCAAAGCAAATTGGAGTCAATTATGTTGTGGCTCCTATGGTTGAGACGCCATACGCATTGACAAAATATGTGGCTGCCAAAAATCAGACGTTCAATGAAGACGAACAAGAGGATTGTGACTTCCTGTTTAATATCGAAACCTTCACAAGTTTCGAGAACCGTGTTGAGATGGCAAAAATTGCTTCAGCCAAGGGTGGCGTGCAAGGAATGGTTTTTGGTCGCGTTGATTATTCAGGCTCCATCGATCTTGGCCGTGAAGGTATTAATGATGACAGAGTGACGAACGACGTAATCGCAGTTGCCGAAGTTTGCAAAGCTTCGAAACTGGATTTGGTGGTTGGCGGCGGAGTGTCGGCCGATTCGATTGAATGCTTGCGCAAAATTCGAGCCGTACACTTGACACGTTTTGAGACTCGTAAGGTTGTATTTGGTGCAGATGCACTTGACAATGATTCAATCGAATCAGGACTTCTCAATGCAGTGCATTTCGAACTTCTTTGGTTGATGAATAAGCGTGACTATTACGGTTCAATTGAACGTGAAGATGCCAAGCGAATCGAAATGCTCGATGCTCGTTGGAAAATTCTCAACAAGTAATAACGTTGTAGTTTTCCGAAACTGACTTTCGACGTCATTTACAGATGCAGAATCTAGATTGGCTATCGCCAAGTGTTCTAGAAGACTTAGAAGCGGTTTCGGATTGGTCTGAAACAGATCTTCGAACAATTGTTGATTCGCCGACGATTATCACTGGTGGTTCTGGATTCATCGGCACTTGGTTGACACTTTCGTGGGTGTATGCCCACAAGAAGTTTGATGGTGGCGGGAAACTACTTGTGACTAGCCGTAATTCGGAGTCCAATCGACATCTAATTGAGTTGATTGATCCAGGTGCGCCGGTGACTTACCTAGATTCGGATATCAGGGAAATTGTGATACCAACTGGATTTGAGAATTCATTTCTGGTGCATGCAGCAACACCTGCTAGTGACGAGCTAAATCGAAGTAACCCTGGCCTTATGCTTTCGATCATTGTGGATGGACAGAAGCAAGTACTTCTCGAATCACTAAGAGTCAATGTGAAACGTTTTCTCTTCTTAAGTTCTGGAGCCGTGTATGGGCAACAGCCGTCAGATCTCCCATACTTAAGCGAGGAAATGTTCACTGCTCTTGACAACTCCAGTGCCAACCCTGCATATAGCGAAGGTAAGAGAATCTCCGAAGAAATGGGGAATAGAACTTCACTTGAGTCCGGTTTGCAATTTGTCACTGCCAGATTGTTCGCCTTTCTAGCTCCGTATTTGCCGATGGATACGCACTTTGCGGCTGGCAATTTTCTCAGTCAGGCAACAAACGCCCTACCGATCACCATAAGAAGTGGTGGAGGGTCCCAAAGGACATATCAATATGCATCAGACATGGTCGTTTGGTTATGGGCCTTACTGGTAAGAGGGCAAGCAGGGGAGGCGTATAACGTCGGCTCTGATCAAGAGGTCTCAATTTTGGGACTTGCCCAAACTATTCAAAATCAAGTTTTGCCTATGGTTGAATTGGAAGTCTTAGGTTTAGATACTCCTGAAAACGTAAGTCGTTATGTTCCTTCGGTTGAAAAAATGAAGAAGGAATTCGGGCTGACTAATCACGTTGCATTGGACGTTGCTATTAGAAATACCGAGTCTTGGCTCCGCTGTCGACCAATGTAATCCTGCTTTCTGCTCACACATTCTTAGTTGAATTAGGATGAAGATTGTGGAAAGTCTTCTCAGCAAATGTCGTCAATTGAAGCCACTTGACAATTTTGCTGTCCTTGGAGTGATGACTTTCCTCATTGCGGGTGCTGTACTTTGGCCAATTTTTCAGAGTCCGTTTTCGGCTGACGATACTTTTGATTCGTTTATTCCGATGCAGATGCGCTTTTCGGGAACCAGTTATTGGCATACAGTTCGGACAATTTCAGAAAACTGGTCAACGACACAAGGTCGTTTTTTCCCCGGTGCGGTAGCCATCGGAGTCATGTCGCATGTTGCCTTTCCCGGAAGGGAAGAGTACAAAATCGTGCAGTTCTGTTTCGCGATTTTGGCACTGGTTTCATTCACCTATTTTGTAAAAGTTCTCACAAAAAATACACATGCAAGCCTCTTGGCAGTATTAATAGTCATAGTTTCATTACAATTTCGTGTCCAATACGATGGGTTGTTCCAGTTCTCACTGCAGCAGCCTTCCATCATGATTCTCTTTTTCCTGAGTGCAATTTGCTTCATTTTGGGACTTCGAAACAATCAGTGGCGGTTGATAATTGCAAGCGCCATTCTCTACTTGGCTGTGATGCTCGTCTACGAAACCACTCTGCTTTTTTGGCCATTGTTTGCACTCGCAATCTTGATCGAACGTCCCAAAAGGAAGTGGTCGTACCTACTGACTAGCGCTGTTATGCCATTTTTAGTAGCCCTCAACCTTCTTCGGTTACGGCAACTTGCTACTGGTACGACTTCCGGATATACATCGAATTTTTCGCTTGATCCACTATTGACGACGTTTGTAAAGCAGAGCATCGGCACTCTTCCGTTGTCCTATTCATCAATTAGACCCTCAAACTTTCTACAAACCTTCCCGGCGTACATTGACCTCTCGTCACCTAAATGGTGGATTATTACTGCATGTATCTTTATTGTCGCAACAAAGTCATTGTCTCGTCTACCCATTCTTGACGGAAGAGTATTGGGATGCATGGCTTTACTGGGCTTACTCATTTGGTTGGTACCAGCTTTTGTTGTGGCACAAACATCCAGATGGCAAGTCGAACTAAAATTAGGAAATACGTACATAACTTCTTTTCAGGGTGTTTTTGGTGTTTCAATCCTGGTAGTTACTGCATGCCTCTTTGTTGCGAAGCATCATCAAGATTTTCCTAAGAAAGTTGTCATTGGACTCTTTGCATCTTTTGTAGGGTTTACGGTTTTGGCAGGGTCATCTGTTCTTGGGAACAATGCACGAGTAATCGAGCAATATAAGCCCGGTTATCTGTGGCCAAGAGATTCGTTTGAATCTTCCATTGGTGCTGGAGTTTTTGGAAATGTTCCAGTCGGATCCAAAGTTCTTGCACTCAATCCTGAATGGTGGTTTAATGCCCCCCTGGTTTCTTGGTTCGGTGGCCCAAAGTTAACCACCTTGGATTCTCCAATGAACACCGCCGAGTGGGGAGATTGTGTTTCCGCTGCTGATACATGTCTCGACCGGCGTGGGTATTCCTATGTGATGAACACGTATGGAAGATTCCCATCAGAGCCCAGAGTGGTGCTGGTTGGCGAAGCAGTGAAGATGCCGGGAAAAGATGGTGACATAAAGGGAATCCGCTTACAGTCGCCGCGAATCTTTATTGATTACCCCACGAAATCTAATTCTCTAGTCGAGTCGGAATCCCGATGCTTAGGTTGGGGTAAGGACCGGGTGGGATATGTAAATGGTGCACTGGACGCTACAGATGTAACAGTGCTGAAGTTCGACAAATCTTCATGCTTGCTAGGTTTTAGTGAGAAAGTCTCATTCAACCCGTACCAGTTCACTACCTCTTAGACTATTGAAACAGTTAACTGCGGGACTAGAAGGATTTAATGAGTATGAGTTTTGCTGCCTGCACCATTGTTGCGCACAACTATTTGCCGCAAGCCAGAATCCTTGCTGAGTCGTTTAAGAAATTTCACCCCGAATCGACTTTTTATATTGTCATCGTGGACAGACCTATAGATGCGCGCCTTGTACAGAGTGATGCCTTTGAGGTAGTAGCAGTTACAGATATCGATTTCGGTACTGAAGGGTTCAGCCATATGGCGGCCATTTATGACGTAACAGAATTTGCTACATCGGTGAAGCCATTTGTTTTGAAACAGTTGGTTAAGTCTCATGATTGTGTTTTTTACATCGATCCCGATATAAAAGTATTTGCTTCGCTTTTGCCGCTTGTAGAGAAGACTCTTGAGCATGGATGGTCTCTTACCCCACATTCGATGAAGCCGATAGAGAGAAATGAACGCCAACCTACAGAGCAAGAAATAAAAGGCGCAGGTATCTACAACCTCGGCTATATCGGTGTGACCAAGAAAGCAAACGAGATGCTTGATTGGTGGGCCGAACGGTTACGGCGTGATTGCATTATCGATGTACCAAACCAGCTCTTCACCGACCAACGGTGGATTGATATGGCAGTTGGTATTTTCCCGGTTCACATTGAACGAAGCACTTCGTACAACGTGGCGTATTGGAACCTTGATCACAGGCGTCTTTGGAAAGACGGCGATACGTACATGGTCGACGAGGATGTTTTACGGTTCTTTCATTTTTCTGGTTACGACCCACTGATTCCACACTGGATTTCCAAATATCAGCTTGGTCGTCCCCGTGTGTTGATGAGTGATAATGCTGTTATGGGTGAACTTTTTGTTGACTACGGAAATCAAATGCTGGCCATACGTGGTGAGATAACTGATTCTGGCTCATACGGATGGCGAGACATTATTCCAGGGATTCAGTGGAGTAGAGGTTTGCGTCGTCTCTTGAGATCAGAACTTATGCAAGCAGAACACGACCAGACAGAGCTACCTCCGACGCCATATGGCGACGATGGCGTACAACCCTTTTTGAACTGGCTACGCGGAGTTCGTATTGATGACCAAACCAAACTCCCTCGGTATCTCTCGGCTATCTATTGGGAACGTGGAGATCTAGTTCACAACTTTCCGGAAGTTCGTGATGGCCACCATGCCAGGTTCGAAGATTGGATCTACGAGTGTGGCATTGTTGAGAATTCCGTGATCAGGGCGTTGTATCAATCACAAGACCCCCAAACGGATGCAGTTCTTGGCATTGAAGACATGAGTCGCAAGCCTGGCGGGGTAGATGTCTTTGGTTATTTGAAGGCAGAGTTGGGAGTGGGCGAGGCGGGTCGTCTTGTTCACAAGGCATTAGATGCAGTTGGCGTTCCTGTAAGCGCAATCAATTACAACGCAACTGTCAGTAGGCAGAATTACGACTTTAAAACGAACGATTGCGGCGAATTCCAGACCTTGTTTATGGCTATAAATGCCGATCAGTTACAGGGTGGCCGTGAATACTTGGGTGAAGATTTCCTTAAGAATCGATATCTGATTGGTCAGTGGTTTTGGGAACTTGAAGAATTACCTGAGCGGTACCAAACATCATTTGCGTTAGTTGATGAGATTTGGGCGCCGACCCTCTTTATCAAAAAAGCGATCGAGAAGAAATCGCCGCCTACTGTAAAAGTTGTTCATATACCTTTGCCACTAGTGACCCCTACGGTTGATTATTCGATAAGTAGAGAAAAATTCGGCATGGGAGATGGTTTTGCTTTTCTTTTCATTTTTGATTTCATGAGCGTTTTGAAAAGAAAGAATGCTTTGGGTCTTATTGATGCATACTGTGATGCCTTTTCTCCAGACGACGGCGCGCTATTGGTTCTGAAGACCATAAATGGCGAGAGACGCCTTTCGGAATTAGAAAAGATCCGTTGGCGGGCAAAAGACCGGCGGGACATTGTCATCATTGATCAATACTTAGATGTAGAAGAGTCATCTGCTCTGATGAATGTTTGTGATTGTTACGTTTCTCTTCATAGGTCTGAAGGTTTGGGGCTCACAATGGCTGAAGCCATGTTGCTAGGCAAACCAGTTATCGCCACCGCATATTCTGGGAATATGGATTTCATGACCGATGAAACTGCATTATTGGTTCCATGGGAATACGTTGAAGTTGGCAAAGACGCAGAGGGATATCCGTCTGATGCGCTTTGGGCAGAACCTGATTTGTTTGTAGCAAGTTCCATGATGCGTAAAGTTTTTCAAGATAGAGAATTCGGGTCAGCTCTGGGCAATCGGGCCAAACGAGATCTCCAAACAAGATTTTCTCCTGAGGTAACCGGTGAGAGAATGAAAAATCGATTAGGAAATATATGGAGGAAGCACAATGGCAAGTAATCCACTGTCAACATTTAAAAGGCGCCTCAGTGCGGCAATTGACTGGCGAGTGCGTCAGGAATTTGAAGCTGAACGAGAACTCATGATGGAGATCAACGATTCTTTGACAACACTGAATGTGGCGTACACGGACAAAATTGCAGCGCTGGAAAAGTTGGTGGAGAGTCTGGATCGCCGCTTGGCTGCGGTGGAAAAGTCGAAGTAGATGATCTCCTACTCGCAAAACCAAGAAGATGTGGTTTTGTTTCGACTAGTTCAGCTCGTTCCAGAAGGT
>Ga0209550_10005577_pt1 | contig 11773 bp, 3 predicted proteins | sample LauGreSuBDMM15SN_2_FD_187567 | JGI IMG/M metagenome (GOLD analysis project Ga0209550, IMG submission 187567) | Freshwater lake microbial communities from Lake Michigan, USA - Su13.BD.MM15.SN (SPAdes) (version 5) | ecosystem: Environmental > Aquatic > Freshwater > Lake | place: Lake Michigan, USA... | reverse complement strand
ACACGGATTAGAGAGTTGGGTGAGTGGCTGAAACCAACAGTTTGCTAAACTGTCGTACGGGTTATACTGTACCGGGGGTTCGAATCCCCCACTCTCTGCGTAAAAAAAGAAGCTTTCACCTAACTAATTCATAAAGTTAGAGAAAGCTGTTTTTATTCACTAGAGGCCGATTTTTAATTTTGGCCTCTATTTTTTTGTCCAATGGGCACTTATTCAATTAGATAGTGAATTTTTACCTAGGTCAATCAATATATTTTTTCTGTCAGAGGTGTCTAAAATTGTAATTTGGTTGCCATTTTAGCTCAGTTCTAAGCAACGAACAGTAGACCTATTTTTCCTTAAAAAGAATAGCTTAATTTAAGAGTCATAAATCGAGGTCTCTGCGTAAAGTAAGGGACATTTAGGTATCCATAGCTAGTACCGCTAACATCACCTGGAAGATTAAATGAACCAGCTGCGTTTTCAGGTCCTGGGTGGTAGTACTCCGGATTATTGTTGTCAAGAATATTTTTATTCAAGATGTTTTCAATACCTAAATCCAACCGAAGAAAGGGAATCATCTTGGCTTTAAAAGCAATATTGCCGTTCACCAAAAGATAAGCTGGAATTTCTCCGGTATTATCTCCCAAGCCTATACTTTCTGCCTGTGTAGTACCTGGGCCTACAGGGCGTGCACTCACGTAATTTGCCCTTAAATTGAGCACATTGGTGAGAGGACCCAAATCCGTTTTCTTGGTAATGGATAAATTGATTCGATGGGTAGCAATATCTCCAATACGCAATTTAGGATCTAATACGACAAATTTAGACCGAGTTTTCCAAGGCTCTAAATACGTATGGTTGATTTGGATATTCCAGGATTTGGATTTGGGTTTGTAATAAAATCCAGACATAAGACCAAATGTATCATACTGACTCGCATTTTCGTATCTTCTTTCTATTTGATTATCTTCAAAGACCGTGTCTATAGACACCGCATCCTCAATTCTGTATTGAAAGGCAATCACTTCCCAACGCAAGGAGCCACTTTCATTTTGGCCTAGGTACTCTAGATTTATATACTTGATGGGTTCTGGCCTTAAATTTGGGTTTGGTGTCCTTCCTTCATCTGTAGAGTATTTAATGTAAGGAGATACATGTTGCATCCCATTGGAGTTGGCGTAAATAAGTTTGAATGTGCTGTGCTTACTATAGTAGATTCCTGAAATTCTTGGGCTCATTACTAGTCCAAATCCACCAGAATCTCGAACTTTATTGTAGTCAATTCGATTACCTCCGCTCAAAATAAATTTATCACCTAGTTTAAGTGTAGCTTGATTAAAGAATCCAATATCAAGAATGGAATACATATTACTTCCTTCCGCTTGATCCGTCGATACAATCCCTTCTTCTCTAGCAAGAGAAATATTCTTTTGCTTATCCTGGTAGGATTGTGGGTTCGGATGATTGGTATCAAAATCCATATAAACCTGGTAATTACCTGGAGTTACTGAACTCCTAAAGTCAATACCAGAAGAAATCTTTAGTTTGTTCCCCTCGTAAAAGAATCTAGTTTCATTTCTAAACTGCTGTGCTTCATAATAGAAATATCGATTTCGCCAGCCATTTCGAATCAACGAATTACTTTTAATGACTAACGTTTCCGTACCATATTTCTGCTCTTCCGTAGAAATAAATCTTCTTTCAATCAATTGCGTTGGATTGAGTAAATGAGCAAAATGAAGGGTCGCTCTAGGATCCCCAAAAGCAATGAAATTTACCCGATTGGTTTCCTTAGCTAAATTATGGAAAGCAAAAGTTGTAAGATTCGAAATACTAATTTTTTGGTTGATATCCTTATCGTAAAGACCATAGATTGTCGTATTTTGAGGGGCCCAAACAGATCCATTCCGTGAACCAGCGACATCAATATCTTGGTACTTCCCATATCCTTCTTCTGTTTTCCAATGCCTTATCCCGAATAAAAAATTATCTAGGGTAAGTTTCGCACTTACATAATAATCTTCACTAGCATTGGAATAGCCTATCGGTGCTCCATTTACAGAACCAGCATAGGCAGCACTATCCAAACTTCTGGCGGCATTGATTCCAGCAGCTGTGATTCTCATGCTGGTAATCAAACCTAGACTGTTTTTATTCAGGGTATAATATGGGTGGGATTGAGGAAGCTTAAATTTTGTGAGGTATTCTTCAAAAGTGTAGGAACCAGCTCTACCAACCCTAGTCATATGATTATAACTCAGATGATTGATATCATCGGGTGAATAATTATAGAACTCTGTGGAAGAAAGATCGTGTTCATCGGACCTAAAATACCTACCCGTAACTTGGAATGCCGCAGATTTACCTTTGATACCCATCGTCAAATCAGTAGCAGCAGTTCTAAAATCTCCAGCCTCCATGTTCCCATAGGCATAGAAATTTGAAGGTTTCCCTGAAGCCACTTTACGCTTCATCATGGAATCTTCGGGGATATCCTTGGGTGCATAGGTGATGACATTGATGGCACCAATAAACGCCCTTGGTCCATACATGGTAGAAGATGGACCATATAAAATTTCTACTACCTTCACATTGGACAAAGGAATTTGCCTTGAAATGTATGCCCTATTCGACCATATATCATTTTCTTCCACTCCATCAATCATAAAAAGTGTCTCCTCAGGATCTTCTTGTCGAAAACCTAGTTGGTTTGTATTGGCGTAAAGCAATGAATAGGTCTTACTGATGTCAAAACCAGGCAAATCACTCAACACTTCTATCAAATCCTTGTAGCCACGATCCATGATCTCCTCATGAGTCACAATCTTGACTGTAGCAGGAGCCTTGTTTAAATCTTCTGCTTTTTTAGATACTGAACTGACGCTAACACTAACATTTTCACGCTTGACCTCATCTAAAATAGATTTAAAAACAATGTTTTCGTTGTTGAAAGGAAAATTGCTATTTGAGCTTACAATTTCCGAAATTAAAGATTTAGCCTTCTCCGTTTCATCTTCCACAATTGCTGTCAAAGCCAGTAATTCTCTCGCTTGGTTTAGTTCATCCAAATTCCCAAAGCCTTGTGCCCGAACACATGCTTGTAAATTTCTTTTTACGATTGCAAACTCTCCAATTTCGTAGCTATCTCTACTTATTTCAATAATATTCCCTGTACAGGCAGGAGTTTGGGCAAAACCAGAAGTATTGCCAAGCAGAAACAAGAAAAGGAAAAAACCACTACTCCAATTATTCATAAGGATTAGATTCTTAGATGTTACTAAGATTAACTTGTAAGCAATATATTTATTTTGGAAATGTAGACAAAAATTAATTGGCAAAACACCTTCTAAAAACTGAATAGAAATCAATTGTAAAGACCTGATTGAAATCGGCTTCAATAAGGATTTTATGACTTAAGAAACCTTCAAAAAAAGCTACTACTTATCCATCCCCTATTTCAGTAACCCCCGAATAAAATCCAGCCTAAATGAAAAAAGCCCAGTACAATGCCTGACATTTTCACTTCATTTAAATCATTCTTAATCCATTTAACTTTTGGTTATTAGTTCAAATTTTTTCTGACCTATTTTCTTGAATAAATACAGGATTTAGACGATATTATTTTTTAATTCAATTTTTCCATTGGAAAAACTTCCGAAAATAGTGTTTTATATGTCGCATGAAGAGATTTTTCAGCTACAGTGTCCATCTCCTTTGTTTCCAAATTATTAATCCAATAAAAATAATGGAGCGTGGGAATTTCATCAAAAGATTTGTTAATAAGTAGATCCTTTCCTAATACAGGATTAGCTAAGGGTTCTACTCTTGTTTCTTGAGAAGAAAGTTTGCCCTGACTTCCATAATTCATTTCTCCAGAAGTAAGCTGCTTTAGTTTGGGATTACTATTAGTAATACTATTAAATACCGCTTGATTTGCTTCGCTTGGGAAATCACGTTGCAGACCAAGTAAAGCTTGGGATTTGATAAGGTCAGGAAGATCAAGTTGGTAAGAACTTAGGATAGATAATAATCTTTTCTCATTGCCAAGAACTACTTGCGGAAAATCGCTTTGCAATTTAATAAGAATCTTGTCGGAATTAGCTTCCTTAAAAATAGGCAAAACCCATTTTTTCTCTTGTTCATTAAGAATTAGCTCTAGCAATTCCAAAGAAATTAATTCTTGTGTTTTGTCTCCTTGGTTGATCATCGTCACAATCTGATCCAAGGTATTCTTGTCCCGTTTAAAGGATAAGCAATAAAGAATATCGTTTTTAGCTGCTTTGGTCTCTGCCAATAAAAGTCTATCTAAAACGGGATAAGATTTTTCCAAGTCTTTATGACAAATCAATAGGTAAGTATACTTTTGAATTCTTTCTTCTAACAGATAGTAATACTCCTGATTTTCCAATTCTTGGCCTTGCTTTTTTATCAAATGTTGAATTACTGAAGTATAAAGAAAATCGGAAGCTTTTAAATTCTTTTGGGAGGTATAGAAATTGAAATTTGGATCTTTTTGCATGATTGATGTTTGTAAAAACAATTCAATCAACTCAAGCAAGCGGCTAGAATTCTGAACATTTTGCTTTAAAGTAAAGACCTGATTCAAAATCTTTTGGAGCTGAGGACCAGAACAGGATGCAACTGTAGCAATGAAAGTTTTGGTTTCAGTGACAAAAGCTTTTTCTTCGTCTTCGGATGGATTTTTAAGAAATTCTGAGGAAGAAGGGTCTGAAAGCTGGGAAGTACCAATTTTCTCTAGGGAGAGAAATTTGACAATGGTATTCATCGCTCGTTCAACTGGATTAAAATCGAGTCGCTTTCCATTAGTTAAGGCGCTCTCTTCTTTAATAGGTGAAATCCCATTTTCCACCTGAAAAGCAGTAGAGACATTTAAGGTATTTAGAATATTTAAAAGCTCTATGCGGTAGTATTGCATTAGTTTTTTGGAGACAAACAACCAGATTATCAAAATTACCAATGCCAAAACCAGAAGGTATAAAACCTTATATTCAAAACTTTCAACCGCACTAACACTAAAAATAAGGATTGCAGCGATTATTTGGCCAATAGTTTTACCAAAACCATCTGCATAATTCTGGGTAAGTGAGCGCTTTCCCTTCGGATAAGCTTGATAAAGCAGGTTGATGGTAGGTGCATACAAAGAACGGTACATGGATCGTTCAAAAATCTTACTCAAAGAAGCTACAATAATTATCAATTCCATGTAGCCAGTAAAGTAGGAGGAAATACCAATAATTGTAATTATGCCTAAGGCAAAAATTAAGCTAGTTAAACTAATAAATACGCCATATTCTTTGATCAAATATTTAGAAAAAAAGGATTTTATCACTAATTCAAATAATCTATTTCCTCCAATAACAAGGGCGAAGTGTTGGGCTAGTTGCAAGGGATCAACTTGTTTAGCAGAGACCTCCATCAAACTAAAGTCAACCACAAATTGGATTATCACTGCCAACAACACGGACAAAAAAATGAACTTAAAATAGGGCTCTTTTATGATCTGTTTCTGATCACTTGGACTTGAATCTTTTGTGTCGCTTATTTTGTCAGCGGGTTCCTTAGCGACAATTCCTTTACTAAGCAAAAAGGTAATTCCAGAAAATGATAGAATACCAAAAAAGGAAATAAGTAAAAATTTATCTCGTGTAAATAAATCTATATTAAGTAAGAGCGGCACGGAGAAAAAACAAATGACAGCAGAGATCCCTTCCCCCGAACTGATAATCCCACTATATTTCTTATTCTCCTCCAGATTAAAAATATTACTTGGAATTTTCCAGAAAATCAAGGAAGTGAAATTAGCAGAAAACCAATACATAGTATAAGCAAAAAATATTACATAATTCAAATAAAAGTCATTCACATAAGCGTACCAAGTGAGAAATACCAAAAGAGCAAAGAACAAACTGAAAAAGGTTGAAGCTTTTGCAAAACCCCATTTTTTTTCAGAATAACTAAACAACAACGTAATTACAAGGCCACCTATTCCTGAAGCCACGTGGGCCATGGGAAGTTTGGACGTGCCGATTTCACTAATGAAGAGCGAGTTAGCAAAAATTAAAAGGTAAGACACGAATATCCCTAGCGCTAGGGATAATAAAATCATTCCAATAAGGAAATAAAAACTTTTAGACTTTACCATAACCGGTTATATGGTATAACTCAAGCGTATTAAGAAGAAACGTGGTCTTTGTGGAATATAGGGCATATGGGTATCTCCGTAGGTTGTCCCCGGTGCATCATTTGGCATATTAAATGTGCCTGATGCTTCTCTTGGTCCTGGATGATAGTATTCAGAGTTACCGCCGTCTAGAAGATTCTTATTCAAAATATTTTCCACACTTACATCCAAGCGAAGCATCGGAAGTGTTTGTATTTTGAATCCTATATTTCCATGAAGTATGAGGTACGCAGGAATATTTTTCTTATTCGCATCTATCCCAACATTTTTTGCTTGGGTAGTAGAATCCCCTATAGGCCGCTCGCTAACATAATTAGCACGTAAATTTAACACATTACTCAAAATACCTATGTGAGTTTGCTTGGTTACAGATAGATTGACTCGATGGCTTGCAATATCTCCTAAGCGTACTGGTACATCGAATTTAACATCTGCTTCAGGTTTAACTTCAATCAGTTGAGGAAAAAAGTACGTATGGTTGACCTGAATGTTCCAGTCTCGAGATGTAGGCTTGTAATAAAATCCAGACATCAAGCCCACAGTGCGGTATTTACCAATGTTATTGTTCTTTTTTACCCCATCTTTTGTTGAGGAGGCCACAGCATTATCAACGAGATAGGCGAAGCCGTTGACATCCCATCCCAAACCTCTATTTCCCAAATGGCCCAAATACTCGATATTCAAGAAGTCAATGGATTCAGGTCGTAGGTTAGGATTAGGTGTTCTACCAGCTCCAGTGGAATATTTGGTCAATTGGGATACATTTTGAAGACCTTTGGAATAGTTGAGTTTAAAGGTGGCATACTCAGAGTTATAAATAGCAGACAAACGGGGACTATACGCCCAACCAAAACCACCCGATCTTCGAATTCGGTTGTAGTCCACGCGGTAGCCACCACTCAAGAAAACCTTTTCCCCAAGGGTATAGTTTGCTTGTGTAAACACCCCCACATCTATAATGGAAAACATGTTACTTCCCTTTTCCTGGTTAGGAACAACTCCTAGTTCTCTAGCAAGTGAGATATCGTCTTGTTTGGCTTTGTAGGCTTTCGTATCGGGATAGTCGGTATCGTAATCGAAGTAAATCAAATAATCCCCTTGTGTTGAGGTACTTCTAAAGTCAATTCCCGAAGAAAACTTAAGATTTTCGCCCTCATAGAACAGTCGAATTTCATTTCTAAACTGCTGTGCCTCATAGTAGTAATACCTATTTCTCCACCCATGTTTAAAATCGGTATAACTCGTAACATCAAAGATTTCTGTTCCAAAAGTGTTTGTTTTTTTAGTCAGGGTTTTACCTGCAAACTTCTGAGTGGGATTCAGCAAATGTGCTAGGTGCAGGGTGGCTCTAGGGTCTCCAAAAGCGACAAAGTTGACTCGATTGGTCTCTTTACCTAGGCGATGTATGGCAAAGTTGGAAAGGTTAGATATACTTATTTTATCAGTCAATTCGCGATCATACTGAGCATAAACTGTAGTGTTTTCAGGGGACCAAATGGAACCATTTCTAGAGCCTGCAACATCAATGTCCTGGTATAAACCAAACCCTTCTGTCCGCTTCCAATGCCTAACACCAAATAAAAAGTTGTCCACCATCAATTTGGCACTAAAGAAATAATCGTCTGTATTATTAGAATAACCGATAGGTGCACCATTTACACGACTTGCGTAGGCAATGCTGTCTAGCTTCCTAGCTTGATTTATTCCCTGAGTCGTCAGGTTTATGCTACTGATTAGCCCTGTAGAAGTATTTTTATTCACCGTATAATAGGGATGGGTCTGAGGAATGCTAAATTTCTTCATGTAGTCTTCTAAGGAATACGAACCAGCTTTCCCAGTCAAATTCATCCCCTTGTAAATCAGATGATTAATGTCATCCGGTGAATAATTGAAAAATTCAGCAGATGACATGTCATGTTCGTCTGACCGGTATATTCTTCCAGTAACTTGCAAGGCTACAGCTTTTGAAATCACACCTAAAATAAGGTCGGATGAAAAGGTATTCAGGTTCCCAGCTTGCGCATTGCCATAAGCATAAAAACTCTTTGATTTTCCACTTCCTGTCTTTCCTTTCAACAGGTGATCTACTGGTATTTCTTTTGGAGAAAAAGTGATCACATTAATCGCCCCAATAAAGGCACGAGGACCATACATGGTAGAAGAAGGTCCATACAATATTTCTACTGCCTTGATATTCGCCAAGGGATATTGTCGAGAAATATACGCCCAGTTGAGCCACAAATCATTCTCCTCAATCCCATCAACCATAAAAAGGGTTCGTTCAGTATTTTCTTGACGAAATCCCATTTGATAAATATTGGCATGGTTCCCCGCAAAAATTCTACTTATATCAAATCCTGGTAGATCATTTAGTAAATCAATCAAATCCTTGTAGCCTCTATCCATAATTTCCTCCTTGGTTACAAGCTTTACTGTAGCAGGTGCAGTATTGAGATCTTCTGCTTTTTTGGAAACCGAACTGACTTTTACACCCACATTCAATTTTTTAACCTCCTCAAGAATCGATTCAAAAATAATATTTCTAAAACCAGAAATAAAGTTGCTATTGGAGGTGACGATTTGTTCGATGTAAACTGTGGCAAAGTCTAACCTGTCCTCTGCGATAGCTGTCAGGGCAAGTAATTCTCTCGCCTTGTTTAGCTCTGAGATACTACCAAAGCTTCGATTTTCTACGCAGAGTTGGAGATTTTCTTTGACACTGGCAAAATCACCGATTTCATATCTATCCTTACTAAGTTCAATAGTATTTTCGTTGCATGCGGCATTTTGAGCAAAAGCAGGAGCGCTACAAACTAGCAAAAAGAAAAGAAAGAGGACACTTAGGGAATTTTTCATTGTGTAGAGGTTCCTAGTAGGGCACTGTGATTATTTTTGAAGCAATTCATTAATTTCCAATGGCCAAACCTTGAGAGTTCGATCGTTACTTATGGAATAGGCGATTTTCTTTTTCTCATCCACGGCGAAACCAGTAATCCAGCTTCGGTGTCCTTCAAACTTAATTCTGGAAGATACACTAGCTGACAGCGGAATGTCATTGCGAAAAACAAAGAAAATCAAGGCCTTATCAAAGCCTGTACTTAACATCAACTCTGTTCCATGGGCATAAGGCATCGTAACCAATTGACTTACTTTCGAGTCGTGGGTTTTAAAGGAATCTGTTGCTTTTGGATTAGCAGGATTAATACTTAAAATATTCCCATTTTCTAATCCCAACATCCAACGAGAATGAATTGCCGACCAGGCGGCACTGTGAATAGTACTTGGCGCTTTGACCACCAATTCGGGAATACCCATCAGACTTAACTTGTAAAACTCATTGCCTTCTATCCAAAATATGGGCTTATTGAGTTCATTCGAAAGTAGCTTGGTATTGTCATCCTTCATGGCCATAAAATCTTTCTCATTTTCGTATTTGTAAAATACCGAGCTTCCATCTACTTGTTTGGCAATCCAGATGTTGGCTGGACCAAATACTTTGAACAACCCTTTAATCTGACCTACCGGAAATTTGGTAACCAAGTCACCTATAATTTCCGTACTTAGATCTATCAAAAATAGGGAGCCATTGATGTTTGTACCTATTATTTCAGTGGCACTCAGAAACTCAAAAGATTTGATATAATCTGTTTTGATGACGGCTATTTCTTTTAAACTTGGCTGGGTAGCGTACACACGTAGCTCACGATTAATCGTATACACAGCCAATTTATCCTTGGCTTTCGACAAGGCAAGTAACTTGGCAGGAAATTCCAAATCTATTTCCATCTCTGCTACTTTGGAAGAATAAAGACCATTGAGCAAGGCATTAAAAATATCGGATTGTAACGGAAAACCGCCATAACTGAGGTTTTTTTGATAGGCACCTTTCACCAAATCTATGCCTCTTTCAAAATCACGGTTGGTAAAATAGCCTAAGGCTTCCAAGGCACTGGCTCTAGCTTCTTCCCTTTTCCTCAGCTTTTCACTCTCTTGATAATTGTTTTCGGCATCAATGGTCGCATCTTTGGCCACTTGTTCACTTTTCAGAGCCTCATCTTTTGCAATGGATGCTTGTTCCTCGGATATCCTTGCCAAAACCAAATTTTTTTCAGCCATAGTACGTTGAACTTCCGCATCTTCTCTGGCACTTACGGCTTCCGATCGCCCGGCAACTGCTTCTTTTTTAGCTAATTCCTCGTTTTTTTGAGCTTTTACAGCTTCCTCCCGCTGTTTTTCTGCCAGCCCCTTAGCATCCACGGCTTCTATTTGGGCTTTGACCGCAACATCTTTTAAATTAACGGCTTCGTTTCGCTGTAAATAGGCCCATAAGGCAGTAAATGAGGAAAGCAAAAAGGCTATACCCACCACAATGCTAATGCGGATGGAGGTTCTAAGTAAGCTCATCCGCTTCTTTTGTTGTGTTTTAATCTGTTCCTCTAAGTAATTTTGAGAAAGAAGGAGGTAACTAGAAATAAGCTCTTGGTTTACATTATATTTCTTTTCCCAATTGTAGGTAGTAAAAATTTCATCCTTCAGCGTAGTCGCCTGATCAACTTGCTCTTTGCTTAGTAAGGTACCTGAACCGCTGAAGTAATCTGCAGCAAAAACCTCGAGCTGTTTGAATTGCTTAAAAGAGGTCTCTTCATTGACTACCCATCTTTTCAAATCATTCCACTCTGTTAAAAACTCAGGAATAGCAAAACGAAAAGCCCCTTCCCTTTCAGCCAAAACTTGGTATTTTTCCGAAGTTGCTAGCGAAAAAATAAAATCCAACTGTTCCTTGGGTAACAGGCTATAGGACTGGACTTCAACAACTTCTAATTCTATTGAATTAGCGATCATGCCATCGACATAAATAAATGATCTAAAAAATACCTCCAAATTTTCTAAAGAAACTTGAAGATCAGCAGCAGAAAGAAATTCAGACCCAATGTTTTCTATAAAATGATCAAGAGAACCCTGATCAATCTGACCAGCATTTAGATCTCCGCCTTTACCTAATTCATTTTTAAAATGCTGAGCAAAGAAATGGAGTTTACTCAAACTCGCAGTTTTACTTTGGCTATTTTTTAAAAAAAAGTCAGTTGAAGAGGAACTTATCTCATTACCAAAAATAGATGCCAATCCTTCCTCTAGTGCATTGGAAGCTAAAAAAGGGACTTGCTCAGAAAAAAAAACACAAGAAGAAAAGAAAGCTTCTTTTTCAGGGATATCAAAAAATTTCTGTGTAATGTTCTTCGGAAGGAGATAAACTACCTTTAATAAGGAATTTTTATCTTGGTAGGACACTTGCTCTGATAAGTATTCAATTACCTCACCTGTAATTTTGGGGATTTCTATAAAGTGAAAGGCATTCAAATCTTGAACCTCATTTTTCCAAGCTTGAAGTTCTGAAAGATCTTTTTTCAACCTTTTAGGTTCAAATAAATTTGTGGAAATTAACTTATTAATCAGAAAGTCGTCGAAAAAATGATCTTCTGTTTTTATCAAAAAAAGCAAACCTTTAGCTTCTAAACGAAGGGTAATTTGTGATTTGATATTAGTTAATTCGACTGAAAATCCCTTACTCATGATATAAAATTCTAATAT
>Ga0209550_10005576_pt1 | contig 11777 bp, 10 predicted proteins | sample LauGreSuBDMM15SN_2_FD_187567 | JGI IMG/M metagenome (GOLD analysis project Ga0209550, IMG submission 187567) | Freshwater lake microbial communities from Lake Michigan, USA - Su13.BD.MM15.SN (SPAdes) (version 5) | ecosystem: Environmental > Aquatic > Freshwater > Lake | place: Lake Michigan... | reverse complement strand
GGTGCGGGTGATGTTGTGGTGGGTATTGCGGCCTCCGGCCGCACTCCCTATGTCATTGGCGCTCTGCGCCAATGCCGAATCAATGGCATCGCAACCGGTGCCGTAGTTTGTAATAAAAATAGTGCGATGGCTGCCGACTGCGATATCTGCGTGGAAATTGAGACGGGTCCCGAGTTCGTAACAGGTAGCACAAGGATGAAAGCGGGTACGGCGACAAAAATGGTCCTTAATATGCTCACTACCAGTGTGATGATTCGGTTGGGACATGTGAAAGGCAATAAAATGATCGACATGCAGCTTACCAATCTCAAGTTAATTGAAAGAGGCACGAGAATGGTGATGGAAGAAACAGGTCTAAATGAGCTGGATGCCAAAGAGCTACTGCTTTCAACGGGTTCTGTCCGCAAAGCGATTGATGCCCATCGCGGTTAATATCGTAGAATCGTTAGAGCGTTGTTCGGGGGTCCTAGAGTTAAAATACCCTTAAGCCAAAATTTCCCAAGTGCGATCCGCTAGCATTCGAACGGTATGCAAATAGGTGTGAAAAGCTGCTGATTTACCCCATTCGTAAGGCGCAATCATACTCAAAACTTGGGTGCCATCATCTTTTTGGTACAAGTGATAAATTCCGTGAATGATTGGCTCAAAGTTGAGGTCGGCTTTGTAAATCGCATGCGACATTTCAACTCTCGCTTCAATTTCTTTGGCCTGATTAATCAAAAGCTGGGCTTGTTTGCGGAGCATCGTGATTTGTTGCTCGGCCTGATGCTGCATGCTTTCATGGGCATTGGCCACCATTAATCGCTTATCAATGGGTTCGATTTTGGGCGAACTGACACTGATTGCGTAGGGTGCATTGTGCATTTCACCTTGATAAACAGCATCCTTGAGGACCAAAGGGCGGTTGTCGGGAGCGTTTAATTCTTCGTTTTCTTGCACTAGCATGATTAGATTAACAAAGAGGCTTGAAAAAAGTTGGAATCAATCAGAAATTCTCTTCAATTAGGCATCGAACCAGCCTTTTTGTATCAATAATTCAGCAATTTGAATCGCATTTGTGGCGGCACCTTTTCTCAGATTATCGGCAACTACCCACATGTTAATCGTGTTGACCTCACTATCGTCCATCCGGATTCTACCCACAAAAACATCGTCCTTGTCGTGGCTAGTCAAAGGCATTGGATACTCGAATTTTTCGGGATTATCCTGCAAAGTAACGCCTGGAGAATTGCTCAATATTTCTTTGATTTTGGCCACAGTAATGGGCTTTTCAAAACTTGCATTGATGCTTTCGGAATGTCCGCCCACGGTAGGAATTCTCACGGTTGTGGCAGTGATTTTAAGTTCCGGCAGTCCCATAATTTTACGGGTTTCTACCATCATTTTCCATTCCTCTTTGGTGTAACCATCGGCCATAAAAACATCAATATGAGGCAGTGCATTTAGGTCGATTGGATGCGGATATACCCGATCTGCTGTGTTTCCCGCCCGCTCATCAAACATCTGCTGAACCGCTTTCTGGCCTGTGCCTGTAACGCTTTGATAGGTGCTAACGACAACCCTTTTCAATTGAAATTTTTGATGTAGGGGTTGCAGTGCGACCACCATTTGGATGGTTGAGCAATTCGGGTTTGCAATGATTTTATGGGACGGTAAAACGTGGTTGGGATTGACTTCGGGAACAACCAAGGGAACGTTTGGATCCATACGCCAAGCGCTGGAGTTATCAATTACGATGGTCCCGTTCGCGGCAAATTTTGGTGCCCATTCCAAGCTAACACTACCGCCTGCGCTGAACAAGGCGATATCGGGTTTGGCGGCAACGGCTTGGTCTAATGTGATTACGGGAATTGATTCTCCCCTGAAAGTGATGTTTTTTCCGATGCTATTGGCCGATGCAGCAGGCAATAATTCTGTGATGGGGAAATTTCTTTCCTCCAGAATTTGTAACATTTTTGTTCCCACCAATCCGGTGGCACCCACTACAGCGATTTTCATGGTCGATGCATTTCAACTGGGGTATTTTCGATGGGGGTGTTAGGCTTTGTTTCCGTAGTTACATCGCCAGGTTTTCCTTTTGCGGTATCTCGGTTTAAAGTGTCCTTATACAAGTCATCGAACATAGCCGATTGGTCTAAGCTATCAATAGAATCTTGAGTACTTTTTTCATTGGCGTCGAAAGCACCTTCGGGATTGTTTGAACAGGCAGCGATGGACAGGGTGGCAACAAGGCCTAGGGCAAAGGGAAGTGTATATTTCATGATTACCAAATTTCTAACGTTTCTAATAGGTCATTCCAAAGGTCGTAATTTTTCATTCCAACCACCATTTCTTTTTCACAATCCAAGGAAATCGCATCGAGGTTTAAGGCTTTAATGTCCGATGCGCTTTGTTCGGTGGGGTTTACTTTGTTGATTGTAACATTGGGGTCGCCCAAGGCAATGGATTTATTGTCTGATGTTTGAACGATATACTGATAGTCGGCCGACAAATTTTGTTTCCAGAAATTTTTGTCGCTTTCAGCACATTCAATGGCTTCTACCGGTAGCAAGGTGCACCAACTTTGGACTGTTTCTAGCGTTTCAGGAGAGCCTACTTCTAGGGTGATTTTTGGGCCAGAGCACCAACCGATAATTTCTTGAACTTGTTGTATGGGCAATTCTCCTACGGAGAAGCCAATCCACTCAGCCATCGCAGCCGCAGCGTAACGGGCATCGGAGAGGTCTTTTATATTGTTGAATTTTATTAACATAGCGCACAAAAAAGGGCTGCTAAAGCAACCCTTTTCGTTTATACCAGTAAGCGATAGGGTTCTTCTAAATATTCTTTCAGTGTTTTGAGGAATTGAGCACCCATGGTGCCGTCCACAACGCGGTGGTCGCAACTCAAAGTGACTTTCATTGTTTTCACCGGCTTGATTTCTCCATTTACCACACCAACCGTGTCTTTTACTGTTCCTACAGCGAGGATACAAGCATCGGGAGGATTGATGATGGCAGTGAATTCGTCGATGCCAAACATACCCAAATTGCTGATAGTGAACGTATTTCCGCTCCAATCTTGGGGTTGTAATTTCTTTTCTTTGGCCTTTTTACCGTATTCTTTAACCTCAGAGCTGATCTGACTCAAAGATTTATTGTCGGCAAAGCGCACAACAGGTACCAACAAACCATCTTCAACTGCCATAGCAACGCCGATGTGAATGTGGTGATTGTATCTAATTTTGGTTCCCAACCAGCTAGAGTTGATGTTTGGATTTTTGCGCAAGGCAGCGGCGGAGGCTTTGATTACCAGATCGTTCATCGAAATCTTGACATCGCTGATGGTATTCATTTGCTCGCGGGCAACAGTGGCTTTGTCCATGTTGATTTCCAAGGTAAGATAGAAGTGGGGTGCTGAGAATTTGCTTTCTCCCAATCTCGCGGCAATGGTTTTACGCATTTGCGAAACATTTACTTCATGGAAGCCTTCGGTACCCGAAACAACAACAGTGGTATTGGTAACGGCGGCTGATGCAGGGGCTGGTTTGGCAGCGGTGGGTGTGAAATTCTCAATATCTTTCTTTACGATTCTACCGTTTTCACCAGAACCATTGACTTGATGTATGTCGATGCCTTTATCCTGTGCCAATTTCTTAGCCAGCGGACTTGCCTTCAAGCGTTCATCGCTATCAGTGCTTTCTACTGTTGCTGATTCAGAAACCGGCGTAGAAACAGGCTGGGCGATGGGCTCCGCTGCAATGACAGGTGCAGCAGCGGGTATTGGTGCAGCAGGTGCAGAAGCAGCGGGAGCTATTGATACGGGGGCCGCAGAAAGTAAAGAAGAAAAATCTTCACCAGGGGCACCTACAACAGCAATGATACTATCAACCGGTGCGGCATCGCCTTCTTGCAACGCCAAGTGAAGCAGGGTTCCTTTGGCATACACTTCCATGTCCATGGTGGCCTTATCGGTCTCCACTTCTGCCAAAATATCACCGCTTTTCACGGAGTCACCTACTTTGTAGTTCCACTTAACGATGACACCTTCTGTCATGGTGTCGCTCATCTTGGGTAATCTAACAACTTCTGCCATAATCTTATTGGACTGCAAACTTACACGATTTTTCCCTTTTAATGAGGAGTTTGGCTGTAAAAATGTTTATCATTGTGAAGTTAAATGAATACACAATCGGGCTTTGTTTATGAGGACTTTTTGCGACATGTGTTGGCACATGGCGACCATAAAACAGATCGCACCGGCACCGGTACAGTGAGTGTTTTTGGTGGTCAGTTGCGCTTTGATTTGCAAAAGGGCTTCCCATTGATTACAACCAAGAAGGTTCACTTAAAGAGTATTATCTACGAATTGTTGTGGTTTTTGAAGGGTGAAACAAATACGGCTTACCTCAAAGAACATGGCGTAAGCATTTGGGATGAGTGGGCAGACGAGAACGGCGAATTGGGTCCAGTTTATGGCAAACAATGGCGTTCTTGGGAGGCAAAAGATGGCAAAGTCATCGACCAGATTTCAGAAGCGATAGAACTCATCAAACATTCTCCGGATAGTCGACGAATCATTGTCAACGCATGGAATGTGGGCGAAATCAAGCAGATGGCTCTGATGCCTTGTCATACAATGTTCCAGTTTTATGTCGCCAACGGCAAACTCAGCTGTCAGCTATACCAACGCAGCGCGGATTTGTTTTTGGGCGTGCCTTTCAACATCGCGAGTTATGCATTGTTAACGATGATGATGGCTCAGGTTTGCGGTTTACAAGCTGGCGATTTTGTGCATACGTTTGGCGATGCTCATATTTATAACAATCACATGGATCAGGTGAATCTGCAGCTTTCTCGTGAGGCGAGGCCTTATCCCACCATGAAAATCAATCCTGAAGTTACGAGCATTTTTGATTTCACATTTGAGGATTTCACCGTGGAAGGCTACGAGCCACACCCCGGTATTAAGGCACCCGTTGCTATTTAAACGTTTATTATCACTGAGACCCGGGCGGTTTACTTAGGTAATTGATATACCAAGTGTTATTTTTGTGTTTTTATGAAAATAAATTTCGGAAGGATATTCAATGGCCTACTATTGATTATGTCCATTTCACTGACAACCCTTGATGCAACGGCGCAAAATGCATCTTCGCCAAAAAGTACATTGAGTGGTTATCTGCGCGATAAAAGCAGCGGTGAAATGATGGGAAATGTAGTTGTCAATGCTCCCATTTCAGGAGTAAGAACCACTACCAATAATTATGGTTTCTTTTCTATTACCCTAAACAAAGGGCAGTCCCAATGGATGCATTTCAGGTATCCGGGATTGATTTCAGACAGTTTTTATTGGTCGGCCAAAAGGGATACAACCATTACAATAGAATTGGCGGCGGTGGAGCAAATTGAGGCGGTGGAAATTCGGTCAAGGAAGACAACGATTGCGGATCGGGCCGACATGAGTAGGATTGATATTCCGGTGCAACAAATCAAGGATATTCCTGCGTTGCTGGGTGAAAAGGATGTGATGAAGGTTATTCAATTGCTGCCTGGGGTGCAAAAAGGCGGTGAAGGTCAGGCAGGAATTTATGTTCGCGGTGGCGGACCTGATCAGAACTTGATTGTATTGGACGAGGCGATAGTATATAATGCAAACCACTTATTTGGTTTTTTCTCTTTGTTCAACGGCGATGCGTTGCGGAGTGTGGAATTGGTGAAAGGTGGATTTCCATCGCGTTATGGCGGACGTTTATCGAGCGTAATCGACCTAAATATGAAGGAAGGAAACAACAAGAAATTTGCTGGGGAAGTGGGGATTGGGTTGATCAGTTCGAGAGCTGTTTTTGAAGGTCCGATTGTTAAAGGCAAAAGTTCATTTATGATTTCAGGTCGAAGAACCTATTTAGATGCCTTGGCTCAGCCCTTGATTATGGCGTCTACTCAAGGTGCCAATGCGGGCTATTTTTTCTACGATTTTAATGCCAAAGCCAACTATATTTTATCGGAAAAAGACAAGTTATACGTTTCGGGATATTTTGGTCGTGATAAGTTTTATTTCAGCGAAAATACCGCCGACACGAAGTTTAAAACCAATTTTGGTTGGGGAAATCGCACGTTAACGGCGCGATGGAATCACCAAATCAATCCCAAAATGTTTGCCAATGCATCGGCCATCTACAGTCATTACGATTTGTCGATCAATGTACTACAAAAGGATGCCAATTCAGATGCCTTTGAGTTGAATTATAAAAGCGATATCAACGATTATGGTGTGAAATATGATTTGGACTATCGGCCCAATCCAAAGCACATGGTGAGGACCGGCTTCTCAACAATTAACCATCAATTTAGTCCTAGCGCTGTGGTATTAAAAGTGGGTAGCAATTTCAATTTTGATCGCAAAATTTCGGTTATTAATACCTATGAATCTGGGATTTATGTGGAGGACCAATGGCGTGAGGGTAAATGGAACTTCTATCCTGGCTTAAGGGTCAGTCATTATGTGGTAGATAAAACGCAATATCTAAAACCTGAACCTCGTATGTCGTTTGCCTATAATCTGCGAAAAGACATCGCCCTAAAGGGCAGCTATGCCTTGATGAACCAATACATTCATTTGTTGAGTAGCACTGGCATTGGCTTGCCTACAGACCTGTGGGTGCCTGCCACTACCAACGTTAAGCCGATGCAAAGTCAGCAGTGGGCAACGGGTATCGCGAAAGATTTCAAGAAGGGTTTTTCACTGAGTTTGGAAGGATATTATAAGACGATGAATCACGTGATTACTTACAAAGAGGGGGCGTCTTTTTTGCTACAAGATGATTTCTTTGACCCCTCGGTTTCGGTGAATAACAAAGCTTGGGAGAGTCAGGTTACTTCGGGTAAGGGTTGGAGTTATGGTTCAGAAGTGTTTTTACAAAAGCAGGTGGGTAAGTTGAGTGGTTGGATTGGATACACTTTGAGCTGGACGCAATTGCAATTTGATGCTGTAAACAATGGAGTGAAATACTATGCAAAATACGATCGCCGTCATGACGCTTCGGTGGTTTGTATCTATCGATTGAGTAAGTTGTTTACGGCCAGTATGACGTGGGTTTATGGAACTGGAAATGCGATTACGATGCCCCAGGGTTATCTGCGTGGTACAGGACACTATCCTTCCACGATGCCAGAGATTTGGGATCCAAGCAATCAAGTGTTCAACAATGAAATGATCGACTATGGTAAGCGGAATAGCTTTAGGATGGCGGCCTATCATCGTATGGATATCGGTTTGCAGTTTAAGAAGGAAAAGGCTCATGGAATCAAGACTTGGGAGCTCAGCGTATACAATGTTTACAATCGGTTTAATCCGTTCTTCTACTATGGGCAGATGAATGATGTAGGCACTGTGAGGTCGTTGAAGCAGGTCACATTATTTCCTTTTATTCCATCATTAAGTTGGACTTATAAATTTCGTTAATAATTAATCTGATGAAAACTGTTTTAAAATATATCGTGGGGAAAGGACAAATGGGTTTGTTGCTCGGGGCGTTGATTTCGCTCTTGGGGTTGGGAAGTTGTATTGAAAAGGATGCCAAAATTCCGCCTCCAGAGTACAGTAAGCGAACTTCAATCATCTGTTATTTATCGCCCCGGAATGCCAATGTAAGCGTACAATTGGGTTTTACGGTGCCCTATTTTGGCGTGCAGAGTGATACGGTTTCCTATTATTCTGATGCCAAAGTCACTGTTTCGGATTTAACTGCGGGTACCTCCGTAATTTTGCCGTTTAATAGAGTGGATTTTGTATATAGGGTTGGCAAAAACAAGATGCCTATTTTGAACGATCACCAATACCGAGTGGACGTAGTTTTGGCCGATGGCAGAAGTTATTCAGCCACTACTCAGATACCCCCTAAGTTGGGTCCAACGGATCTTCAATTGGGGAAATTTAGTGTGGGTAAGCTCGAACAAAACCAGCAATTTGGTCAACAGGTTTCTGTCAATGTGGAATTGAAAACGGGCAATACTCGCAAGGGATTTTACTATTCGCCCCAGTTTGATATTGTACTTGAAGATGGCCAAGGAGATTTTTACGGCAACACAATGTATTTCAAGGGTTCGGGTGTGGAAGAAGGAATTGGATCAGACACTTTACGATTCTTTTATCAGGAGAGAATGTGGTTGCAGGGTGGCGGCGGCATGGGTGGTGGATCGGCGATTGATCCAATGAAGTTCAATGGGGCTGAGGGCACTTTTTGGGTGTTCGACAAAGGATATGCGGAGTCGTACAATAAGTTTTTTGAAGACACCGGAAATCCTTTCGCTGAGCCAATCTTACTATATTCCAATTGGAGTAATGGTGCCGTGGGTACTTTGGGTTCCTTTGATTGGGAAGAAATGACAATCACGCCATAGTAGTAGACTAAGCGCGAATTAAAATCGCTAGGGCATCTCTTTTTCATTCCATTAAACTAGTCATGTGGATTCATTGATTTGTGAATCGCTCTTGACATCGCGATTTTCGTAATACATGTTGGATGCATATTTTACGCCCATTGATGAGTCGATCTGGGCACCTTACAGGGAAAGCAAAGAGACCATTGGTGGCAAATTATTGGTCAATGGGAAGTCGTTTCCCAAACTCAAAAAGGTGAAGATTGCTTTGTTGGGTGGCGGTCCTGAGGCCGATGTATTTCGCAAGTCTTTTTACTCCTTAAGTTGGCGTTTTGTCGATTTGGTGATGGCGGATTTAGGTAACTTAGTGAGCAGTGCCGACGAGAAGCAGAATCAATTTGCAATGAGCGAAGCCATGGGTGAACTCATTGAGATGGGCATTCATGTTTTGGTGATTGGCGGCGGTGAGGGACAAATTTATTCGCATTACAAGGCATATCGACAGCAGGGTTCACCCGTTGAAATTGTGCAAGTAACGCCCGGAATTGATTTGGAAGAGGGGACGCCGTTAAGGCAGATTTTGGTGGAGAAGCCTAGCAATTTATTTAACATTGATTTTGTAGCGACTCAATCATATTATATATCAGAAGGCACTTCAGCGCTGTTGGAAAAGATGTATTTCGAAAATCATCGACTGGGTGAAGTGAGGGATGGCATCGAAGAAACTGAGCCTATTTTACGAAGTGCTCATTTGTTCCAATTTGATCTGAATGCAGTTAGAAAGTCCGATGCAGGGTGCACGAAACTAGCATCACCCAATGGATTGTATGCGGAAGAAGCGGCAAGAATTTGCAGGTATGCTGGGGTATCCAATCAGTTGAGCTCTGGGTATTTTTATGGGTTGGAAGGCGTTGATTCTGATCCCGCATCTGCTACTTTGGTCGCGCAAATGATATGGTATTATGTTGACGGGTTTATTTCTAGGTACCATGATCACCCCACACATGATTCTGGTGATTTCTTAATTTATCGTAACCGATTGAATTCTACGGGTCACGAAATCGTGTTTTACAAGAGCAGGAAAAGCAATCGTTGGTGGATGGAAATACCTCATCCATATGAAGATCGCACCTATTTTATTGGTTGTTCTTACGGTGACTATGAAACCGTTTGTGCCGATGATATGCCCGATCGTTGGTGGAGAGCCTACCAGCGATTGATGTAAATCTTGGTCTTTTCTGAAACCAAATGCGTTTTGATGTGTTCTTCTCGCTACAACTGAACTAAATTCGCACCCATTATGACAGAAGGATTTTTCCCCTTAACAATTAAAAAATTAGTACGTGAAACGGCCGATGCCACCACGTTTTATTTTGATATCCCAGCCGAGCTAAAGGACACTTTTGTCTACACTGCAGGCCAATACCTCACCTTTGAAGTGGAAATTGAAGGCGAAAAAGTACGTCGTTCCTACTCTTTATGCACCTATGCCGGGGTTGATTCAGACCCAGCGGTTACCGTGAAAAAAGTGGATATGGGAAAGATGAGTACCTACATGAACTCTGTTTTGAAAGAGGGGGATGTGATGCAGGTGATGCCTCCGATGGGTAAATTTACCTTGGTTCCCGACGCTTCTAGGTCTCAACACTATGTATTGTTTGGTGGTGGTAGCGGAATTACGCCTGTTTTGGGCATCGCGAAAGCCGTTTTAGCTGCTGAACCCAATAGTCAAGTGACCTTGGTTTATGCCAACCGTAACCCGGATTCAGTGATCTTCAAGCAAGTTTTGACTGATATGGAAAAGGCGAACAATGGCCGTTTTAAAGTTCATCACAATTATGATTCAGCACCGATTACCTATTTTGGTTTGAAAGGGATGTTGTCACCCGACAAAGTTCAATCTATTGTGAAATCAAAAATTGGTGGTTCGTTTGATACGTATCAATACTTTATCTGTGGACCAGGTCCAATGATGGAAGTAATCAAGGATGGTTTGAAAGGATTGGGTGTAAATCCAGACCACGTTCATACTGAATATTTTTCGGCGCCCACTTCTAAAAATGCGGCCGATGAAAAACCCCAACAAGAAACGGATTTTGCCGGAGTATCACAAATTACCTTAACCGTTTATGGTCGTACCCATACAATTTCATGTGATCAAAATACTACCGTTTTGAATGCCGCAATGAAACAAGGTATCGATCCGCCATACAGTTGTACGGTGGGCGTTTGTACTACCTGTCGTGCCAAAGTAACAGTAGGAAAATTACACATGTTGGAGCGCGAAGGATTAAGTGATGCGGAAATCGCTGAAGGATACGTACTTACTTGTCAGTCCGTACCCCGCAGTTCTGAAATCACCCTAAAATACGAGTAAGCCTACGCTTCGCCGTCCCCGTCAATTCCGGGCGCCGTTTGTGTGTACTTTCTGATTTTATTTAGTAATTGGTCGAAATCTTCGGCCAAATCGCTGCTAAAAAACATCTTCTCACCCGTTCTTGGATGGATGAATCCCAATTCTTTTGCATGCAACGCTTGCCTTGGCATTAGTGTGAAGCAATTTTCAATAAATGGTTTGAATTTGGGTAGCGCAGAACCTTTGCGTACTTCCATTCCACCATACAATTCGTCAGAAAAAAGCGGGTGTTTGATGCTTAAAAAGTGAGCTCTGATCTGGTGAGTTCGGCCTGTTTCTAGTTCGCATTGAACCAAAGATGCAAAATAAAACGACTCCAATGTTTTGTAATGGGTGATGGCTAATTTGCCTTCCTCCTCATCTTGGTAGCACTTGGATCTTCTGCGATCGGCTGGGTCACGGGCCAAATAACTGCGGATTGTTCCATCTTTTGGCTTGGGCTCACCCCATACCAATGCCCAATATCGTCTGTGAATGCTGTGGTCGTAGAATTGTTTGCCCAAATGACTGAGTGCGAATTCTGTTTTTCCTACCACTAGTAATCCCGATGTGTCTTTGTCGATGCGATGCACCAAACCTGGCCTATGATACTGGTCTTTGGTGGGTAATTTTCCAAAATGATAAACCAATGCATTCACCAAAGTCCCACTGTAATTGTTATGCCCAGGGTGAACAACCATACCGGCTGGCTTATTTACAATCAGCAAATCATCGTCTTCATAAACGATGTTAAGAGGGATGTTTTCGGGATAAACTTCAGTATCTCTCGGTGCAGTTGGAAGTAGCACGCGAACAGTATCGTTAGGTTTGATCTTGTAATTATTTTTGGTGGGTTTTTCGTTGACCACCACTGCGCCAGATTCGATTCCGGCTTGTATTTTGGAACGACTGGCATTGGCAATTTTATGCATCAGCCATTTGTCAACCCGCATTTGTTCCTGTCCAGGATCTGCGGTAAAAGAATAATGTTCGTATAAACCCTCTTCTTGGATTTCGTCTTC
>Ga0209550_10005575_pt1 | contig 11780 bp, 8 predicted proteins | sample LauGreSuBDMM15SN_2_FD_187567 | JGI IMG/M metagenome (GOLD analysis project Ga0209550, IMG submission 187567) | Freshwater lake microbial communities from Lake Michigan, USA - Su13.BD.MM15.SN (SPAdes) (version 5) | ecosystem: Environmental > Aquatic > Freshwater > Lake | place: Lake Michigan, USA... | reverse complement strand
GGCGAGCAAGGCGCCAAAGAAGCCGGCAAGATGCGCGCCGAGGGTAAAGAGTATGTCGTGCAAGATGGGGATGTGATGAACTTTTTGTTTAACGTCTAAACGAGTGGTCGGATTTTGACGGATGTTGGCGGGCAAGAAAAATATTATAAGTTATTGATAATAAATAATTTTTATACACGTTAAGGTTCGTATTCAGCCGTTGCCAGCCGAGTATGAACAGAGTACGATATCGGGTATGTAGTTTTTTGTGAGATTAAAAACAGGGTACAAGTTGCCCGGGAGCTAGTCTTATGTTGACCGATACCCAATGCCGTACAGCCAAAACCAAAGAAAAGCCCTACAAGCTCACCGACAGCAATGGGCTATACCTTGAAGTCAAACCAAGTGGCGTCAAGGCTTGGCGTTATCGGTTTGAACTTCGCGAGGGTGCTCAAAAGAAAGAAAGCGTTTTCGCGATCGGTGACTATGCGATGGTTCCAACGGGCGAAACCCCTGACGAGGCGCAGGCTAGACGGCGGGGGCGGTCGTTTACTCTGGCTGAAGCCCGTGACGAGCGTACCAAGGCGCGTGCACTGGTCAAGCAAGGCATCAACCCAGCGCACCATCGCCAACTCCAGCGTATTAAGCGGAGCCAAGAAAATGCGACAACCTTTGAGTCGGTGGCGAAAGAATGGTTGGCCCTCAAAGATTGGCAAGCACTGACTAAGGCGCGACGTCTGGACATGCTTGAGCGCGTGGTGTTCCCCAAGCTCGGCCAATTGCCCGTGAAGGGTATTACGTCAGCGCACATTTTGGATGTTTTGCAAACTGCGGCCAAAAACAATGGTCTGACAGTTGCTTCCGAAGCAAAGCGCACGATGTCGGGTGTTTTTGAGCTAGCGGTTGCCACGCTTCGAGCAGATACCGATCCCGTCTACCCAGTTCGCAAGTCTCTGCCCGCGAACAAAACGCAGCATAAACGCCCCCTAGACACAAAAGAAATTGGTCAGCTCTTGCGGGACGTGGCACAACATGGGGGGCGGCATGAGACCGTTGCAGCTTTTCGTTTGATGTGGTGGACACTCTGCCGCCCTAGCGAGGCGGTTGAGGCGCAGTGGTCAGAGTTTGATTTAGAGGCAGCGGTGTGGCGAATACCGGCGACGCGCATGAAAAAAGGCCTCGAGCATACTGTTCCATTACCCCGTCAGGCTATTGAAATGCTTAGTGTGCTCAAAGGGCTAAATGGGCATCGTGTGCATCTCTTCCCGCACCGTGACGAAAGGACAAAGCCGATGGTCACGGCGTCGTTTCGGCAGATGCTGAATGTACTTGGGTGGGCGGGTAAGTTCAGCCCGCATGCAACCCGTACGACCGGAAGCACGCGTTTGAATGAGCTTGGGTTTACGGCCGATTGGATTGAACGTCAGTTGGCACATGTCGAGCCCAATGCAGTTCGCCGCACTTATAACCATGCAGAGCACTTAAGCGATCGATTCAACATGATGCAGCAGTGGGCGGATATGTTGGATGCTTGGGTCATTCCTGAAAACAAGATGCTTGCGCTCACAAGAGCTGCTGCTTAAGTGCCTCGCGCCTAACTACAGATGGAATTTCAAGAATACGTTCCTCATGTTGTTCGCAGCTATATTTCTAATGTGTTGGACGGTGAAGTACAGCGACATATAACTGGATACCGTGATTTGTTGGCGCAAGCGCAAGAACAACTTGCCTCAATTAATGAACAATTCGACAACGCGGTCTCTCAGGATGACAGTTATTTCAGCGAATTGCGTAAAAAGAGGCGCGAAGCGGAAGAGCATCGTAACTATCTATCAGCAGACGTCGAGTGCCTTCAAAGACTGGCTGGTGATAAGAGGATGAAAGAGGCGTACTTCATGCTGGCGGATCAACAGTTCACCGAGGAGCAGAGGTGTGGTCTGATTTCTGCAGCGTGGGCAGCTCGTATTGACTACACAAAATACCGCGATCGAGTCAAAGCCGCAAAAGCTTTAAGACTTCAAATATCCAGCGCGGCAACGGCACTGTCTCAATTGCTGCAGGATTTTTCAGCCACAGGCATCAACGGACCAAGCGAGTTTTATTCAATACCGGACTTGTTGCGGGCAACGGATAATTTTGATGGCGGCGGTCGCAATTTGATGATGTGGCAGGCAATGCGATCGGTGGTCTTAGGTGATCGACCTAAAAACAGGGATACCTCCCAAGGTATACCTGCCAACGCACGCAATGTCGCCAGAGAAAATTTAGAAATTTCCGTTCGTTTTCTTGGGCCTAATGAAAAGCCAATTATTGATCCCGTTGACCAGGCTCGTGATGCCTTGCGCTACGCGTGGGGTGTTGCCCCCGAGTTGTCTGGGCTACTTGATACTTTGTCAGTCACGGCACAGAGCTTTGAGCCCAATGAATTTGGAATGATCGGAGCGGCCATCAGCACGCGACAAAAAAGTATGAAGACAGAGTATGTGCGCGCTTTTGCAACGTTGCTGGCGGATGTCCATGGTGTGACTCTAACGGCTTTGGTCAAGGATTTGATAGCCAAGGTAGCGAACGTTGTATTGAACGACAGTGAAATTGACGTGACTTACGACGATGTCAGGAAGGCGTTGCTCCCTCTGGCAGCGTCTGGAAAACTCGACGCTTAAAAATCTGCTGAGTTTCTTCGAGAAAAAAATCAGCTAAGAACAAGATGCTTGTAACGGCCGAATGCGGCTTTTTACGGAGCATCTCAAATGAAACAACTTCCAGAAACAGGCTTTCTTCGACTGCCGCAAATCATTGGCGACCTCAAAGCCAATCCACCAATTCCTGCGCTGATACCAGTAAGAAAAACTTGCTGGTGGGAGGGCGTTCGCTCTGGTCGCTTCCCGAAACCAGTGAAATTTGGTCGCTGCACGATGTGGCGGGTTGAAGAAATCAAAGCGCTTATCGCGTCGGCTTAGGAGGTGGAGAAATGAATCCTAATGATCAGACAGATCCTCAAGCCGACACGATGAAAGAAGGTAAAGGAGGCGAAGGGGGCACATTTCAGATCAAGAATGCGGAATTTGTGTCTGAGGTGTTCCGACAAATTCCTGACAGCGCATTTGCTGCTGCGTGTACAAAGAACGGCGACCCTAGCATCGGCGGATGGGTCGCTGCCCGTGCCGATCAGGTCGTCGGCAATCATGTTGCCACGAACAACAACTACATCAATTGTGCGAGTTTTTACCCCGGGGCCGACGGCTCCTTTAGGGCAACCAAAGCTCAATTTGCTGCCTGTCACTTTTTAATGCTGGATGACCTTGGCACTAAGGTGCCGATGGAGCGTTTGGCGGGGTTTGACTTGTCTTGGTTAATTGAGACGAGCCCCAACAATTATCAAGGGGGCATCATTTTGACCGAACCGTTGACTGACGGTGCAATGGCGGTGCGCCTGCTAAATGCGGTGATTGAGTCAGGGCTATGCGATGCTGGCGCAAGTGGCCCCTTAAGTCGATGGGCGCGACTGCCGGTGGCAATTAACGGTAAGACCAAGTATGCGGATGAAGAGGGCGTGCCGTTTCAGTGTCGTCTAATCGAATGGCGCCCCGATGCTCGCTACACGCCGCAAGACATTGTGGAGAGGCTGCAATTGGAGCTCGCCCCCGCAGGCAGACCGAAGAAAAAAGCGAAACCTTCGGCGCACGATCCTGATTCGCGCTCTGCTGATCACGATGCCGACGAAGTGCTTACCCCTAAGGCCGCAGAGAACCCAGTTGTTGCCGCACTTAAGGCGCGAGGGCTATACAAGACGCCACTAGGCTCTGGTAAGCACGATGTTACCTGCCCGTGGGTTAATGAGCACACGGGGGCGTTGGACACGGGGGCAGCCTATTTCGAGCCAGACGAGTTTTATTCAGTGGGGGGCTTTTGCTGCCAACATTCGCATCGTGACAAATATCGCATTCGAGCGCTGCTTGAGTTTCTTGGGGTCCGTAATGCCGAAGCCCGCCACAAGCCGGTTATTCGCGTGGTCGCGGGTGACTTACATCGGGTCGTGGATGCGGCCGAAAAAGAGCTGGCGGCACGAGGGCGGCATTATCAGGCAGGTAGCTTGATTGTGTCGGTTTCGACCGATCCGACGAGTGGCGACCCTTCGATTGTGCCAACTAGCTCACCGGCACTGACCCGAGAGCTTTCGGTCGCTGCGACTTGGGAGAAATATGATGGGCGTGCAGAAGACTGGGTGCGCTGCGATCCTCCGACGCGGCATGCTGCGATTCTTTATGACGCTCAGACGTTTCGCTACCTACCCCCTCTGGCAGGGGTGGCAAGGCAGCCTTACTTTCGCGAGGCAGATGGTGCGCTCATCACGCGACCTGGGTACGACAAAACCGCTCAACGATTTGGGGTTTTTGATGCCCGTCAGTTTGTGATTCCCGAGCCAACCTTGGAAGCAGCAAGGGCAGCGCTTGCCTTGTTAGAAGAACTGCTCACGGAGTTTCATTTTGTTGCCGCAACGGACAAGGCGGCTGTGTTGTCGGCAATTTTTACGGCAGTCGTCCGGCCCACATTGGTTCACGCTCCGGCGTTTCATGTGCGCGCGCCTGTATTCGGTAGTGGCAAGACCTATCTTTGCGAGCTAATCGGCGCGTTTGCAGGTCCGGGGGGTAATGCCAAGGTCAGTTACCCCACGACCTCAGAAGAGGCGACTAAGGTGATTTTGTCTTTGCTGCTGACCAGTCCAGCAGTGATTGAGTTTGATGATATGGATACTGATTGGATCCCACACGGGACGATTAAGCGCATGCTGACTGCTGAGCACATTACTGATCGAATTTTGGGCGTTAGCAAAACCGCCACCGTTAGTACACGCACCTTGTTTCTTGGATCTGGTAACAACGTCGGACCAGTACGCGACCTACTTCGTCGGGTGTTGACTATCAACATTGATCCGCGTTGCGCCACACCTGCCACCATGACTTATCGTGGTTTTCCGGTCGAAAAAGTTCGCCAATCTCGCGGCGACTACGTTTCTGCGGTATTTACCATCATTCAGGCTTGGCGGCAGGCTGGGCAGCCTCGTGCAGAAGCTGACAGCATTGTTACCTTTGGAGGCTCTTGGTCTGACTATTGTCGTTACCCGCTGATGTGGTTGGGGTACCCAGACCCCGCCACGTCGTTGTTAGAGCAGGTGCGGCATGATCCAGATGGCGAAGCATTGACCGGACTCATGACCGAATGGCGAGTGGCATTCGGCTCTGCCCCTACGACGATGCGCAAAGCAGTCACCACGGCGCTAAAAAGCAATCAAAACTTGTTAGACGCAATGCGCGAATTCCCCGTCGAGGAGCGAGGTGAAATCAATCGAACAAAACTTGGATGGATCATTAAAAAGAACGCTAATCGTATTGTGGATGGTTACGAATTTCAACGCGCTGAGGCCGATGGCCGTACCGCTTGGCGCGTGGTGGGCTCGAAAGCACCCCCTTTCACGCCTTCACCGCCTTCTAGTCGCTCTGCTGCCGAAACTGTCGCAGATGCAGTGGTTGAAGTTGAAATATGAGCCCAGCAGACATTATTGAGTTAGTAACAAGCGATGGCGTGCTGCTCGCCATCTCGCCTTCGGGTGGCATTTCAGCCAAGGGTGAACGCGCGAGCATTGATAGGTGGCTACCCACGCTTCAACAAAGTAAGGCTGCAATCCTTGCCGAATTGGGACTCTGCCAACGCCGGACAAACGTGCTGTCGATGCTGCGAGAGAAACCGAGCATTCGTTATGCCCTTGAAGTCATTGACCCTTCAAGTGATCCGGTGATCGTTGTCGTCGGCATCCGCAATGTAGCAACCTTTGAAATGAGCATACCCAATGCTTATTACGACAGCTTCGGGTTATTGGAGATTATTCAAGAACAGACCGCTGACAAGAATGCAAACGTTTGATCAGTTGGTGCAGTCGCACTTCAGTTTGATCTGCAGAACAATTGCTTTACAAAAAGGTGCATAAGCTATGAAGCCCAAGACTAAAACCAAGTCAACCACTAGCGACGAAGTTGAAAAGGCCGCCCAACTTCGCATTGACGCACGATTTCTTCGGCCAGGTGATCTCGAAGACGCTCAAAATAAAACGCGAGAAATCAATGAAATTAATAAGGTTGTGTCAGCGCGTGCTTTGGCGCAACCAGAGGTACAGGCGGGGGTGACTATTCAGCGTTACAACGCAGATTTACTCGACGTAAATTACCTGATTGATGAGTTAAAGGATCAAATCAACGATGTGCGCAAGGGTGACCTAAGTCGCCCCGAAGCGATGTTGGTTGCACAAGCGCATACGCTAGATGCTTTGTTTGGTAATTTAATCAGGCGGTCTCAGAATAATTCAAGCGCCGGATACTTAGATGCGGCCGAAACCTACATGAGGCTTGCGCTTAAGGCCCAAGGGCAGGCGGTACGAACAATTGAGGCCCTCGCCGAGCTTAAGAACCCGCGGTCAGTCGCATTTGTTCAACAGGCGAACATAACCACCGGACCTCAACAAATTAATAATGGAACGGTTGCGCCAACGCGCGAGGGAGAAAATGAAAATGAGCAAAACAAACAAGCAAAACAAGCGCGGGAAATATTGCCGAACGGCAGAGCACAGGCGTTTGATGGGCGAGTTGATTCTAAAATGGAAGCCATGGCTGAAATCAACCGGCCCGAAGACGACGGTGGGTAAGGCGCAGATTTGTCAGAATGCCTTTAAAGGGGGCGCGCGACAGGAAGTGAAAAAATTAAGGGCTTTTCTTAGAGATCAAATAAGTGCATTGAGCAAAATAATTTAGGGTGACCACAAGTAAATGAATGGTTATTCTGATCAAGAAGGTCTATTCTCGGTTCAGGTAAGTATTTTTAATTAATTGGGCCAGCTGGTAGGAGAAGTAGGAGATATTATGAACAAAAACAATAATTTACTATCGAGGATTGAAGATTATGAGAAAGATGGCATTCAGTTTTCTGTAGATTACTTGGTCGAACTATTTGACGTCCCCATCATGAACGAAGGGCCGAGCGAGGAGGATATCAAGACCCCCATGGATCTAATCAGACTTTCATCCGAAGATGGTTTTGATGAAATATACACAACGTATTCTGAAATTATTACTGGAATTAGTAAAGATAAACAACTGTACTTTGCGAGGCATGATTTCTTAGAGTGGCAATTAAAAAGGTGCAGTGCAAAGATGCTCTATCACCTAGCAGCAAAAATAGATAGTAGGTTAGCCAGTAGTTGTGATTCATCCTTTGAGCCAAAAGAAAAACTATTAGACTTCGAAGAGGAGTCTGAGAAAGATCCAGAATACGCTCCGGAAGAATGGCTCAACGAAAATATCACAGATGAGAACAATAGAAAAAAAGGGTTTGATTTCATTGAAAGATTGAGGCAAGAGAAACCCACGCAATTTTATAAGCTCGTCATTAGCGAGATAACGGATTCAGAAACAGGGATACTGTCTTGGCTAGAGTCGGAAACTGAAAGTGATGATGATCTAAATGAAATCCGATATTCTTATTCTGAATGGCAGGTTCCCCTTATGATTGTTTTCGAGGGTGAATACAAGCCTTATATTGAGCTTGAAGAGAACAGCAAGCTAATAATGGATGGTTTCTACTTAAATTGTATGTATATTAGAAACTATGACGAAGGTGAAAAATTGAGTAGTGCTGCACGTTATAAAGGCAACTAATTAGGAGATTAAAATGGCATTACATCAGCTAGTTAGCGATGGGGCAGGTGGAAGACCAACATACGTTGGACATGGTGACTTTGAAAAGTTAATTTTTTTCTGTCCTGATATTCGCTATGACTATTTGAAAAAAGGGACTAAAGATGAATACGTCAGCAAGACACCTGACGAATTAGAAACCGAACTTAAACATAATTTGATTTCACTTTCAATTGCTTCTTTTAATTGGGCAAAAAGAAAAATTATTAAGGACTATTGGCTAGTAGTGACGCCTACGATATGTGATCATCTCTCCGAACATAAGGCTCCATCGCAGCAAAATAATTATGTTGTAACCCCTTTCTACACAGATGATATTGAGTTGGTTAAAAACATGTATAAAGAAAGTGATAGGGGATATGGGACTGTCGAGCTTAATCGCGACCGCAGAAGAAGAAGAGGGTCAAATGCGGAAATCGGTTTCTATCTTGTTTGCGAAATCGATGAGGAGTCAGACTTTTTTAAAGATGCACACTCAATTGATAAAAGCACCCCAGAATACCTAAAAAAAATCAACCAGCTATTATTAACGATGTCCTTAAATTTAGGATCTGATCTCACAGATTTTATGGGGACACCGATGCGGTCCTTTATTCAATATGGGAAGAATAAAGAAGGGATTCAATTTGTTGAGCAATACTTTGATTCTAAAGTTTCAAAGAAAACGAAAGGCTGGTCATTAGGCGAGGGCTACTTGAGGAACTTGCTTGCTCAGGTCAATCTTGATAAAAATTATAAATATGTTGCATTTGAGGATCTGTTTGCTTCGGCAGGTAATGATTTTTGTGAGTACGCTCTCCCGAAGGAAGAGTTGAAAGAACTATCAACATCGTTTGAAGAGAGTTCATGGCTACCTCGTCCTGACTTTATTGAGGATGAGCAGTCCAAAACCTTGCTTGCAAAAGATTTCTAGGTTTCACCTCATGTGGAGTAAACGCATAATGATGAAAGTTCAAGTAAATGCAGTGGAAGTAATTGAAATTGAGAAGCTAAAACAGGGTCGAGCAGGCGTTTGGTTTCTTAACTGGAATGTCACCTCAAAACCTTTAGTTGCCCGCAGGAAAGAGAGCAGTGAGTCTTACAAGGGGCCAGGAGTTTACGCCATTGGTTATGATGGTTACTTGATCTACATTGGTAGTTATTTGGGCAAAGGTGACAAAAAGACAGCAAACTTCTCAGGCGATGTTGTTAAAGACAGATGGTGCAGGCATATAGCAACAATTACCTGCCGCGGACACTTGCTACACACTGCAAAGAGAAATCTAAGTATTCTCCAAGGAGAATTAGACCTCAATCATGTAATGATAGATGGCTTTTTACGTGGAAACCCTAATCAATTGCACAATGATGCTGGTGCGAATGCGTCGTTAAGGCGACTGAGATTTGCAGCAAAAAATAGCAATGACTTTCATAAAATTAACACGAGCTCAGAGGATATTCTAAAGCGCTTCACTTTTATATATATAAGATTCGAACGTATTCCTAATAATATAAACGGCAAAAGCCTCAAGACTACGATTGAGGCATCTGAAGTTAAATTGATTAAACATCTCGCTCCAATATGTAATACTAAACATGTACCCCGTGACAAGGAGGCAATCCCAATGCCTATTAGTGAGGCTGTCAAACTGATAGAAGTAGAACTCAAATCTGCCGTTAGACAGTCACAATTGAAGCCTAAATTAATGCTCAAATATCAACTTACAAAAACTAAGGTCAAGGCAGGACTTCAATGCCATAAGAAATTGTGGTACGACATAAATGACAGAATTATTGAAAAAAGTCATATCCTAAAACTAGGCAATCGCTTTGGAGACCACATCAAAGCTTATTACGGATCTGGAGTAGATCTGACTGATCAATTTGGATTTAATCTTCTTGAGTTAACTCTCGATGCGATAAATGATCCGAGTGTAAATGTGATATACGAGGCTGCATTTCTTTATGACGAAACCCTCATTCGTGCCGATGTACTGATACGGGATGGGATGCAATGGCAACTTATAGAAGCTAAGGCTTCAACAGGACTTAGAGAAGACCACCTAAAAGATGCTGCTATTCAAGCATTTGTAATTATCAATTCCCATGTTTCATTGAGCAGAGTAAAAATTGCACATATCAATAGCAGTTTCATTTATCAGGGTCAACATGACTATGACGGTCTAGTTATCGAAGTTAATGTTGATAATGAAATCGCGGGGTTAACCCCTTTAGTTCAAGAATGGATTTCTGAGTTGCTGCCTATTGCTGAAGTATGTAGTGGTATGCCCAATGTTCAGATGGGTAATCAATGCAAAGACGATACGAAGCGTAAATGTATTTATTTTGACAGATGTGAAAGTCAAACATATTTAGGGAGTGTAGCGGTACCAATAAAAATACTACCGAATATAGGTGAAAGATTACAAAATAGCTGGTTTGATAGAGGGATCTACGATCTTTGTGATTTACCCGCAAATACCCTCAATAACCAGATGCATCAAAAAATTCAGTTCTGTCATCAACAAGGCGTTGAGTGGATCAATCCCGAACTTATAAATACAATTGACAGTTATGAGTGGCCACGCTACTTCATTGATTTTGAGACTATTCAACAGGGCGTTCCCCTAATAGCCATGACTACTCCATATGAGGCATTTCCTTTTCAATTCTCAGTGCATAAATGGGAGTTTAAAGATCAGGTCTTGACTTTAGAGGATAGTCGTTCATTCCTAGAGTTTGCTGAAGAGGGAATGGACAGAAGGTTTTTATTACGGTTAATTGAAATTTTAGGGGAGCATGGCCCGATATTCACACATCGAAGCTCAACTGAGATTACGGCGATGATAAAACTTGCTAATCGTCAAGATTGTATGGATTTGAGACCTTCTATTGATAAAATTATTAATAGAATTATTGACACTCTTGAGATGGTGCGAAATGGTTTCTACAATACAAAAATGATGGGGTCGTTTTCTCTCAAAGATATAGTAAACGCTTTAGAAAATGCTGGTGTATACGATAACGAAGGAGACGCTGTTGGAGATGGAGGAAGCGCAATGATTAAGTGGTTCGAATATACAGACTCTAACGCTACTAAAAAAGATCGAGAAACAATTAGAAAAAATTTGGTAAGGTATTGTGCCCAGGATACCTTGAATTTATATTATTTGTTTAAGCATCTAATTAATAATCGAAAAAAAAACACTTGATCTCGCGTGATATGTAATTATTAATATGCCAATTATTTATCATCAGCCCCCTTGGAACGCAACTGATCTGTGGAGTATAGAGGTAAGAAAAGACGCGACTCTGGCGAAAATGAATTTGAAACTATCTAATGTTAGAGTTAATGGTTTGCGTGGGTTTGGAATTTAATACTAGAACGGCGTTCAGTTAGCGGTTACGGACACCTATTCTGAAGTGAACTCTAGGCGACGGCTAGAACGGTAACGGCCGGACGCTTACGGCCTATCCGCACTTTCCCCTGTAGCAGCGTCAAGGAGTACCTGAGCTTTGAAGGAAACTGCATCTGTGGTTCATTGGTTAACCAAGAAATTTTTTTCAGGCCGTCGGTTGTAAAAGAAATCGTCCAGTTCATGACCACCATGCCGAACGCATAGCCATTCATCCGGAAAATACGTGAGTATCGAAAAAATGAAGCGGAGCAAGTGCCGAAATCAGGTGGAACCTTGATCGTACTCGTAGACATCTGCCAACAAACTGTAAACCAAAGATGGGGGAATTACGTCAGCCAGCATGCTGAGGCTAATTTCTTCATCACCCTCGTTATCTGCAATTTCAGCAGCCTTGCTTAAAAACTCATTCCAATTGGCGCGGAGTGACGAAAGCATCGATGCGATTTGCTCTTCACTCATCTCGTCCGTGGCTGCAAGCAGGGCACCGGCTACATCTTCAAAGTTAAACCCACCGACAGTAATACTCAAAGCGCCGTCTTCTTCGGAAACTTTTTCGTCCAATTCCGCCATTTGTTTCCCACACTCCACGTCACCCAGTCGATTCGCTCGGCGCAGCCAGTAGTAGGCTTTATCGAATGATCGTTTCGTACCCTCACCG
>Ga0209550_10005569_pt1 | contig 11784 bp, 10 predicted proteins | sample LauGreSuBDMM15SN_2_FD_187567 | JGI IMG/M metagenome (GOLD analysis project Ga0209550, IMG submission 187567) | Freshwater lake microbial communities from Lake Michigan, USA - Su13.BD.MM15.SN (SPAdes) (version 5) | ecosystem: Environmental > Aquatic > Freshwater > Lake | place: Lake Michigan... | reverse complement strand
CAAATGCAGAAAGTGAACTATAGGCGTCAAATAAGAAATCAAACTTATGGCGATTGAGACTTAGTTTTCTGGGTTCGAAAAACGGATCTGCACTACTAGCTTGATTGATTAGAGATACATATCTGGTAGAAAACAATTGTTCTGGGGTGTGTTTCGATGACAATTGGTCTGGGTGCTGTCTGTAGAACAATATTGTGTGATTTAAATTACACACTTTTCCAACTTTTGAAATACGTAACCACAAATCAAAATCTTCAGCGATATCTGTGCGCCCTTTGCGGCAAATTGATCTGTATCCACCAACCTCAAGCAAGGCCTTTCTTCGAATCATTGCTGATGGGTGAGCAATTAAGCATTTGGATTCGAATTGGTTTAAATTGTTTAAAGTTCCAGTGAAGTATTCTGACTTTCCTAAAAAGCGACCTTCAGAATTAATGTATTGAACTTGACCTCCAAGGACCGCTATATCTGGGTCAACCAGCATGGCACTTACCTGCAATGCAAATCGATCTTGGGTAACAACGTCGTCAGCATCTAATCTTGCAATAAACGACGTGTTTATGACTTCGATACCAGTGTTTAATGCGTCCACAAGACCTGAACCTCGATTAGGTTCAATGTGAAGGACTAGCCGTGAGGAGAAATTCAAGATAGCCGTCATAGCAAGGTCAGTAACTCCATCATCGACAATAACTACACGATCTGGCAGTAGGCTGGACATACAGATCGATTCGAGTGCTTGCTCAAGGAACTCACAGGATCCGTGTGCAGGAATTAAGACTGAGAAATCTTCACTCATAACTACTTCAGGTAATTTTTCATGTCGGCATCAACCATTAACTCGGCTAATTCTTTCCACCTCATTTTTGGCTCCCAACCTAGTTTTTCCCTAGCTTTGGATGGGTCGCCAATCAACGCATCCACTTCGGTAGGGCGAAGGTATTGAGGGTCGTATTTCACGTAATCTTCCCAATTCAGACCAACTGAAGAGAAAGACGCATCGCAGAAGTCTTTGATTGTTGCGCCAACTCCAGTCGCTGCAACAAAATCATCTGGAGTCTCTTGCTGGAGCATGAGCCACATCCCTTCAACATATTCTTTTGCGTATCCCCAATCCCGAACAGCGTCTAGGTTTCCGAGGAATAACTCCTTTTGGTCTCCATTTTTAATGGCTGCAACCGCACGAGTAATTTTTCTTGTGACGAAGGTTTCGCCTCGACGAGGAGACTCGTGGTTAAAGAGAATTCCATTTGTGGCATGAATACCGTAGGCCTCTCGATAATTCACTGTTACCCAATAAGCATAAAGCTTTGCTGCTGCGTAAGGGCTTCTTGGATAGAATGGAGAGGTTTCCGATTGTGGTGGCGGAGTAGCACCAAACAATTCGCTCGTGCTTGCCTGATAGTAACGGCAATCTAAACCCGAACTTCTTATTGCTTCAAGAATCGTGACCGCACCAATACCATCAACGCTCGCCGTGTAGTGCGGCATAGTAAAAGATACTTTTACATGACTCTGTGCCGCTAAGTTATAAATTTCTGTAGGCTTAACGTTGGAAATCAAATTTGTTAATCCTGCCCCATCGGACATATCTCCGTAATGCAGGTGCAATTTAACATTTGACTCATGCGGATCTTGGAAAAGATGGTCAATTCTTTGGGTGTTAAATGTGCTAGCTCGGCGAATCAATCCGTGTACTTCATACCCTTTTGATAGGAGTAGCTCGGCTAGATAGGAGCCATCTTGTCCTGTGATACCTGTTATAAATGCAATTTGCTTAGGCATGTTTCTCCTCGAATTCCGATAGTGCATCTACCAATAAGTTGATTTCATTTTGCATTGGATAATGATGATTGCCCACAAAAAGTCCATCAAAGTGCGCTTTGTCTGCATTTGTTAGCGATGGCAGTTCTGTATGTCGTAGATGCTTCAGCACAGGATTTCTCGCAAAATTACCAGTAACTATAGGACGACTTTGTATGCCGTACTGGTCCAGCAGGGTGATTAATTCTTTTCGTTTCCCGCTTAGCGAATTCTTAAGAATCAGTGAGAAACCAAACCAAGAAGATTCACCAATTTCTCTCTGCAATTGAATATTTGGAAACTTATCCTTAAATTGCATCAGGTACTCTGCATTTTGTCGGCGATGCATAACAAATGCATCTAACTTATCGAGCTGAGTTTTTCCAAGGGCACCCTCCATCTCCAGAGGACGTAAATTGAAGCCTGGGAGTACAAATCTAAATAAATCATCCCATTCATCCCCACTCTTATTATGGACACTATTTGATATCGGAAGGTCCCGAGTCCACCCATGCGCACGGATCGAACGCATAGTCTCATCCAAGGTAGTGTCATTTGTCGCGACAAGACCCCCTTCCATTGTGGAGATGTGGTGGCTAAAGAAAGTGGAAAATGTCCCTCCTAGCCCAAAGGTGCCCGCAAACTGACCATCTGTTTTTGCTCCGAGTGATTCACAATTATCTTCTAGCAGAATCAAACCCTTATCCTTCGCAAAATCACGAAGCGCAGTCAAATCACATGGATTGCCAAGCAAATTGACGGCAAAAATTGCCTTCGTTCGCGAAGTTAGGGCCTCTTCAATCTTATTCAAGTCAATATTTAGTGTTTCAATATCAATGTCAACAAAGGATAGGACCAATTCATGTTGGTGAATTGGATAGTAAGTCGTACTCCAGGAAACTGCTGGAACGATTACTTCGTCACCAGGTTGCAAAACAGAACCCTTCATGTACCTAGCTGCTGCGATTAAGCCAAGATTTGCACTCGACCCACTATTGAACATAACCGCATGTTTGGCCCCGATGTAATTTGCAAATTGATTCTCAAACTCAATTACTTCTTGACCCATAGTGAACCTGCCTGAATCAATTACGCGATTTAGCGCTAGGTACTCTTCTTGATCCCAAGTTGTGCTTGCCAACGGATATCTGATCGAATCATTATGCATTTTGCACCACCGATGTCTTCCACGAGATTGTTTTTTGCAGTCCATCACCTAACTTAGTGGGTGGGTTCCACCCAAATTGCTGTGCAAGAGCACTATTCATTAATTTTTGCTTCATACCTGCGGGCTTTGTTGTGTCATAGTTGAATTTGGCTGAGAAATTTATGAGTTCGCAGACTTTTTCGTAGTACTCTTTCACCGAAAAATCCACTCCTGCCCCTATGTTCATCATCAATTGCCAAGATGAAACCTTTTCCAACTCATCAATAACAAATTCGGCAACGTCACCAACATAAGTGAACTCGCGCCTAGCGCTTCCATCTCCCCAGATCTCAATCTCCGTAAGGCCTTTTTCTTTAGCTTCCAGCACTTTGTTAATTATGGAAGCAACTAAATGTGAACTTGAAGGATTAAAATTGTCCCCCGGGCCATAGAGATTTGACGGAATAAGAACACGCCAGGCAAGTCCATCTTGGATGGCGGTCGCCGTAACCATTCGCGCGGCAGCGATTTTTGCAAGGGCGTAACTCTCGTTTGTTGGTTCGAGTGGTCCACCCAGAATGTCGATTTCTTGAAGTGGTTGTGGAAAATCGCGTGGGTACATGCAAGAGGATCCAAAGTAAATCAACCGGGTAATCTTTTTTTCGCGAGCAATCGTGAGCAAGTTCGAATCGATAAGAAGATTTTCTAATATGAAGTCAGCAGGGTTTTCAATATTTGCAGCTATTCCCCCGACTCGAGCTGCGCAATGAATTACCGTATCGATATCATGGGAATTAAAGTAACTTTCAATTTGCAGTTTGTTTCTTAAATCAAGTTCAGTTCTAATCGGGTGCAGTACCTCTAAACCAGAGAGTTGTGCTTTTGAGAGAATGCTCCCGCCAAGCATCCCCCTGGAACCTGTTATTAGGATTGACAACCCGCTGCCTTTCATTTAGTAACCGAAGGCTACCATCAGGAAAAGTGCGTGAACCTTGGAAGAAACACCACGAGATGCTCTCTAGTTGGTACTCTCAGAGTGTGCCCGATTTCAAGAGAGAAAACGCTGATGTGTTCGCTTCGATTCCAGTCACCGCAATTTTGCCAATCAAAAATGGCTTGAATTATGTTGCCAGAGCTAGGCACCAGTTAGAGAATACGTGTCGCGAAAACGATGAAATCTTGGTCATTGACGATAATTCTATCGATGGCACTGAGGCCGTCTTAGAAAAATGGGCTTCGGAAGATCACCGCGTAAGGGTTATAAAGAACTCCGGTGAAGGATTAGTTTCGGCACTTAACTTAGGAGTTAAGGAATCGACCAACCAATGGATTGCCAGATTTGATGTAGATGATACTTACAATTTTGAAAGGATCCATAAACAGGTTTCCAGCATAAAACATAATGTTGTTGCTGTTTTCTCAGATTATAAAATTTTGCGGCCCAATGGACAATCTTTGGGAATAATTCCTAGTCCTGTTTATTCAGATGCTGTAGCGGTATCTTTAATTAGCAGTAGGCGAACAGCACACCCGTCGGTAATCTTTTCGAGAGAGGCTGTCATGTCTGTTGGTGGATATCTCCCAAGTGATTTTCCCGCCGAAGACTTATCTCTGTGGCTAAGGTTGTCCAGAGTTGGACAATTAGTGTCCATACCTGAGGTGTTGCTAAATTATGAGTTAGGTCTAAACTCGGTATCAGGACAAAAACGTCACCTCATTCAAAGTGTGACATCTAGTTTGATCCGCGACGTCGGCATCGAGGCTGCATCGTTGAATTCTGCTTATCAACGTGTCGATGAGTTAATGGAGAGTTACAGTCATTTGAATTTTGGTTGCGAAAGGCAGATTTTGTTTATACAAGAGCTTTCAAAGGCCTTGAAGATCTCAGGTAAGTCCACAATGTTGGGACAAGTGAAACATCTAGTTAAACGTATCGATATCGATTTAGTTCGCGCAGGAATGAATATTTCAGTGGGAACATTTAAAAGAAGGGCATATAGAAAACGAGGTTAATCCTGCCAACTGCTTTGAACTAATTGCCAGTGAGGCGGGTAGAGATCCTTCGGATCACGCATTCCCTTAAACCATTTCTCTGGAGCCACAGTCACGACAGATTTCTCATTCAAAATAGCGCTCCACCAAGAAAAAGTAGAGTTTGCGATGATATTTCCTGCACCTCGTGACATTAATGCAAGAGATTCAACCGGATCAGCACTATCCGGTGGGTCTATCCAATTTGTATTTGCGGGCAAAATAGATGCCAAAAGATTTTTTGCCTCTGGAATATCATCAGAAACCACCCAGATTGGATTATCGGGTAAGAATTTTCGTACGATTTTTATCGCAGCAAAATAATAGTCAGCATTGAGCAATCCATACGAATCCGATAACTGTTTGTAATCACCTCTTCGAACATGAATAAAAATAGGTCTGGATGTTTCCGCGATCGCGCAAGTCGATACGTACCAATCTGAAGGATGCCTTACTATTGTGTTTGAATTTAGAAAATCTTCACTCACGAGCTCAAAGTATCTCCAAGATTGAAAATAGCCTCGAACATTTCTGACGCTTCCTATTTCAAATAGTTTTGGATCGTAACCAATCTCATAAGAAAGGTAACCGCCACCGCTCGATAGATTTTTTCGAATCAACTTTTTCAAAATGCGATTTACCTTGTTTATAATTCTTGTTAGAAATTGATGGCCTAGGGATTTGCTAGGGGAGATCTTCAATTCTAGATTCAATGACAAAATCGAAGATTTATGCTTTGTAAAACCTTTACCGACATCAGATAAGTCAAACAAAACATCTCTATTGTTTGTCTTGGAAAAAGCCTTTGCGGCCGCATATCCAAATAATTGATTACCGATACCACCAGTTAAATGAAAAACAGTAGGCTCAGTTGAGCGTGACAGCACTCTACTAATTCTCATGAGGTAATCTTCCTAGATAAACGCGACAATGGTCTTCGCCGAATTTCTTGACACTAAAACTTTTAGAACAGTGTTTTTTTGCATTTTCTCCCATCTGGCTGCGCAAGGCAGTATTGCTATGAAGAGTATTCAATGCATTTACTCGTTGCTCGAGGGTATTGCAAAGGAATCCAGATATCTCATGGATTACTACCTCAGACACAGAGCCTACATTTTCTGCAATCGAAGGAATACCGAAGAGGCCAGATTCAATCAACGCTATAGGCAGTGCCTCATTTTCAGAAGTCAGAAGAGCTACATCTGACGCACTCCAAATTTGTTGCGCCTCCGACCAACCAGGCAGTAACAAATTTGAAGGCGCAGACAATTTAATTTCTTCAAACAAACTCCCGCTACCGGCCATGAGAAAAATGACATTTGGAAAGCATCGGGCGAGTTCCACCACTCGAATTGGCGATTTGATTTTTTCAAATCGACCCATCCACCCAACCACAAAAGCTCCATCATCTATTCCAAACTGGTTACGAGCTTTCCGTGAATTTGAGTTAATCGCGATATCCACACCTGGATAAATTACGGAGTACATTTTTTCATTTCCAATACCAGCCTCTATGAGCTGGTCACGCACAGACTTCCCGGCGACTATGAAATGATCAGTGACTAATGACATCAATTTTTCAACAACATTGATCAGAAAGGACACGGGCTTGGAGAAATATCCGTAGAGCAAGTGTCCATGGTAAGTGTGAATAACTTTGGCTTTGTTGTTTGGGATAGTGAATGCTGCGGCTCTGCCAAGGACTCCAGCTTTAGAAGTATGAGTATTGAGAACATCTGGACGGTGGTTCTTAATTAACTTGCGCAATTCAATAAACGACCGAAGGTCATTAATCGGCCCCTTGCCCTTACCTAAAGTCTGGACCCGCGTTCCGTGTAGAGCTTGAAAGCAATCATCTTCGACTTCGTTTTTATCAACTTCTCCAGCAATAACCACTGAATCCCACCCGGCGCTTATTAGTTGATTAGATAAACCCTCAAGCCAGCGCGATGTGCCACCCTGGTTCATGCGCGTAATTATGTGGAGTACCTTCACGAGCTAAGCCTACTAATCCTTGGTTGGAATTAGAAAGTGAGCGATTACGCCGTCAGAAAATTGCATCGAGAAGATAGGCTTGCTGTATGAGACTCTTAGAGGTGCGCTCGAGTTTTAGGCAGACTACTTTAGGTCGAGCGTTCAGCATTTTATCGAGAGATGATCGCCGAAAAGTTTTTGCAGTTGTGATTATCCAGATTTTATTGGGTCTGCTAGATCTGGCTGGTGTCGCAATTTTCGGCGTCTTGGGTGCGCTAGCGGTTACAGGCGTCGGCTCTCGAGCTCCAGGGAATCGCGTAAGTACTTTTTTGGAAACTATCGGATTGTCGAACTTCAATCTACAATCACAAGTGACGGTACTCGCAATTCTTGCAACTGGGCTGTTAATTGGTAAGACACTTTTTTCGATACTTTTTATTAGGAAGACTTTGTTTTTCTTGAGTCGTCGGGGTGCTTTAATCTCCTCACTGTTGGTTTCAAGACTCTTGTCACAACCTTTGCAAATTATTCAGCAGAGGACTATGCAACAAAATTTGTTTGCGGTTACATCAGGAGTCCAGACAGTTACCGTAGGTATCTTAGGCACAGGTGTGGCGTTGGTATCCGATATTTCGTTATTGGTGATAATGATGATAGGACTTTTGGTTGTAGATCCAATTATTGCCTTTAGCACTTTAATTGTATTTGGTGGAATCGGATACATTCTTTATCGCTTAATGAATGTTCGCGCTAGAACTCTTGGGTTACAACAATCCCAATTGAGTATTGGTAGTAATGAGCGAATACTTGAGGTTTTGGGTTCATATCGTGAGTCAGTGGTTCGCAACAGACGAAATTACTACGCAACAAAAATTGGACAGCAGCGACTTGAATTGGCAGATAATTCAGCTGAAATGGCCTTCATGCCCAACATTAGTAAGTATGTTATAGAGATTACAGTCGTGTTGGGCTCTCTTTGCATTAGTGCAATGCAATTTGCGCTTCAAGATGCCGCTCACGCAGTCGCAGTACTTTCAGTTTTTTTAGTGGCCAGTACTCGAATAGCACCAGCAGTGCTTCGAGTTCAGCAAGGGGCACTGGCATTACGTGGAAGTCTAGGTTCAGCCGATCCAACACTTGAACTTATTGAGCAAATAGGAATGCAAGAATCGCTCGAAGTTCAAGTCTCCCAGTTAGATCTGCAACACTCTGGGTTTACTGGTGATGTGAAGCTTGTCAACGTTCAATTAACTTACCCAGGACAACAATCTCCGGCTATAAGGGCAATTAATCTTGAGATTCGTAATGGTGAATCTGTGGCCCTTGTTGGACCCTCAGGGGCCGGAAAAACAACTCTGATTGATGTGTTACTTGGTGTTCTAACTCCCGATCATGGCCAAATTAGAATATCGAATGAAGAACCATTGGCGGCATTTGCAAAGTGGGAAGGTGCCGTTTCTTATGTGCCACAAGACGTGATCATTTCAAATGGAACGGTCAGGGAAAATGTGTCGCTGGGATTCCCCCTTGAACTAGCCTCAGATGAAATCGTTTGGCGAGCCTTGGAGTTAGCTCAGCTCTCTGATTTTGTGAAGAGCCTTCCAAGCGGATTGGAAACACGTGTTGGTGACAGGGGAACAAAAATTAGTGGCGGGCAGCGTCAACGCTTAGGAATTGCTCGGGCAATGTTTACAAAACCCATGCTTTTGGTTTTGGATGAGGCAACAAGTTCCCTTGATGGTGAAACTGAATCCAATATATCTGATTCAATCAATCATCTTCATGGAAAGGTGACCGTTTTAATGATTGCCCACAGACTTTCGACCGTGAGGCATGCTGATCGGGTTATTTATATGTGTGATGGAGAGATTAAGGCGCAAGGGAGCTTTGAAGAAGTTCGAAAATTAGTGCCCGATTTTGATCGACAGGCGACCTTAATGGGCCTTTAGGCATGGAGCTTGATTAGAAGAACAATCGCGTAACATTTTGTTAATCGATAGGAAATGAGAAGGGGAAAAGCGCATGAGGATCTTGGTAACGGGTGGGGCAGGATTTTTAGGTTCGCATCTTTGCGATCGCTTGCTATCGGATGGCCACGAAGTTCTTGCAGTAGATAATCTTTATACGGGCTCCAAGGACAATATCGCTCACCTGCTCAGTAACACTAAATTTGAATTCATCAGGCATGACATAACATTTCCATTGTTTGTCGAGGTTGATGCAATTTACAACTTGGCCTGTCCTGCCTCGCCAATTCATTACCAAAAGTACCCAGTGCAAACAATAAAAACCAGCGTAATTGGTGCCATAAATATGCTTGGTTTAGCTAAACGATTAGGAATAAGAATTTTGCAAGCCTCGACTTCAGAAGTTTATGGTGATCCAGAGATTTCACCCCAAGAAGAGAGCTACTGGGGAAACGTCAATCCAATTGGCGTTCGCTCATGCTACGACGAAGGGAAAAGAGCGGCTGAGTCACTATTTTTTGACTACAACCGACAATTTGGTGTTGAGATTAGAGTTGCGAGAATCTTTAACACATATGGGCCTCGAATGAATCTTTACGATGGTCGAGTAGTCAGCAATTTTGTTTTACAGGCACTTACGAATCAAGACATAACACTTTATGGAAATGGTGAGCAAACGCGATCATTTTGTTATGTATCGGACTTAATTGATGGTTTAGTAAAATTAATGGAGAGTGATGGTTCAGTCGTAGGTCCCATGAACCTTGGCAATCCAAGAGAATTTACTATGAACGAGTTAGCGCAAAAAGTTATCCAGCTGACAAACTCTAGATCCAATTTGACATATCACGAATTACCTTCGGATGATCCAAAGCAAAGAAAACCAGACACCAAATTGGCGGAAACTTCAATAAATTGGAAAGCAAAAATTGATTTGGAAGTCGGCCTAAATCACCTGATTCAAGATTTCAGATCACGCATCAAGTGAAAATAAAAAAATTGATTGGAAACAATTTCCTATCGCGAGCAGTATTCAAAAAGTTTCTTCCGTACATGCCGCGGGAAATACTACAAGAATTCATGGGTTATGAATCTTTATCTCCAATTGAGCAATTTGCCACGAAGGGTTATAACAGTTTTCTGTATCAAGGGCTAAGGATTGAAAAGGATGAATGTGCTTTGGTTCTTGGAGGCTATTTAGGAGCATCCATTTCAGAGTGGCGAAGGAGATTTGACTGTGACGTTATTGCCTTCGAGCCAATTCCTGAGTACGCAAAGAAGCTTAGATCAGAGTTCAGAGCAGACGAGAAAGTCTTGATTGAGGAATTTGCGGTTAGCGCTCATGAAGGATTTATTGAGCTTGGAATTGAGGGAGAAGCTACCGGACAGTATTCAAATTCTCCAGCAAAGTTTAAAGTTGCGTCTAAAGATATTTCAAAAGTAGTAAGTGAAGCTGGTGAGTCCTTAAAAGTTCTTGAAATGAATATTGAAGGCGGAGAGTACGAAAATCTTGAAAGCTTGATTCTTACAAGAGCTATTTCAAAAATTCCTACACTTCTAGTTCAATTTCATCGATATTCGCTGAAAGAAGAGTTAAGAAGAGCGCAAATACGCTCCGAACTCGAGCTTACTCATAAATGTGTCTTCGAATTTCCCTGGGTCTGGGAGCGGTGGGATCGTAAGGAATGAATAGTCGTTTGCTTTCAGACTTGATTTTTCGCCACCCTGGTACGGATTACGCAACAGTTATTCGTGGCTTTGCTGCTTTAGCTGTGTTGGGAGTCCACGGGGGATTTGTCTATCCCTTAGTTCAGATCTCTGAAGATTTTGGTTTTGGTAGAGAAATTTTTGTAAATCTTGGAAATTTGGGATCTGCTGGCCCAGCAGCATTTTTTATCACATCTGGTTTTGTGCTAAGCCTCGTGTGGAATAAGCAAAAGGAAAATGGGTTCAAGAATTGGGTCATTCGTAGATATCTCAGATTAACTCCACTTTATTTGATCATACTGATTGTCTGTGCGTTGCAGGGCTCAGAAATTTCTTTTTTAGATTTTTTGCTTCGGATGCTATATCTAGATGCATTTTATGAACCCTTGTTCAACCGAGCACCAATTGGCGTCCTTTGGACACTAGCGATTGAGTTTTGGTTAAGTCTTATGATTCCTATTCTTGTTCTTGTTTTTCAGAAAGTCCGCAGACCCGAGTTCGTTCTATTTATAACATTTATTGTCTCCTCACTTGGTCCGGTGCTTTTAATTCAATTAGGTGTAGGGGATTTAATGGCATGGAAATCATTACTCGCATCAGTTTTCTGTTTTGCAGTCGGCTCATACCTGACCACCTTTGAAAAGTCCGAGCAGACCGCGAGAGCTTTTCGATTGCTGCTTGTTATTTCTGTTGGGTTCACTCTCATGTACTTATGGGGGGATAACCTGGGCGCATGGTGGGTGACGATTCTGGTTACATCCTCTTACCTCGGGTACAGGCGGACGAGTGAAGTGATTTCAAAACCCTCTAACCCTTTCCTGGTTTGGTTGGGAACGATCTGTTACGGGGTGTACTTAATTCATATGCCGGTGTTAGCTGCTCTTGGCACCTGGGGCTCTAATTGGGCCTTCTACCTCGCATTAGTGCCCGTGCTGTTACTCTCCTCCCTGTCTTGGCTATTGATTGAGAAGCCGATTAGCCGCTTTGGCAGACATCAACCAACAAATTAAGGCCACGAGGCACTGAAATACTGAGATTTCAACAAAGCAGACACACCTCAAAACCCTCAATCCCCACTTTACCCTTGCCCATCCCATAGACTAAGAGCCTGATTCCGGCAGGGTTGTTTCACGCTGCCATTCGGCGAAAGCCCTG
>Ga0209550_10005568_pt1 | contig 11784 bp, 6 predicted proteins | sample LauGreSuBDMM15SN_2_FD_187567 | JGI IMG/M metagenome (GOLD analysis project Ga0209550, IMG submission 187567) | Freshwater lake microbial communities from Lake Michigan, USA - Su13.BD.MM15.SN (SPAdes) (version 5) | ecosystem: Environmental > Aquatic > Freshwater > Lake | place: Lake Michigan, USA... | reverse complement strand
GCGAGGCCCGCGGTCCGGATGCGGGCGCTGGTGTAGGCCGAGTTGCCGGAGGGGATGTCGAGCGCCGTGATGCGGAGCAGGCCGCCGTCGACCGAGAGGTTCTCGGGGGCCGCGGTGTAGGTTTGGAGTTCGTTGTTGCCCCAGGCCGTGAGGCCGTAGGCCGTTCCAGTACCGGTTTGGATGTGCCAGCGTTGCGGGTCCAGGCCGGTGCCGTCGAATTCGTCGGCCCAAACGAGGATGTCGCATTCAGTTTGGGCCGGGGCCACCGCCCCGGCAAGCATCGCTCCTCCCCACATCCACGCACGCATCGTCTTCATGGCATTTCAAGTTCAATGGCCACCGACTTGCTGCCGCAACGCAGCCCGACGGTACCGGGTTCAACCGACCACGACAGGTCGCGGCCCACAAAGCCCAACTGCCACACGGGCACGTCGAACTGTACGACTTCCCTCCCGCCCGCTGGCAGACGCACCCGGCGCCACCCCTCGAGCCGGGCCACCGGCGGCGCCACCGACGCCACCGAATCCGAGCTGAACAGGAACAGCACTTCGTCCGCCGCACCGCCGGCCGCCGCCACCTCCACAGTCACCCGCACGGTGTCTTCCGTGCGGTACGTCTCCCGGTCCGTGGTGAGCGACAGCACTTCTGCTGACGTGTAGCCGAGCCCGTACCCGTACGGATACTGCGGCCTGTGGGCCGTTTCGCTGAAATCGGTGTGGATGCGGTCGGTGTACTTGTGGTCGTAGGGCGTATGCGAGGACGGATGCCGTGGCCACGTGAAGGGCAGGCGGCCCCGGGGATTGAATTCGCCCGCGAGGAGGCCCGCAATGGCTTCTCCTCCAGCATCTCCCGGCAGATACGCCATCACCACCGCATCGAGCAGCGGCTCGACGGCATCGAACGTGCGCGGGCGACCCGCAAGGAAAACAGCAACAATAGGCGTACCGGTTGCGGCCACCGCCCGCACGAGGTCGAGCTGCGCGGGTTCGAGCGACAGGTCCTCGATGTCCCCCGGCTTTTCCGTGTACGTCTGCTCTCCGAGGAACAGGACGGCCACATCCGGCTGCGCACGCTGGCAGCTCGCCGCCGCCGCCGCTACCGCTGCACGGTCCGCTCCGAACGCCACGGGCGCATGCACCGCTCCGGGGAACTTTGCCGCCAGCGCCTCCCACGCTGTCCGGGCAGTTTTGCTCACGTGGGCCGTGTCCGCCCCTTGCCAGGTCCCGGTCCAACCGCCGTTCAACCACTGCACGCCGTCCGCCGTGGGACCACTGACCCACACCTTCGCGCCAGGAGCCAGCGGCAAAACAGCCGCGGCACCGGCTTTTCCATTCTTCAGCAAAGTGAGCGAACCTTCCGCAGCCGTACGCGCAGCCTTTCGCGCCGCTTCCGGGTCGTGCAGTTGGGCGGCCGCCTCCCACCCCAGCGGGTCCGAGAACAGGCCGAGGTCGTACTTCATGCGCAGGATGCGGCGCACGCTTTCGTCGATGCGCGCCTCCGAGATGCCTCCTTCTTGCACGAGTTCCAGGAGCAACCCGGGAAACTCGGTGTCGGTCGGCACCATGGCGAGGTCGATGCCCGCATCGACTGCGAGCTTGATGGCTTCCTTGTAATCCTTCGCCACCCGATGCCGCGTCACGAGGTAGCGGACATCTTCCCAATCCGTAACGACGACCCCCTCGAATCCACACCGCACACGGAGCACATCTTGCAGCATCCACGGATCGGAATGCACGGGAATGCCGTTCACCTCCCCGCTGTTCACCATCACGGCCATCGCACCCGCTGCAATCGCCCGCTCAAACGGCGGCAGGTGGTGCGACAGCAGCAACCGTTCCGGAATCCAACTCGCCGTGCGGTCCTTCCCCGACGCGGTCGAACCGTAGCCGAAAAAGTGCTTCAACGTCGCCCCGAACGGGACCGGACCTTCTTGGTAACCACGCACCATGGCTTCGCCGTGGTCCGCGACTGCCCGGGGATCTTCACCGAACGTCTCCCAAAACCGCGGCCAGCGCGGATCACGCCCCAGGTCGAGCACGGGTGAAAAATTCCACGGAATCCCCGAAGCCCGCACTTCGAGGGCCGTGTGCCCGGCGAGTTCGCGCACGAGGGCAGTATCCCATGCGGCCGCCAGCCCGATCTGCTGCGGCGACAACGCGGCATCTGCGGTGTAAGTCGCGCCGTGAATGGCGTCGATGCCGTACAGCACAGGAATGCCGCTCGGTTTTTCCTCCGTCGCGATGCGTTGGATTTCGCGGATGAATCCGCGCCAAACCTCCGGCGGATACCCGTGCCCCCCGCAGTTCAGAATGCTGCCGACCCGCATATCCACCAGGATGCGCCGCATCTCCGCCGTGTCGAGCGTGTGCGGCTCGACAGACGCATAGGTCTCGCCTACCAGCAGCATGTCCAGGGTGAGCTGGGTCATCTCCCCCACCTTGTCCTCGAGGGTGAGGGTGGCAAGCACGGAATCGACAAACGCTTCGCGCGCGTCGTTTTCACCGGTGGGTTCGGGGGCCTTGCAGCCCGCAAAGAAGGCCCCAAGGCCCGCCACTGCCGCAAGCGGCATCCAAGTCGCAATCGATTTAGTCCACATGGGTCCAGCGGATGGAAGTGAGGGTCAAGGTCCCGGCTGTGCCCGGAACCGCTTCGAGCGTAAGCTGCCGGATGCGGCGGGGGTCGACGCGCGCAGCCGCGAAGTCGAAGTCTGTCAAGGGGATGCGGGCGATGAAACGGCCCGGCTGGGTGGGATCGGGCGCAGCGCGGTCCGCGAGGGGAACTGTGGCGCGGGCACCGTCCCAGCCTTCGAGGCCGACGCGGAGGTGCCGTGCGGCCGGGGCGGATGGCGCGGATTCGGAGAACCGAAGTTCGAGGGTGGCGCTGGGCGCCGCCGTCAGGTCGACGGCCCGCCAGTCCGACCAGGAGACGCCGCAGCGCAGCTGGCGGCCGTCGCCGCAGGCGGACCCGGGAGCACCGGCGTCCGAGGCGGAGGACCATTGCAACGTGAGGCCGTCCGGACCGGCGCTGTAGGCGCGGCACGGGAAGGTTCCGAGGCCCCAGAGGCCGGGGCTGCCGGGGAGCCAAACGTCGGTCGTGCCCCGTGCCAAGGCGACCCGGCTTTCGGGGTAAGACGGGCGGTTCGGCGCAGGGCGCTGCTTCCGTTCTCCGATCTCCATGGCATCGATGAGCACCGCACCGGAACCTTGGAGTTCCAGCACGAGCTGCTTGATGTTCGTCGCGTCGCAGGTTTGGCCCGCAAAATCGAACGCATCCAGCGGGATGGAGGCCTCCTGCCACTCCCCGTCCAGCGGATACCGCTCGAGGCAATGGGTGCCGAACACCGCAGATGCCATGCGGCCTGAATAGTCCTCGAGCAGCAAGATGATCAGCGGAACCCGGCTCTCGTCCCCCACCGCTCGGATCCGGAAACGCAACTCGCCCCGGCCGATGTAGGGGGTCAAGTCCTTCGGCAACCACGCATTCCAACCGATGCCCATGCCCGTCCACGTGCAGGCCGCCGCATCCCATTCCAGGCGCAATGCAGCCGCACCTTCCGCCGCCGGTTCTCGGACTTCGCGCAGATGCTTGCACGTGCTCTTCTCCAGTCCCCACGCGTCGGTCGTGCCGTCCGTGTAGACGGGCATTGTACGCAGCGGCGCTGCCAGGCTTGTTGAGACCTTGTAAGGCGTCCGAACGTCTTCGAGCGTGAGCGGCTGAAGCGTCATCCCGCAGCCCGCGGCCAGCACCGCCAGCCCCGCACACGCATAGCCCCGCATTCCCCTCAGGGCTGCCATGGCGCGTAGACCGTGAAGTTCAAGAAGTCCAGTCCGTGGCCGACGAAGCCAGTCGTTTGCTCCTTTGCGAGCAGCAGCAACTCCACTTGGAGGATGCGGTCCAGGTCCTGCCGACCGGTGGCATCGTTGTTGCCATAGCCGCCGATGGTGCTGCGCAAGAACGCATCGGCCCGGATGCTCACGACCTTCCAACCGACCCAGTCGATGGCCACTTCTGCATTGTACGCGCCTTCGGTGAACCGGTCGTACGTACCGTCGAGGTTGTCGTCTTCCTTGAGCCCCACTTGCAGCCGGCTGTTGCCGTCGCCGAAGCCGTACACCAGGGCGTTGAAGTACACGTGTTCCGGGTTGAGGGTGCCCAAATCCAGGTACGCGGCAGAACCCGTTGTGGCAGATCCCGCATCGATGGCCGCCCCGCATATGAAGATGTTCGCCGGAGTGTGGTTCGCCGACATCACCCAAAACCCAGCACCCTGCGCCGGTTCCACCGTCGCAAACGTCGGGGGGCTGGTGAAGAGGTTTTGGTAGTAGGTGCCCGTGGCCCGCAGGTTCGTGCTCACCGGCTCGGTAAACGCTGAAACGGGCTGCGCGGCATTCTCAAAGTCGCTCAGCACGAGCGCCACTTCGGGGGCCTCGCGCACCCCCAGCACCTCCACCGTATCGCCCCACAGCGTGTCGGGGTAGTCCACGAAGGTCAGCCGCGTGGCGCACGGTTCGGCGCCGAAGAGGGGCGCGAAGGTGATGGTCCCATCCCATTCTGCTACGGTTGCGTTGATGTCGCGCTCGCGGCCTTCGATGACCTTGCGCGCACCGGATTCAAGGCCGATGATTTCCAAGCGCCAATCCGTGCGGATGGAAAGCTTCGCGGAAAAGCCTACCCGCTCACCGGCAGAGAAATCCACCGACGTACGGTCCGCCGCAAGTCCTTCCAGCACCTCGAATGGCCCGTAGAGGTCCTGGAGCTCGGGGCCTTCGATGTCAGGCTTCGCGCAGCCGAACACCCCTGCCACTGCAGATGCTACCGCGGCGGCGTAGGTGAATTTGGTCAAGAAACTCATTGTGCGTCCGTTAGAAGTACAAGGTATAGAGGAAGGACCACTGGCTCCATGCGAAGGTACCCGGCGCTTCCGCGTCGTCGACCCACTGCATCCGGTACTGGACATTCAGCCGGGAGGACGGCGTGAAGCGGTACATCGCGCCGGCCGTTGCGAGCCAGGCGGTGTAGGTCGTTTCGAACCGGCGGAAGTCGACGATGCGGTCATACACATCGCGCTCGGCGAGGTAGTCCGTGCCGCGCGCCGCGACGGCCAGCACCGCCGCGTGGAGGGCCGCGTCTGGCTCCGGTTCCCACTGCAAGCCGAGCTCGGCGCGGCCGCACGCCCAATCCACTTCGCCGATGCCGTCGAAGCCAGGGCCGAGGTCGGACAGGCCGGGCCGGGCCGTCCGTTCGGCGCGGAGGAGACCGTCGATGCGCAGCGGCTTGCCCGACGCGGGAACGGTATGGCTGCCCGTGGCTTGGAGGGAGGCCATGCGCCGCCGTTCTGCGATGCCTTCCCCCACTGCTTCGCGGGCCAGCGCCGCTTCGACGGTGACGGTCCCGCGGGAGTAGGTCGTGGTGAGGGTTTGGCGGTTCGGGGTAGCCGCGCCGTATGGAGCAACCGCCTGGTAAATAGGCGAATAGCTCTGCAGACCCGGGGCGATGGCCGCGCGGTACACGCCGGGATCTTGGAGCAGGTCTGCAGGAGTGAGCATCCGGACCACTTCGCGGTTTGTGACGAATGGCCAAACCGCAGCCGAGGCCCCGAAGTCGGTTCTGCGGCTCTGCGCACCGGGACTTCTGAAGCCCGACGCGACGTGGCGCACTCCGAACCCCCAACTCCCCGCTCCTCCCCGTCGCCGCGTCCACAGTTCGCCTACTTCGGCCAGCTCGGGCTCCGGCGCGCCAGAGATCCCCTCGTACGACCTCCTCGAAACACCCGCCTCTGCACTCCACGACCATCCCCCTGCCAGCGGCCCTTTCCCGTCCAACGTGTGCACGGTGGTGGTCCCAGCCGCTTCGGAGAACTGCGCCGTACTCGCCACATCGAACAGCGACACCCCGCGGTATCCGATGCGCAAGCTGTCCCGGGTGCCCACGGCCTCCCAAGCTCCGAGCAACCGGTCGGGTGTGAAGAAATAGTCAGTGCCGCGGTTCTTCGCAAGGATGCCCCGCACGGCGACCTCGTCGAACGGACGCACCGCCAGCACCGCATCCGCATCGATGCCCTGCTGCCGCCACATGCCTCCGCGGTAGAAGCGATCGTAATCGATCCAGTCCGACCACACGCGCACCATCTCCGGATGTACGCCCCCGAGGTCCACGTTGTCGTTTGCCAGCGTCATCGGGGTCAGGCGAAGGTCCAGGTCGCCCATGCGGTACCGGACCACGCCGCGGATCAAGCCCCGTGCATAGAGTTCTCGCACCCCGAAACCCACCCCTTGGCCCCAAAACCCATCCAAGCTGCTCGTCACCCGCGTCACCGCTACCACTTCCGTCGAGGCGTCCGGCCGGGCAATCACGCCGAAGTCAAACACCGCAGCTCCGCTCATGACCCGACCCGGTGTCACCGTATCGCCCTCGGCGAGGCTCCCCCCGAGCGCATCGTGCTGCAGCAAAAATCGACCCGCCCCGGTGAAGCTCACCTTCGGGACTTGGGTTTGGCCTGCCGCGCAGGCTGCAATTCCGCATGCGCACACCGCCATCCACCGGGCATTCCTCATGCTTGCTCGCGCCATCAGAAAAAGAATTTGAATTCAACGGTCGTTTCGGTTCCCCGGATCCGGTCCGCAGTGAAGTGGTCGTCGGTTTGGGCAAACCGCCGGTGCCGCAGGTACAGCCCAGACGTTGCCGAAACCTTCAGGTCGAGTCCCACCCCCAGATGCGTCGAGCGCTGCAGCACCGGGCCCTCTGCCGCAAAAGCCCCACCTGCCCAACTCGCGCCTGGCAAAGCCGACCCCGCGAGTCCCGTGGCCGCGAACGGCGTTCCGGGTTCCACACGGACTCCGGCCGTTTCTCCTGAAGGCTTCAGATACAGCAGGTTCGCTGTCGCGTCTCCGCCTTCGATGCGCTCGCGCCCGAGGGTGAACGACGCATCGATGGCACGGGTCAACCGCACAAAGGCGTCCACCTCGACATAGGCCGCACTGACATAATAGTCCCCCCCGCGTCCGGGCAACCAAATGCGGCGATCCGCGGCGGCCGCCCACGTCGCCACACCGTTCAAGACGATCGGGTGGTCCGTTTTTTCCGCAAAGCGCGCCGTAGCATGCAGTTGCAAGGTTGAAAAGCCGGTCTGCGTGCGGGGCAATCCCGTCTCTCCATCGACTTCTGTGATGAAGAGATCCTCGGAAACGCCCCGGTAGAACGAATTCCAACGGCGGTAGGGACCTACCGATGATGCAAATGCAACAAAGCGGCTCATGGGCAAGCCATTGATCTTGTGGCCCACCGCAATGCGGTTCGTCAGGATCTCCAACTCTCTGGACGAACTCCAGCCCACATTGAACCGGAGCACCTTCGCAGGACGAAGCCACGCATTCGCCTGCAATCCCCACCGGTTCGAAGCCGCATGCCCTACATCCTGCAAACTCCCTCCAAACCCCGTCGCACCCCCGCCGGCCACCGCAGCCGCATCCGTGCCCGGTGCTGCAACTCCCGGACTGGCAAAATTCGCAAAGGGGTTGATGAACTCCGGATCAATCCGGTACACGTCTACTTCCCAAGGAACATACTTTCCCGCGCGTTTGACGCTGCTGCGAAACGCCCATCCCTCCCCATCCGGCCCCGACCCCTTGCCTGCTTCCGCGGCACCGGACCACACCTCATGCGTCCAACTTCCATCCAGCGTGGAGAGCACCAACCGGGTCGGAAGACCTTCTGCATCTGGACCGAAGTCGTGTACGATGGAATTCACTCCGACCATCCCCGCGGCGCGCGGTTTCCACCGCAACCGCCCCCCGGCTGTATACCGCTCGGTCGGGTCTCCGAACACCGCCGTAGCCGGCGTTTTGCCCCAGAGCACGCGCCCCTCGAACCCGGCGGGCAGTCGGGTGATGTCGACCACAGCCCCTTTGAACGCTTGGCGCGCCCAGCGCACGTCCCGGTTGATGGTGCCCGTCTCGAAAAACGTCGTCGCCCGCTCCACGCTCGTCGTGGCACCTTCCCAGGGCCACCGTTCGAACAAGCTGTAGCGCTCGTAGCCCGGAAATGCACTGAATGTCATGCCACTGAGCTCCGTCCAGTGGATGCCTCCTGCCTGCACCCCCAAGGTGAATGCACGAAGCGGCACCGTGCCATACAAGTTGACCCCGAGGTTCAAGTTGAACGGAACCTGACCGTTCGACCCTGTAAAGTGGCTGTAGAGCGCCAGGTCCATGGCCAAACTTGCCCCGCCCCCGGGACGCATCGCCGTCTGCAACAATAGCAGTGGCGGATCCCGGTAGATGTCTCCCACCCCCATCACGTGGGGCGGGGTATTCGCAAACGCATTCTCTGCCAGCACCTTAAACGGCTCCTCCAGCCGCCGGTCCAGCGCAAACATCCGGTAATACCCGGTCAAACTCCACCCAGGACCCAGGCGGTCAAGTGCATACGTCGGTGCCGCGAGCGAATCCCCTTCCGCCGCCACAGGCGCCCCTGTGGTCGCGGCTAACACCGCGAGGAGCGCCGACCACTTCATCGGACCACGAACCGCGTGCTCCGTCCACTGGCCGTCACGACGTGGTAAACTCCTGCTTCCCACCCCATCACCGGAAGTTCTAGGTCCGCAGCCACCGATGCGCCGGACCACACCATCCGACCGTCTGCCGCGAAGACGCGCACCTGCCCCACCCCGATGCCGGCCACACGCACCGTCCCCGCATCCGCCGGATTCGGATAAGCCGTCAGCGCTGCGGCCTGCATTTCATCGATGCCTACACTCACATCGATGGTCCAGTCGTCCACATAAATGGTGGCAGGCGCAGGAACTCCCGGACGGTGCAAGAAGACAAACCGATGCACCGGCACACCTGCAAGGCTTGAAACATCGAACGTATGGTTTTCCCAAGAACCCGCGAGGGTGGTGCTGCCTTCGACCAAAAGGAGTTCATTCCCCTGGCTGTCTTGCAGTGAAATCAAGAACGTACTGGGCGCATCCGGATCCATCGTACGCAGGGTCATCGTTGTCTCCGGGAAGCGCGGACCGCCCGCAAAGCGACCGACCCACACGTCGTCTGTCAACGCGCCGTTGCGGGTGTACTCGAGGCATTTGGCCGACGCATTGTCGGCCGAAGGAGCGGGGTTCGGGAACAAGAACAACCGCCCATCCGAATAGATGCGCTCGAGGCCGTGGTGGCAATCGAAATCCGCGACCACATCCACATCGGTGCCCGGTTGGTTTTCGCAATCGTAGACATCGAGTTCCGGCCCGCGCAGGTTGTCGAGGTAGTACTGCTCGCTGATGTTCACGCCGGGATTCATCAGGATAACAATGTTGTCCACATCGTCCATGCCGATGGAAGCATCCGGCTGGCTCTGAAACTCGAAGGTGAGTGTCTCCCACTGTCCTCCAGTCGTGGTCACCGCGCGGTAGTTGCTGTGGCGTCCGATGGGATAGTTCGTGGGCGCTGCTGTTTCTGCGTCTTCCAGCGTGATTTCGACGCCCACTCCCGGAACCGGGCTGAATACGTCCAGCTGAAAGGAAGCGGTTCCCGCCACGAACGAACTCACATCTGCGAGCCCGGCCGTGCGGATGATGATGACATCGTAGGTCTCTGACGGATTGCGCATGTAGCTCATGCACTGCGCGGATCCGTTTACTGCATCGGGGTACGGGTTCGGAACATACTCGACGAGCGTTCCATGCCATCCGGGCCAAACCGTGCCTCCGGAACCGTTGCCGAGCTGATCCAGGAAAGGGATGTGGTCTCCGTAGCTCACGTGGCGCACGTCGTCGTGGTTGTCGAGTACGAATTGCGCCTGAACGGCCGTGCTTGCGGCGAGGGCAGCAAACGTGCCCAGCAGAATGCGGTTCATCATGGCTGCAATGTACGCCCTACACACCTTGAGAATCTACCCTACATCACTTTCACACCGGGAAACTCTACATTCAGGCAACCAAACACTTAGATGCTTCGTATCCTTGCTCATCGTGCACAACCCCGCTCTTCTCCTCTTCTTCCTCTGTGTTTCATTGGGTGCAGGCGCAGTGTCGCTTCCCGGTCTGCCACCGATGGTCGCCTTCCCCCCCGGTGTGACCGGCGGTGGGCTGCAACACGCAGACGTGTCCATCGGACAAGACGGGGCTGTGGCCGTGGCAAACACGGCGGGTTTGCTGCTGCACGATGGCGCCGATTGGAGCGTGCTGCCCCTCCCGAATGGCACGAGTGTCCGTTCGGTCGAGTGGCTCGGAGCTCGCATTTACGTCGGAGGCCAAGGGGCCTTCGGGTACTTCGCACGCAGCCACATCGTGGCCGGACCCTACCAATTCGTGGACCTATCGGACCGCCTTCGAGCAACTGTGGGGCCTTTCGAGGATGTTTGGCGCACGGTGAAATACGGCGACACCGTCTTGTTGTCTGGCAGCACCTTCGTGGCTTCATGCTCGGGTCAAGGTGAATTCCAGACCCTTGCCCGCGGAAAGATTGACAACCTGCTTCCGTCTGGTGAAGCCTGGGCATATGCTTCCGGTGGAAGGCTCAAGCGCCTCGATGGTTCCGCAGAGGGGCCGATCCTTCCGGCAGGAGTTCGGGCAGAGGCGTTGATCCCGCGGAAAGACGGCTCCACGGTCCTGCTCACCCACGCGCACGGGGTGTTTGTGTGCAAATCGGGGGCTTCGGTTTGGTCCCCTATCCCCGGAGCCGTGGATGCCGCACTCAAGCGATTCCGCACGAATTGCATCGCGCGAGGAGAATCCGGCTGGCACATCGGAACCTCCGATGGGGGCATTTTGCTGACCACAGATTTCACCCGCCTGGACGGCCGCATCGCCAAAGCGCAGGGGCTTTCGCGCGAGACCGTGCTGTGCCTCACCACCGATGCCTCAGGGAATCTCTGGGCCGGGCTCGAAGGGGGGTTGGACCTTCTTGCATGGGCTGACCCCGCGCGCAACCCATTCAAGCTCGAAGGGCGCAGTGTCGCCGGGTACGGCTCCCTACATGCCGATGATTTCCGGTACTTTGCGACGTCCCAAGGTCTCGAAGCTTGGTCTGCGGACGGCACCCGAACGCTGGTGAAATCGGGCCAAGCGTGGTCCATTGCGCGGACCGCTCAATCCGTGTTGCTGGGCCACCACAGCGGGCTGTTTGAAGTCACCGGCCTCGAAGTAAAACCGATCTACACGGGCACGGGGGTGTGGGGGGTTTGGCAACTTCCTGGAAGCAACCGCTATGTGGCCGGCACCTACGAGGGCTTGGTAGCCCTCAACGAGCAAAACGGTGCGTGGACCGTGGCCGGGGAGCTGAAGGGATTCGCCGAAAGTGCGCGCTTCGTGGCGGTGGAAGATGCTGAACACGTGTGGGTCAGCCACCCGTACAAGGGGGTTTGGCGCATTGCGCTCGATCCACAATCGACTGCCATCGAACAGGTGCAGAGCATCGGCCGCGCCGCCGGTTTTGCGGATACGCTGGGATTGAGGGTGCATGCTTTAGAGGGCCAAATCCTCTTCACCGCCGACCGCGGACTGCTGCGCTGGGAAGGGGACCGCGGCCGCGTTGTTCCGGAGCAGGAGTTCGCCGATGGCCTGGCAGCGGACGCCTCCTTCCGGCACCTCGCGCGGTCTAACGATGGAACGGTTTGGTACTTCACGCCGGGCCATTTGGGGTGCATCCAACCCGTCACTCGCGGCATCCGACCGGGCACCCGGATCCGCCACCTGCCGCTGACAGGCGCAGTTCCCATTGCCAGTTTTGAGTCCATCGAGTTCATGCCGAACGGAAATGTCTGCATCCCCACTGCCTCCGGCTTTCTCGT
>Ga0209550_10005567_pt1 | contig 11785 bp, 8 predicted proteins | sample LauGreSuBDMM15SN_2_FD_187567 | JGI IMG/M metagenome (GOLD analysis project Ga0209550, IMG submission 187567) | Freshwater lake microbial communities from Lake Michigan, USA - Su13.BD.MM15.SN (SPAdes) (version 5) | ecosystem: Environmental > Aquatic > Freshwater > Lake | place: Lake Michigan, USA... | reverse complement strand
GTCCGGCCATCGGGCGAGGCGTGCGCCGCTCGGTCAAGGGCTGATGAGCCTGGAAACGAGCGTGTTGTCTCCATCCCGACGCCCGACGCAGCGAGCCCCGCTTCAACTTGCGCGGGCTTCGTCAACTGCATCGTCAGAGATGCCGGACCAAATGTGGACCAAATGTACCGGTAACGATCACATCACGTACAGGAATATGTGGGACACATGCGCCGCGACACCCTCCTCGCAGCGCACAGGCTCTTCCGCTCGGACCGACCGCGCGGCGCTCGAAAAGTCCCTTCAGAGTTCAGTCGTAGTGCTCATACCTCGCACGCAGATTCTGCGGCTGGTACTGCCGACGTCCCTGGAGGCGCGGATTGTTGGCATTCGACTTCAGCACGACGTACACGCCGCCGATGGCGACAGTGTACATGCCGCCTATGAACGTGGCGACCATCGCGGAGGCGCCTGACATGGCGACGATGAAAAAGAGCAGGCCGGACAAGTAGCTCGTCTTGTACTCCCACAGCATGGACAAGAGCGAGAAGCAAAAGGAGAAGAGGGCTGAGATCAGGCCGATCGTGAAGTTCATCATGATCTGCGCGAGATAGCGGAACATCGTGACCCACGCCTCCTCATCGCGCCGACCGCCCGCTCCGAGGATGAGGTCCCACCATGTCATCCGCTTCGCAAAGTCCTTGCCCGACTGGTAGGCCTTCCAGAACCGGTCGCGGACCTCCTCGACGCCATACTCCGACCAGATGCCCACCTGCGCCTTGGCCTCGCTGATCAACGCGTTGCGCTGTTGCAAGTGAAACTCGAGTCGGCCACGGGCCTCATCGACGCTCCGCATGCGTGGTGGTACCTGCTGCGAGTACGGCGATCTCCAGCGCCAGCCGAAGACGTGCACCTCCGCGAGGCGCCGCTCGGCCGCGAGCAATTCGTTCTGGGCTTCCTTCGCTTCCTCGGAGAATGTGGCCTGCTGCATCAGCTCACCGTAAGTCTGCTCCTCGGCTGCACTCGGCATGTACGGCGCGCGGGCATAAAACAGGACATAAAGCCCAAAGACCCACCAAAGCATGCCAGTGTATAGCTTGGGGCCTGGCTTTGGCAGCAGCCGAGCGACCAAGATTTCACCGCCGGCCGCCCGACGCTGCAGGCGATCTTCGTATTCCGCCATTTGCGGCGTGTTCACTCCACACTTGAAGGGAGTGTGATTGGGATTATCTTCATTCCACGGACGGGCCCAGACGGAGCCCGATCTTGGACCCCACCTCGCTTTACGTGGCGTCATTCATAGTGAACAGATAAATTTATGGCCTCCCGCGGTCACAAGCTGGCGCTGCAGGCGAAAGCGGCCGGCAAGGCGCCACCTGCCATCCATCGGCCGTCGGCCGTGCCTTCCAGCTCTGCGGCCACCTCGTCCGCGCACCTGCCCGACTTCACCTTTGCACATGGTGAGGCCGGTCGGCTAGCGCGCCGCTTCGTGGAGCGATCCAAGCACCCGCTCCTGGTCGTGCAGGACCCCAAGGGCCTGTGCAAGCCCTTCTGCCACGAATTTGCGCCTCTTCATGGCCGGAGCACGTGGCCCCTGCTGATGCTCGGGCACCCTGATGACGTGCCCGGAGGCCCGCTCATCAGCAACGACGCGGCTATCTTTGAGAGAAAGCAGCGGGAGAAGCACGAGGCGGCGGCTCAAGCCGACCCCGAAGAGGCACGAGAGCGCCGCAACGATGAGGAGCGCGCTGCCGACAAGGCTGTCCGCAAGGAGGCGCGCGCGCGCAAGCGCAGTGAGCGGGAGAGCGTTGATGAGCGTTCGGTCTGGCAGCAGGTCGACCTGCTTTTTGCGATCGTGCAGGCCGAGGCGCGAGCACGCGATCAAGCCGAGGCGACGAAGGCGGAGGCAGCCGAGGCGACGAAGGCGGAGGCAGCCGAGGCGACGAAGGCGGAGGCAGCCGAGGCGGCGAAGGTGGAGGCAGCCGAGGCGGCGAAGGCCGCAGAGGTATCGCCCCCGAGGAAGCGTGCGCGCACGGAGGCGGCGTCGCCAGCCGCCGGTGCGGTCGTTGCGGAGACCGCCATCGGCGCGGCGGACGCGGATGAGGCTGTAGGACTCAACCTCACGATGCCCTCAGAGACGGCCTCGCAGCCGGCACCGCCAGCCCCAGCGGCACCGCCAGCCGCGGAGAGGACAGCTCCAGGGACAGCGCCAGCACCAGCGGCAACCTCACGGGCGCTGGCGTCGCCCGCGGCGATGTTGGCGTCACCCGTGGCGGCGGTGATGTTGGCGTCGCCCGTGGTGGCGATGGTGTCGGCAGCGTCGGGACTGAACTGGTTCGACGGCGTGGTGAGAGCGGTGCACGAGGACGGCACGTGCGATCTGCACAACAACGATGGCGACTACGAAGAGCAAGTCGCGCCTCAGTTCGTCAAGTTGCTCGCTACAGCCGCCGCCACCGCCGCCGAGCCGCTGTCCATTTACGAGCGGTGCCCTCATCTCGCGCCACCTCCCGAGCGGAAGGTGCGCGCAGCTGTGTCGGCGGCGGCGGCCAGGGAGCGGCGCGAGCCGCGCGCCGTCGCCAAGGCGGCCATCGAGTCTGGCGTTGGCTACCGCAGCATCGTCCATCGAGAGGCTGACGAGGCGCCAAGCTCGTCATCGCGCGCCATCGGAGAGGCTGCAGGCGCGGCCGCAGGCACGCCCTCGCCAAGCGTGTCGGGCGTGTATCAGCTCTCGAATCGCGCCAAGGGTTCGCGGCTTCGGTTGCAGAAAGCGCAATCGCCAGCAGACACATGAACCTTGTTCTGTTAGACGTGCTATGACGATCTACGGACGATGACGATCAGTGGCGCTTGTGTTCTCGTGTGAAAAAACCTCCTAGCACTCGCTCACAGTTGAGTGACTCTTCACAAGTCATGGAAAGGGCGGAACATGCGGGTCGCTTACATAACGCATCGAAGTGCCTTGCCGCTCATTGGAAGCGGCCGGCCACGAGGCGCGCGCTCGCTGCCAATCCGAATACGGTCGCTGTCTGCGTGCTTGGTCAGACGCGCTTCTTCGGCCTCACAGTGTTCAACTTGTATTGGTCGTTGCACCTGCGTTCGACACCGCACCACCTCTTCTTCGTGGGCCCTGCGGACCGCTCGTGGCGGCTGCACGAGGCATTCATCACCGCCGAACTTCCCAGCGCCGTGTTCCGATACAAGGATCCGGTGCGGGTGGTGCAAGATGAGGGCCGGCCCGCTTGGTGGCTGCTGAACGAAACGGAGGGTGCGGCCATGCGGCATCCCGTGCTCGTGCTCAACTCCGCGAGCGCGGGCGGTCTGGGCATGCGAACATCCAACGGGCGTGTGCAGCAGCGCTTTGTAGCCATGCTCGCGCAGCTGTGGCAGCAAGACCACTGCCTGCGCATGGTACGAGCGCACGAGGCCGCGCAGGGCATGCGCTTCGCTCGCGTGGTCAAGACTCGAATGGATGCGTACTATTACCGCCAGATGCCCATACCACGCTTGCGACAGCTCGTGTGGCCCACGTACCGAACGCGTGCTCAAGACATCTTCTTCGACGCACCCGCGGACGTAGCCCAGGTGCTTCTGGATTCGAGTGCATTGCGAAGGGGCGTGGCGGCCGGCGTGGACCCCGGCGGGTTGATCCACGAGCTCTGGCACCAGCGGCTGGAGCGCCATCGCGGGCCGCCGATCGAGCGCGTGGTCGACTGTGCGGCCGCAGGAGCAAATGCGCCGAGATGGCCACCGAGATCGCGCTCGGAGATCGGGCCGTGGTGCTTGATGGGCTTCATGCGTGGCACCCCCGCTTGCCATGGATTCCGACTTCAGCTCGAGAGCCCTGACCCCGAGGAACTAGGCTGGCATCGGCCCGATCGCTCGGCGACGGGCGCGTCGGTGACGGCGAGGAGCGCGAGCCATGGCGGAGGTCTTCCGAGGCTATCAGAGGTCATCAGAGGCCATCAGCTCGAGCCATGGTGGAGTGAGGTGCCAGTGCGATTGCGTGCCCTCATGCTCGATGTGGCGCGAGAGTGCTTCGGAGCGACGCCTTCAGCGCAGCCCCTCAGGAACTGTGAGGAGGAGCAGGGTGATCTTGGCCCAACGCCGATGCTAGACGAGCGCCGCAGTACCTCGGGTTACATGCTCGTTTAGCCAGTCCATACACGGCGGTGAGCGGGCTTCAGCCGACGGCCCGTATGGTGTGTGTGTCGTGACGCGTGAAGCTGTTTGCGTGTGAACTTGTAGTAGTGGTGGTGGGTTGTGCAGTTGTCAGTGGAAACAAAAAGTGTGTCCTGTGCGCGCCGTGCGTGTCCGCCACAGTCCACTGCCATGCCTGGCAAGGTGGTTGCACGGGTTCAGACCCGGGGTCGACCCGGCGGGATGACTCTTCGTTGACTTGACTTGTTGTGAAAAGGAAAACGTGTTCTGGTGTGTTGTGAAATATGTGCGCGATTACGTGGTTGGTGTGAAGAAAGGTGTGATTTCATATGAATGACTCAGCCCATGCCGCTCTCGCCGAAATCCTTCACCGAGACCACGCCGCTTTCGCCGAGTACGTGCGACGCGTTGCGAAGATGCACAGACCTTCGGACGATCCTCGTCTCAAGGTATGTCCTCTCGAGTGCGATGTATCGTGGCCGCGCCGCAAATTCACGAGGGCGAACTGTCCGCTGCATTGCACCAACGCCTCTTGCCCGAACCGTCGCCACGACCAGCCTCTTGTTCAGTGGCTGCGACGGCATATGCGAGAGGTTGAGGCGTACATGCCGCCACATCCACCTCCAGCTGCCGGCGGCCGCCGTCTGCTCCTCATCACTACCACGTATGCACATGCCGAGCAGCTGCTCCGGCTGCGGCATTGCGCGCGCGCGCTGGCGGGCGAGCCTGCTGTGCTGTGGCTCGTCGTGGAGGATGCGGCCGAGCGCACGGCTGCCGTGGCCACGCTGCTGGCGCGCAGTGGTATCGAGCACGTCCATCTCGCGCACGGGCCGACGCGGCATGGTGGCAACTCGCAGCGCAACGCGGCCATGAAGCTCATCCGCGACCGACGGCTCGAGGGCATTGTATACAACTTGGACGACGACAATGGGTACCACCCACGGCTATGGAACGAACTACGTGCGCTGCAGCGCCGGCGCGTCGGCGTGCTCGCCGTGCGGCGCGGCGTCTTCCCGCCGCCGCGGTGTGACGGGCGCTTCCTACCTCTCATCAACCGAGAGGTGCGCGTCCTCAAGATAGAGAGGCCCTTGTACGACAACGCCACCGGCCGATTCGTGCGCTTCGAGGCAGGCTGGTGCAAAAAGCGCTCGTGGATGACGCGCCGCTACGGTCCGCGCAGGTTCTGCGTCGACATGGCCGGCTTTGCGTTTGACGCGGAGCTCCTGCAGCCCCTGCGAGGCGAGATCTGGAAGTATGAGGGGCACGGTGGCGAGTCGGAGTTCATCGAGAAGCTTCTCGGGCCAAATGCGACACCCGATGACCTCCAGCCGCTCGCCAGCTGCGGCCAGGAGGTCCTCGTCTTCCACAACGAGTGGCGGATTGTGCCTGTGGCGATGCCCGCCACGGAGCCGCTCACTCCACGCTGCGCGGTGCCGGTGGCGGTGCATTCGCAGGGCGCGCTTGTTGGGGAGCGAGACGCACGCTGAGGCAGGGAGAAATGTCGGGCGCACGCGCGGGGATGTGGGAAGCGGATGGTGCAGGCTGTAAAAGCCTCCCTCGCGGTCTTCCGTTCCCCGTCGGCGTGGCTGTATCCCTTAAACCGCCCAATCCAGAATCTGCATCTCAATCTGGGTTCGAGAAGAGTGAACTGAACTCGAACTGAACGACTGTAACGCGGGGGTCCCGTCAGTTCAGGCACCTTGTTTCAGTAGCAATAAGTTACAACTCTGAACTCTCAGAGTACTCCTCAGTACGTATTTTCAACTCTGAACTCTCAGCGCACAGCGGCGTGGAGCCGCAGCCGGCCCGCCAGACCGCGACGCTCCGGCCCGTCGGAAGTACTATTTTTTGTCTCATATGATTTGGCTTTTGAGCCGTCACTCCACTCATGAACCAGACTCGCACTCTACGCACTGATCGACCTTGCGAGCCGCAACCCACACCTCCGCGCGGCCCGCTGCACGCTTGCAGGCTCATGCAGGCCAGCCGTGTCACAGCACACAGGCGCATGCCCCCGTGCCTCGCGGTCCTGGCCCTGTCTCTCATCGGCCTGTGTGCGTGCTCACACAAAACACCTTATCCAGGGTGGTCTGGCCCTTGTGCAACGGCACGCCTGCTGTCCTAGCGCTGCACGCTAGGCGGGCACCGATGGAGAGTAGCTGAGGGTTGTAGAGGAGACGGATAACCTCTGCCTGCCGGCTATCAAGGTCCACCGGCGGGAGTTGCACCGTGGATGCACCGATCATCACAGCAAAGCTTGGGGGTGGCAAATTCGCCGCGAGCAGATCCAGAAGTGCCTGAGCGATCTTGATGACCATCTCAGTCGGATACTTTGCTGCACGTGCCGAGAGGTAGTTGCCCTGCTCATCACGGCCAGTCGCCTGCAACCGATGCTTGCCCATGCAGCGGCATGGGTTGTTGTCGAAGGCGGACAAGGCCTTGCCAGCAGCCATTATCCAGCGCTGCGTCACAAGCAAGGTGGTGTACTTCTGGAAGTCGGCACTGAACTGACACTGCGCAAAATGGAGCATTCTCGCTTGCGTTGCCTCAATGAAGGCTTGCACCCACGGCAGAGCCCAGAGCGGGCAGTGACGCTCCTGGCCCTCTGTAAAGTACTTCTCCTGGCGCTCGCCTGTCTGCTGGCTGGTGCACCACAAGCCAAAGGCTGAGTAGTCGGGCGGGTTCTCAAGTAGAACCTCTCCGCCTCGTTCCCACACCGCTGCGCACAAAACCAGCGCGCGCCGCGTGAGCTCGTTTGCCTCGGCCACAACAGCGCGATCCCTCTCCGAAAGGTGAGGCAGCCCAAATGGGTGCCTCTTGTCACGCAGCGCCTTCGCTCCGTTGTCCTCCTTGTAGCGTGCCACGCAAAACGTGTGGCACGGAATGCCAGCGACGACAGCAGCGTACTTGCCCTGGCGGCAGTAGGCAAGAAGCTGGTCGAAGACCTCAGCGCGCAGGAGGTTGTAACACCGGGTTCGCCATGGTTCGTGGGGAGCCGGATGGCAGGTTCGCCCTGGTTCGCTGCAGTGGCAGTCGATCCAATCGTATTCGTCCACCCTGATGTTAAGTTTTCGCTCTAAGCCCTTGTTCAGGACCTGATACGCCAGCGTAGTTGGGTCGCCTTTGTCGGAAGGTCCCGAGAAGAGATGGAGCAGCCGTGCGTCGACGCGCTGATTTTTCGTCGCCATCCAACGCTCGAGACTCTGTGCACCGTGGTTCCCGTCTGCTATGTTGAAAAAAGGCGGCACGGCTCCGAAAACGCGAAAGGTCTCGTGCGCTGTAATCAGCTAATCACGAATCACAACCTAAGCTTTCGGAAACGACTTTCCCAGAGACGCTGCTCCTTTTGTGAGACGTCCTGGCTGTCGTGAGAAAAAAGGGTTCACACGAGTCAACGGCACAGGTGCACGTCCGCTGTGAGGGCCGCAGCGCGCAGGCCGGCGCGCCAGGGGGGTGGCGCCCCTGGTGCCGTGATATTTTTTTCAGAGAGGTGCGGAGTGCTGAGCTGCTGACCTCCCATCTTACAACCAAAGAAGGTTATGTGGACTCTTCACCCGTCTTGAACTACTCCTACCCTTCTCCTACCCCACCATCTCTCGCAAGCTGGGGTGCCTAGAGTGGCGCCAGCTTGGCGGGCCTAGGTTTGCTGCCGGTAAAGGGCGTCGGCGTGTTGAGTCTCGCGGGTCGCTTGTTGCCAGCGGTGCTGAGCCACGAGAGCGACGCGGAGAGTGGCGGCTCGGCGGTGCCTGGGCGCGTCAGGCCGCCCGGTGCCGACGCGGACACGCCCAGCCCCATCCCGGGCACGGCTGGGTTGGACCAGAGCGTGCCTTTGGTGAGATTTTGGTACGAGAGGCCCGTCGGGGCGACCGCATCCGCGCCCTCGCCCACGAGCGCTGCGGCGAGAACCGCGCTGCGCTCTTGCATCGGGATCGGCTCGTGCGGCTTCAGTGGCTGGCGAAGGCCTGCGGTCAGCTTATTGGTCACTGCGTAATTCGACTCGCCCATCCCGGCGCCGCCGCCGCTGAGCGCCTTGGTCGCTCCGGCGATCCCGCCTCCCTTGGCGCCCCCGGTCTGGATGCCGAGCTGTGAAATCGAATGGCTCAGCGCCGACAGCGTCTCCGTGGGCAGCCGGTAGACGGAGGCCTTCTTGCCGCCCTTGGAGCCTCGCTGGCTCGCGTCAAGCGGCTGCTTCGCGCGCGCGGCCTGCGCCTGCGGCAGCAACCCCTCAAGACGTTCTTCCGACGCTCTGACTCGATCGTGATCCGCGCCATCGAGAGCGTGGCACTTCGCATCGAACCAGCTGCTGCGCGCCTCAAAGACCCACGGCGCACCTTGGCCAAAGACACCCACCTGCTCACCCGACAGTGTCCAGAGGCGCACAGTGCAGTCGACGGACGCGGAGAGGACGCCCTCAACGCCCGTCAGGTACGCGAGCTGCGTGATTGCATGCGTGTGTGCTCGCCACGTGTAGAGCGGCTGCACGGCCGCCGCCGTGTCGAGCGCGGGCGCGCCGCTCGCGGGCACGGGCGCGCCGCGCGCCGTCCATGCGTCCCAGATCGAGGCCATGTCAGAGACATCGTATATGTAGATGCGGCCGGCCGAGTCCGAACAGAGGAGCAAGGTGGCTGAGGGCTCGGTGCACACACTGAGAAGCCCGTCGCTCTCCGACAAGCACACGCGCAGCTCGCCCAGCAGCGTCATCGCGCGCACACTCCAGAGGCGCAAGTAGCCGTCGGCCGCTCCCGCCACGAGCACGGCGTCGGGCAGCAGGCGCCGCGCCGCGTCGAGCACATCGAGAGCCTCGATGGCGACGGAGCGCAGGAGCGTCGAGGTCACCGGTGCCTCCTCCCCACTCCCGCTCCCGCTCCCGCTCCCGCTGCCGCTGCCGCTGCCGCTGCCGCTGCCGCTGCCGCTGCCGCTGCCCACGCCACCGAGCACCGCCGCTAGCAGATCCTGTGGTTCGCCCGCGCGCTTCTGTGGATCAGGCTTTTCCACCCGCTGACCGAAGCCTCCTGCGAGGGCCGCGGCCTTTGCGCGCTGACTCCCCGGCGGCGGGGTGCTGATCTGGACGCGCCGGTGAAGCGCGGCGGACTCGCAGTTGTGCACAAGCACCACGCCGTCGTAAGCGCCCGTGCACAGGTAGTTGGGCAGGCAGAAAGCGACTGAGAGGATGTCATCAGTGTGGCCGGGCAGCCGGCGTGGCTGATTCATGCTCTCTGATTTTTCGCGGTCAGGCCACATCCAAACGTCGGCTACGCCGTTCGACTGCCATCCGACGGACACAAAGTACGCGAGCTTGGCGAGCTGCACATGCGCGAGGCCGCTCACCTCGAGCGCGTGCATCTTGGGGGTGGTGACGACCTTTAGGCGCTGGCCGCTCGAAAAGTTCCACAGCGTCACTGTACCGTCCACAGCGCCCGTGAGCAGCTTGCGGCCGGAGCTGTCTAGGGCCATCGAGGCGAGACCGGAGCCAAGCTCGAAGCGGAAGACCTGCACGCCCGTGCGTACGTCCCACACGCAAATGGTCCCCGACTCGTCACCCGAGACCACCAGATAGAACTGGAAGGAGTAGAGCACCGACACGAGTGGATGGCGATGCCCCGAGGGCGCGAGGAGCGTTGCATGCAGCACCTCATCGGTGGCCACCTTGCGCGGGTGCTGCCACAGGCCGAGCCGGTTCGTGGTCGTCACGAGCGCTTGGTGGTGCGGGTTGAAGCGCACGGAGGCGATCGCCTCCATCACATGGGCCGGCTTGATGATCTGCAGCTGCGCATACGTGATGATGTCCCAGAAGCGTACCTCGCCGTCCTGCGCGAGAGACATGAGGACCTGGCCATCAGAGGCCATCAGAGGACATCAGAGGACATCAGAAGCAATTAACGAGACTCGCCTGTGCGAGAGACACGAGGATCTGAGAGTGAGGGTCGAATGTCATCTGCTTGAGCAGCCCGCGGTGTCCCTCGAGCGTCTTCAGAAGATCGCCCGTCTCCACGTTCCAGATGTGGATGCGCCGCTCATACGCGCACGTGGCGACCATGCGCCGCGACGTGCCTTGCAGTTGCATGAGCTGTACGCCGGTCACTCCCTTGGGATGAGCGCGCATGGAGCACATGTTGCGGCAGTGCATCGGGTCCGCCACCTGCGGCTCGCCGCCGGCGTGGTGCTGCTCTTTCGCGGCCATCGAGGACGGTACCGCCGCTGCGGGCCAGTCAAGTTGCGTCACGTGCACGTACGAATCGAGCGAGGCGCTCACGAGGGCGCCTAGGCCGTCCTCGTACGCGAGAGCAGTGACCCAGTCCTTGTGCAGCGGCAGCGTGAGGATGAGCGCCTTGGCGCACACGAGCGCGGGGACCAGGCCGCGCAGCGCCTCTGCGCGCACGCGGTCGTCCTTAAGCATGTGAAGCAGCTTCTTGGCATCATAGATCAGGATAGTGCCTGCGTCCGTGCCCACAGCGAGGCAGCTTGCGTCGTCCGCCACGTTCAAAAAGCCGCAGAGCGAGAGCGGCATGTCCTTGAGCTGCATCCGGCCGTGCACTGACCAGCGTGGCGCGCCCGCCAGATCGGCGGTCTCGTAGAACGTGAGCACGCGATCGTTGCCCGCCACGCACAGCTTGGCTAGGGTCCCGGGCAGAAGGCACATCTCGTTGACGCTCGTGATCCCGCGCTCCGAGACGTGGATGGTGAGCTCGTGCCGGAGCTGCGTGGTCCACACGCGCAGCGTGCCGTCCTTGCCTGCACTCACGTACGAGTCCGCCTTGGGTACGAAGAGCGTGCTCGTCGCCACATCTCGATGCGCCTCGCTGCCCGAGCAGTCGGGCAGCTCGACACGCATGTACTGCCGGTCGACGAGGTCAGCGCTCGACGCGTTGCGGTGCTGCGACATCACGTAGGTGAGCAGCTCGTCCCAGGTGACGTGCCCGTCGCTATTGCAGTCGATCTTCATGAACAGGTAACTGAGTTGCTGCTTCATGGCCGAGCCAACAAGGTCTGCAAAGGCGGTGACAAACTGGTCGAGCGTGAGGTCCTTAGCCGCGCCTCGGACACCCTCCTCCTCAAAGTTCCTCTTAACCCGCACGAGATCATACAGGTCCAGGTGCAGCAGCTGCTTCGGGTCCTTGCGTGGGTTGCGATCGATCTCAAAGTCTTTCAAGTCGCCGGTGATGAGCGGGTTCGAGTCTTTGTCGACCACGCTGTAGGAAGCGACGAACGAGAAGGCGGTGAGCTTATCGACCACTCGTGCACGGCGTGTCGGGGGCTTTCGAACACCCTGCGGCGACGAGGGAGGAGATGAAGTGGATGGCGCAAAAGGGAGCTCCATTGCTGCGCAGAGGTTAGCGGCGAACCCGTCCGTTACCGGTACAAAAAGATACCGAGGCTCCGAGGGCAGACGAGCACAGTGAGAGAACTTGAAACTTACTAAGCTACCTACACATTGGCAGGAAGTTCAAGCTCAAGTTCAAGTAACTAACTTGGCAGGACCCCCTGAATTGCGGTGCACATTGGGACACTCTCCCCCCGAACCTTCCTTGCACACCATCGCGCGGCTATTTCGGCAGCCGTCGTTCTCGCGGACGCAACTACCATACTCCTCGCCGCTCCCATCTTGAGCTTCAAGCTCACCATGACCCAAGATGGGCTACTATAC
>Ga0209550_10005566_pt1 | contig 11785 bp, 9 predicted proteins | sample LauGreSuBDMM15SN_2_FD_187567 | JGI IMG/M metagenome (GOLD analysis project Ga0209550, IMG submission 187567) | Freshwater lake microbial communities from Lake Michigan, USA - Su13.BD.MM15.SN (SPAdes) (version 5) | ecosystem: Environmental > Aquatic > Freshwater > Lake | place: Lake Michigan, USA... | reverse complement strand
TGGAATGCAATGAAATTGTTGAGAATGCATCAGAATGCATTAATATGCACTGGAATGCGTATGGGAAAAAACTACACCACTTTTGGGGAAAAACTACACTTATCCCTAGGGGTCGGTTAGGGTTAGGGTTAGGGTTACGCGGTACCGGTACGTGTGGTGTTTTCTGTTTCGATGCAGTGTCACGCACTTTCGCTTCGGACGAGCAGGATGGAAGCAGGATGGCGACACCGCGCTCACCGGACGGGATCAGGGTTCAGTTCTGAGTTCAGTGTATGTGAAACGGATGATGTGAAATCCCGCCCGCGTGTATGAACTCCTGTTCATACACAGCTCACAGGATGAGGACACCGGATCAGTAAACAATTCATACTGTGGAGTTCCGAATTTTTTACCACGTATCGACCCGGTCTCAAGCATCGAGTCGGCTGCTATCTCCCGTGCTAGCTCCCGGACGGAGCGGAACCCGCGACTCATCCCATTCTTCCTCCTCCTGCTTCTGGTCATCTATCGCCTCGCCCTCCTCGAGGATGTGGATCTCGCGCTGAAACACGTGCTCGGCGATGCCGTAGCACGAGTCGCAAAGACAGCCGAGGCAGAAGCCGCAGCAGCCGTAGCAGATGAGCGCCGGTAAGATGCGGCATCGTTGGCACATGTAACAGCAGAACGTTAACATGTAACAGCTGAACGTTGGCAGCCAGAGGACGCAGAGGTTCCAAAGTGCCTCGAGCAGGCTCATGAGGCAGCTAGGCAGGCTCATGAGGCAGCTAGGCAGCTTGTCGAGGTTGATGAGAAGGAAATACAGGAGGATGGCGGCGGCGGGCACGAGGATGATCATGACAAGGTAGTAGACCACGCGGAGTGAGGCGGCCCACCACCAACTATCTTGGAAGGTGTCGCCGGACGCGATGTCCCACATCGGTGGAGACGGCGGCAGCGGATCGGCAGAGTCTGCCCCCCCTCCGAAAAGGTCGGAGAGTTCATACCAGGCAAACGGCATGCCGATGACGGCCAAGATGAGCCACAAAAGCGGATTCTTGTCGAAAATTGCCCCGAAGCACGTGAGGATGCTCACATACGTTCGGCCAATGGCCATGCCGCACTCGGCAAACTTTTCAGAGAGGAACAAGGGCAAGTTGCAAAGGTTCGCCCAAAAGGCCGCGCAGTGGATGAAGGTGCGCTTCATGACACCAGGCCGCGGCTGGAAGTACACGGTGCGCGCACCTAAGAGGCTCTCTGCTGCGCCTTGCGGAGGCAGCTGCAGCTGGATGACGTGCTGGGCGCAAAGGCCGGCCACGCCGCAGCTCGCCCATTCTTCAAAGCCGAGCTCGAGGAGACGCAGGGCTTGTCGCTTCTCGTCATCGTGGGCCGTGCCCGCAGCGAGGGTCGTAGCGAGCTCCTCCGCCTTCCGAGTGAGAGCCGCCACGAGCGCCGGGGAGTCGAAGGTGTCCTCAGATGCTGGAAGAGGCGCTGGCCCATCGTCCTTGTCGTCCCGTGTGACATGCACCCACACGCGCCCTGAAGGCCCAGCGCACGGGCTGTAGAGCGCGAGGAGCTGTGGCCACGTGAAGGCGAGCATCTTTCGAACCTCCTCGTGGATTGCCAGGCAGCCCTCGCGGGCGAGAACGTAGGCCTTGGAAATCTGAGCGGAACAAGACACGGACTCCGGGGTTGGGGTGATGGTGAAGGGGTGGGGCTGAGACGAGGCAACGCGCACCCCTCCGTACCAAAAGTTTACGCATCCAACCTTGAGGAGCAACGAGGGGTCTTGCGCCGCCACGAGTGCGCACAGGCCAACCGCCGAGATGCCGACGATCCACGAGTGCGCTTGCTCTTCAGAGAGGACGCCCTCGAAGCCGCTGACGACGCCGACGCAGGCGATCAGAAGCAGTGAGGCTTTCGCGGTGATGTCTGTGGAATCGTCAGGCGAGTAGCCTCGGAACGTCCAGGTGACTTCGGCATTGCCGTCGACGTGGAACAGCTCGATCCGTAGGTCGTCGCCCGCATCTGTGTGCATGCACGACCCACAGCCGTCGCACGATGAGTGGGTCGGGGTGACGAGCGCGCACGCCTTGGAGAGTTGCGAGGAGTGAGAGGAGATCGGGCGCAAGCATGCGGCACAGAGTGGCGTGCTGGCGCTCGTGCGCAGCCGGCGCGTGGGACGTACACGGGCGCAAGCGGAGGAGGATGACGAGCTGAGCGGCATAGATCACGGCACACGCCACGGCTACCAGCTGAGCGTCCGCAAAGTAGAGCGTCGCCGCGAGCACTGGAAGCTTCTCGATCAGTTGCCAAGCCTGCCGGGTGGGACGACGGCACAGAGGGGAGCCTTCGTGAAGTCACGGACTACCGGGGCAAAGGGCGGTAGGGGAGGGGATCGAGGGGAGCCTCACCTTCCACCAGGCAAACTTGAGCTCGTACGGCGCGATCAGCGACATGATCGCTCGGTTCTCTACCACGATACTCAGACTCTCGGGAGGGAGCCGATGCTGGCCGCACACGATGGGCAGGCAGCGCAACGGCACGGGTGCGAGCGCCTGCAAGCGCAGCTCATCCTCGCTGCTCGTGCCTGCGGCGGCGGCACGGCGAGTGACCTCGGCGGCGGCGGCCTGCGCGAGGCGCGTCAGGAGCAGCGGCACGCCAAGGGCGACGACTGGCAGGCTGATGACGACGACAAGGTCAACGGCCAAACCGAGACCATCGTCGCAGCCAGGGACGCCGCCGCCCTCCCCGTCCTCGTCACGTGGAAAGGCACGGCGATAGCAGATTGGCGGGCCGCCGGGCTCGTGCTCGCGCACCACCGCCAGGGCGAGCGATTGCACGACAGGAAGGTAGAGCACAGTCAGCAGCAGCAGGACGAGGCGCGATTTGAGGTAGATTGCAAAGTGCATGAGCTGGTGCCCAATCTCTTGCTGGCTGGCCTCGCCACCGGTAAGGGCGGCGGCAGGCATGGCGCAGAGCAAGACGACCATGCGTGCAGCATAGACGACGAGGAGCGCGACGAGCGCGACGGCGAGCAGAGCGGTGGGGAACGACGTGCAGAAGAGGAAGACCGCGAATGCCACACCATTAGTGTGGTGGGCGGGCAGAACAAACGCCTCCGCGGCACCACCAATAGTGACGCCGAGCAGGGTTGCGCGTGGTGCGAGCAAAACGCAAAAGAGCAGCCACGTGGCGGCCGAGGAGGAAGGGGGGGGCGGGGCGCTACTGCTTGACGGCAGCAGCAGCTGCTGCGTGAGCAGTAGCGCAACGCCGATGCGGACGGGGGCGATTACGACCATCTCCCTCAGATATGTGACAAGCCTCGAAGCGAGCGCGCTATAGACGCGTTGCACTCGGCCGCCGCAAGTGAAGGCAAAGACGAGCCAGGAGGTGAGGAAGTCGAAGCAGGCGGGATAGTCGAGTCGTAGCCCATCTTGTGATGTGCATCGGAAAAAGAACCGCTCCTCGCAGCATCTGTCAATGCATGAGCTGGTCGGCGGGGTCTCGCCGGGCATGAACACGCATTCGAAGGCCATTGGACCGTAGCAGCGTGAGAGACGTGGTAGCACGAAGTGCTCGAAGGCAGTGTAGAGCATGAGCAGGGCGATTGCGGCCGACGGCAGCGCCAGCGTACTCGCCTCCTCGATGGCGTGGTACGCTCCGAAGCCGAAGCCTGCGAAGCCTACCCACGCTTGGAGGACGGCTCCAAGCCACGCGGAGCGCCACCAGCCTCGCACACGGACGAGCTCGCCGTCAGAGAAGCTGTCGCTACCCGCGGCGAGCGCATTGGTGGGACGCCACGCAACAACGAGTAGCCATACCAGCAGCGGATACAAGACCAGCGAGAAGGCTATCCACTTGGCGAGTGGAATGAAGGTGTCGTCGCCCGAGGGCATCGCTGGCGGGTCTGGAAGGCTGAGCGATGGCAAAAGCTGGCGAAAGTGCACGGCGAGTTGGTCGAGCAGCGCGCCGAGGAGCTCGGCGACGAGGAAGATGAGGTCGAACATCCAACCAAGCAGGTCGGGCACAAAGAACAGGAAGCCGAACAGATTCGAGAACCATCGGACGAGTTCTTCCGGCCACGGCAGTCGCAGTGAAAAGAGGATGACGAGGTTCTGGGCGAAGGAGGCAAGGACCTCGAGCGTCAGGAGGAATCGCGCACCGAAACCTCGCGCCGCCTTCTCAACCATCTGCTCGGTTACTTGGCCCTTCTCCTCGAACTTTGCGGTCGGGTCATCGGTGACCTGCCTGACATAGGCCTTTTCCAGCTTCTCCACCACTTTGTTGGCCGCCTCTTCCTCTTTCTTCTCAGCTTCAGCCTTTGCTTTCGCCCGTAGAGGCTCTAGCGCTTCCGCGACTAGTCTCCGGCGGGTTGATTTGCCGCGCTGCCGTGCTTGTATCTTGGTAGCCGCGTCGGATCGCGTCGTGGAGAACAACCCCATTCCAGGCAACCTCATTCGCATTCCTGTTTGGGCGAAGTTTTGAAACTAAATTGGGGCGAAACACGCCAGATTACATATTTACTGTAACCCCTCAGCAGTTACATGTATGTCATCAGTCAGGACAGTAGAGTGTTCGGACCCGCCCGGGCGTGATGAGATGTGAAATGGTTGTGAAAACACGGCTCCTTCTCGGTCTACGGTTCAGCGCACGAGGCTTGGTGAACGCGTTTTGTTGAGCACCTCGGAAATGTTTCCTCCTCCTTACGGAAAGAAAATCGCGGACCTCGCCCAGAAGCTGGGCTTGCCGCGCCCACGCAAGGGCACCATTCACTGAGGCATTTCGAAGAAGGATGAGTCTGCGTCGTCGGTGCGCTCGACGAGGCCGTGCTTGGCAAGCGTGACATCCGCTTCAAGCTGTACGGCGAGAGTGTGAGCACGAGGCACACACCGGAGCTCCTCACCGCGCCGGTGCGGTGACTCGTGCGACTGGCCGTCGACTTTTTACTCGCTTCGGAGGTCGTGCCTCCCACGCTGGAGGAGGCCTGTGCCACGGCTCTAACCCCTTTCCCCTCCTTCTCTTTTACTCGAACCCAAGCTTCCTCTCATGTGCGTGTTCCGTCCCTTTTGCAGATATCTCGAGCTGTACTTGGCGACGACCAATCCAGCTGGTGGACAACTGCTGCGCTGCAACTAAGCAACCCTTGCTAAGCAAGATATCAGACCACGTGGTTGCCGAGTTCGCCGAGCGCGCGCCGAGCGCGATCGCTTTACGATCGCTTTTGGAGCACCCGGAGCCAAGAATAAGTCCAACGGCGAGGTGCTCTTCTGCGAGAACCTCCACCTGGCGGACGCGGCAAGGACCACCATCTACAAGCATGTGCCCCCCGAGCCAACAAGCATTTTATGGCGAAGACATCGGTGCATGTATCCGGTGGTGCTCTGCTGTGCGAGGACCCAACACGGCTTGGCTGGCGGAGGCCTTGTGCTTCCCCGGCCGAGTCCGTTATGTGAGCGACCGCTTGCGACCAAGTGCATCAGATGTAGAGATCACAGTGGAGACTGCTCAAGGCTATGACTCGGTGCGAGGACCACCATCTACAAGCAGGTGCCCCCCGAGCCAACAAGCAGGTGCCCCCGAGCCAACAAGCAAGTACGGCCGAGCTCATCAAGGCCGGCCTGCTCCGTGATGGTGGCTCGGTTGCTGCCATCACGGTGGCTCGGTTGCTGCCATCACGGAGCGGCAGCTCCGTGCGGAGACGCCCGCCCAGCTGCGCGTCCTTGCTGCTCTGATCGCTGAGCGAGGGTTTGCGTGCATACTTCCCCCCTCCCCCGCACGCACCCAAAACGCAATTCCCATGGAAGCCGTCTTGCCCTGCCAATACTGCCCTCTCAGGGGGTTCGATCCCAGGCCGGCAACGAAGGGCCTCCCGACGCAGAGCAGAGGGCCAAGTCGCCGCATCGCCCGCACTGCGATGCATGCTCCTCGGCGGTCAAAAGACTCCTCGGCGGTCAAAATAATCCTGCTCAGAGGACTGAATGTGGAGCTGGAAGCTCCTTCAAAACATCCTGCTCAGCCACGAGCTCATGAGTCTGATCATCAGCCGGCCCTTCATGCTCCTCAGCATGTTCGCTTCGAGCGCGCCGTGAGCGTGGACCTCGACGGGTACTTCACCCCAAAGTGAAGGGGGGGGAACTTCTTGAAATGGACATTTCTCGTTCCAAATTTGGAGATCATTGGCCTCATGGCGGAAACCACATTGGCTGCTGCATCTGCATCTGCTGCCGCTGGCGCTGGCGCTGCCGCTGCGACCGCCAACGCCGCCGCCGCGGCGACCGGGGTGGCCGCGGAACGGGTGGCTCCCTCAACCACGACCCGACGGCATTCGCAGGCTACAAGATTGAGCAGTCGCCCTGCGCACCATCTCAATGCCCGTCGAGCTCATCGAGCAGAAGTTCAAGATGGAGTGCCCCGAGCTGGGCTCGTCTAGCGCGTCACGAATCTGGGCATGACCCTGAGCTCAACAGATGCTTCCATACGGTGTGCGGTCTCGCTTGACGAGTACCGCCGCGTAATTTCGAATCAAATCACCGATAGGTGCAGCAAGCGAACTATGACCGAAGCCAGCTGGACGCTGCTACGAACGCTCACCTTGCTTCAGAGCGAATCGGCCACTGTTAACGCTGAGATCCAGCCCCTGCTGAAGCTGAGTGACATTACGCGCATCATTAGCACCACGGTTGTGCACTCGATCAAACAAGCGGCTGCGTACCACATCACGGCGCTCGTCACAGCACTCGTCACGGTGCTCTTGGCCATCCGTCACCCCCGGCGGCGGTGGCGACGGCGGATCAAGACAAAGAGGCCGACAATGAGGCCAGAGGCCTTGAAAGTGACGCGTATCAGAGGGGGCATGCCAGCCGCGGTAACCAGCACACCGCCGAGCAGAACCACAAGCGCCCAGCACCCAACGCCACCACCCTCGATGAAGATGCTGGACGAGGCGGCACCTGCTGAGGCGTCCAACAAGGAGCGCTTTCTCGCTTTCTCCAGCGCGCACTCGAGGCCGCTGGCACCATGTGGATGAATGGTGGCTCCATTTTGACAGACCACGGCGCCATCCATACCCTTTGGGGCTGCATCAAGAAGGACCACCAGAAGCTTCTGTGGATGTACATAACCAACGAGGGCCAGATGCTGCGCAGGCGCTTCGTGGAGGACCCTGTCGGCTTTGGCGACGACGTCAAGGCGCGGCTGGCGAGGCACCGACTAGCCGCCATGGGCTGCAGCGAGCGCGGGGTGGCGCGCAAGCTCCACACCCCCGAGCACCAGGCAGGGATGGAGGAGCTTCTCCGAGCGCCAAGGAGCAGTACGACTGCTACACCGACCTGTCCATCTACGAGCTCGAGCGCGCGCTGCTCTGGAGCTGCCTTCGGTTCCGCGTCTGGGAACCCCGCGCTTCTCCCGTGCGCGGCGGCGGCGGCGTTCGAATCTGCTGTTTGCAGGGACTGACCATGGCCAACACATTCATCAGAACCTGGGCCCTCATGACCGAGCTGCAGAAGAAGGCACGCGCGGGCTGGAGTGGATCGTGACCGTCGACAGAAGCCAGTACTTGACCGTCGTCTATCGCTTCACACATGCTCCTCAGCAGCCCTGCTTGCTATCCCACACCTTCCCACAAAAATCCCCACTTCCCCCCTTTCCCCCCTCCACTATGCATTGCATGCTGGAATCTCACAAAGACCTCACGCGACAATTTCACACGCCCACTCCCCGCGCGTCTCCGACAAGCGGTGAGCGCCGAGTCCGAGGGCTCCTACTCTCGGGCTCTTCATGCGACCGATCGTGCTGCTCGCGCTGCCGACGCCACCCCCAGCACTCTCGCTCGCGGCTTCAACATTTTCTGCCTATGCGCTCAAGGACTCCGCCGTCGGCCGTGCCATCTCGCCTCCGATGCTCGCCTTCAGCGCTGCCATGGCCTTGTCAAACGGAGGCGCGATGCCCATGTCGCACCCGCTCTTCGACCGTTGCTCAACCGTGGGGCTGCCACTCGCGGTGGCCTTGGGCTTGCTGTCCGCGGGCGGCGACGCGGCCGCCGAAACGGGCGAACCATCGGCCACCGTGCTACGACCGGTGCTTATCGCCTTCGCCCTCGGCGCCCTCGGAACCATCCTCGGATCCATGGTTGCCTTCGCTGTATCCCGCCTTGGGCGTGACGCTGCGGCGACAGCTGCCGGCCTCATGTGCGCCACCTACATTGGCGGCTCGGCCAACTTTTTCGGCGTGGCGGCCGCGACGCGTGCCCCGGAGCTTCATCCGGGACTGATCCCAGCGCTGCTCGCAGCCGACCTAGCTCTGATGGGCGTGTACCTGCTGGTTCTCACGGCCGCGGCGCGTGCCCCGTGGCTGCAGCGGCTCTTCCCGGCGAGGCACAACATAGTCGAAGGCGGCGTCGACGCCAAGCCGCTGAGCTCCTCGGAGATCGCATCTCGGCACGAGATTGCGTCGCTCCCGCCCTTGCGCGTGGCCGGCTTTGTGGCGGCGATTGGGGCCTTGGCGATGGCAAGCTGCCGAGCGGCCGTTGCCTTCGAGGCCGCGGTGCACACGCCCGGCAGCGGGTTCATCGCTCTGAGTGCTGCCTGCACAGTCGCCGGGGGCACGTTGAGAAGGCGAGCACCTGCTCTTGCCAGTGCAATCGCTGCGCCGCTCGCCGATGCATCGCTCGTGCTCTTCTGTGCTTTCTTGGCGACGGTCGGCGCGAGCGCGCGGCTCGCCGAGCTGCTGGTCGCCGGTCCAGCCGCCGCCGCCTTTGCAGCCACCGTACTGGCGGTGCACTCTGCATGCATGCTTCTTGGCGTGTGGCTGTGCAACCGTGTAGCTGGCACACGCATCTCGTTGGCGCAGCTGATCATCGCATCGAACGCCAACGTAGGCGGCGTGGGGACCGCCATCGCGATGGCGAGTGCTATGGGCTGGCGCGCGCTCGTCGGACCGGGCGCCGTCGTGGGCGCGATCGGTTACGCGATCGCCACCGCGTTGGGCGTGACGCTGCGCTCAGCGCTCTTGTGATTCGGACGGGCAGCTCGGGAGTCTCGGCCGTGTTGCCTGCACATCAGAGATTAGTCAGTTGGGGTGGAAAAGGCACTTGTCTGTGTGCGATGTTGGAACACGGCGGACAAGGGTTTTTCGGAGGTTTGGGCGTGATTTCACGGGAGCTTTTGGCGCAACCCCCATGTTCGCGCTCTTTATCGCGGCCGCCGCGGGCTTGATTGCCGGCGGGCGGCCGCCGATAAGCGAAATGCTTGGTCGGCTTGCACCCGTGACAATCGCCTACCTAGGAGATGCCGTGTGGGAGCTTGAGGCGCGCGAGCGTGCGCTCTGGCCACCGAACAAGCTCGACACGCTCTCGACGCAAGTGCAGGATATCTGCTGTGCGGAGGGGCAGTATGCCGTGCTGGAGCGCATCGTAGCCGACTTTGGGCTCACTGAGGGCGAGCTCGACTGGCTGCGCCGTGGCCGCAATGCGAGCGCCAGAGGGCCTAGACGCCTCGAGCCAAAGGTCTACCGCGCGTCAACGTCGCTGGAGACCCTCGTCGGCGTACTTCATCTCACGGACCGTGCGCGCCTTGCGGAGCTGTTTGACTTCGTCTGGGCTGACAAGGCCAGGCCAGGTTCCAACCTTGCGGACCCGCAAGCGTCACCACAGGTGGACACGGCACACGGGTAGCAGTATTTAGCCTTTTAGGAGAGTGAAGATGATTTTGAACAGCAACAACGAAATGACTGGTTTATCCGGGACCTCCTTTCGCTGTTGTGCGTTTTTTGTGCACGCTGGTGCTTGTTCCGCTTTTTCGCGGCGTGTTGGGCGGCCGAATTTCGCATGGGCGTGGGCGTGAATGCCCTCTTCAGTCGCGCTGCCACGCTGCTGCTCGCGCTCACGGCGGACTACGTGTTCCCCGACCACTCTCCGGATGGCGCACTGCGCGTGGACTTGCCGCCGGAGTGTCTGCTGTCGCCGGCGCTCACGAGCGCGTTCACACGCTGGGACAGTGCCCACTTCCTCTCGGTGACGGCGAGTGGATGGGCCGAGCACGAGTATAGCCACGCCTTCTTCCCCATGTTCCCGCTGCTCATTCGTTGGCTAGCTGCCCTATTGGCCCACATGCTGCCGCCGCTTTGCGAGACCGAGTTGCACATCCTTGCGGGCGTGCTGCTCTCCAACAGCACCTTCGTGGTGGCCGCATGCTGCCTCCACCGGCTGGGAGAGTGCGTGCTGCAGGACGCGCGACTCGCGCGCACGTCCGCGCTCCTGTTTTGTTTCTCGCCGGCCTCCATCTTCTTCTCGACCGTGTACGCCGAGTCGACGTTTGCGGCGGCCACGTTCGGGGGCATGCTGCTCCTGGAACGCAGATACGCATGGGCCGGCTCAGTCGCTCTCGCCCTCGCCACCGCCACGCGAGCCAACGGCCTGCTACACGTGCTGTTGGTGGCGCACGCCGGCCTGCGCCGCTGCGTGCAGATCCTGGACGCGCCAAGCCCCGGACGCCGCCAACACGCGGCGACAGCTGTCGCCCTAGCGGGCGCCTCCGTTAGCATGTTGCTGCAGGTTCTGCTCGTCGTCGGCCCGTACGTCGCCTGGCAGGTGGCAGGCTATCGGCGCGTGTGCGGCGCGAGCGACTCTGCGGCGGCCGCGGCACCTCTCGGCCGGCCCTCAAAGTTAGTCTGGGGGCGAGCGGCGGCGGCGGCGGCGGGGGGCCCGTCGGCATTGACGACGGCAGCGGGGCTCACAGCGGGGCTCACGCCAACGCGCATCAAGCATGCGGCGAGAGACGCAACGGTGCCTGCGGACTGGTGTGAGCGACAGCTACCCGATTTGTACGCTTACGTGCAGCGCCACTACTGGGGCGTGCGCCTCTTGGGCTACTATGAATTGCGCCAACTGCCCAACTTTGCATTGGCGGCGCCCGCACTCGGACTTTGTGCTGCTGCGAGCCTCTCCTGCCTGGCCGCCGCGCGCGTACAGAGCGCGCGGACTCGTCCTCGCGAAGCCGTGCGATGCATGCTCGGGCTACGGGCGGACAGAGCAGCCGAGGCGAGCGTGGGCAGCCAGTCGAGTGCTCAGAACGGCGCTCGGCGCTCCTCGGCGGACAGAGCAGCCGAGGCGAGCGAGGGCAGCGGGGACAGGCCGTCGACAGCGGAGGGCGCGCTTACGCCTCGTGTGTGGATCTACGCGCTGCACTGGGCACTCCTGAGCGGCCTCATCCTCCTCTTCGGCAACGTGCAAGTCAGCACACGGCTCGCGGCGGCAGCATGTCCGCCCTTTTACTGGTTCATGGCACATATTCTCCTTCTCCGAGGTGGCGGCGACGCACTGCCTAGAGCGGCAGGTGCGTGGCTGGGCAGCCGGAGACTCCGCGGCTGGCTGTGTGGCTACGTCGCCATCTTCGCGAGCGTGGGGACGGTGCTGCATGCCAACTTCTTCCCTTGGACCTGAAAGCTTTAGTAGGAATCTTTCCGTGTGTGGGAGAATTTCACCGGCGCGGCGGCGGCAAGGGAAGATCCGCGCCGACAGCGGGGGTTAAAAAGGTCGTCTGTGTTTGTACTTGTGTTTTACAGGGTCGAAATAGCTGATAATATTAACATCGCGCCAAAGTTGTGTTCGTCTTGAACGCCAAACTCGCCTTTTGAAGGCGGCTGTGCGGTGGGGAGCGAAAAGCGTGGAGGGACCGCGAAGAAACTGAACTGAACTGAAGCGAAAAGCGAGCGAAGCGCTTGTTTTTGCTGTCTTTTGTCTCCCAACACGCCATGAGCCTGTCGAGCACGACCTTCGCCTTCGGCGGGACAACTCCTCCTGCGGGCGGGC
>Ga0209550_10005565_pt1 | contig 11785 bp, 10 predicted proteins | sample LauGreSuBDMM15SN_2_FD_187567 | JGI IMG/M metagenome (GOLD analysis project Ga0209550, IMG submission 187567) | Freshwater lake microbial communities from Lake Michigan, USA - Su13.BD.MM15.SN (SPAdes) (version 5) | ecosystem: Environmental > Aquatic > Freshwater > Lake | place: Lake Michigan... | reverse complement strand
TGGGCAGTATGGTGCTACGCGATGATCTTGTACGAGTAAACCCTTTTTCCAAATCTCTTTAAGCGACCACCAAACGCTCTCAACATACTCTGGTGACATAGTCCAGTAGGCCTGATCGAAGTCAACCCAAAAACCCATGCGATCAGTCATTTCGCTAAATGCACTGACATGTCGTTGAACAGATTCACGACATTTATCGTTAAATGCTGATACACCGAATTTTTCTATGTCGCCCTTACCGTTAAAGCCCAACTCTTTTTCAACTGCAATCTCAACTGGTAATCCGTGGCAGTCCCATCCAGCTTTACGAGTGACGAGGTGGCCCTTCATAGTTTGAAAACGTGGAAATACATCTTTAAATACGCGCGCCTCAATATGGTGAGTGCCGGGCATTCCATTAGCTGTAGGTGGACCTTCGTAAAATGTCCACGGTTGGGCGCCGTTACGGGCCGCTACGGATTTGTGAAAGATGTCGTTCGTGCGCCAGAACTCCAAAATCTCATGCTCCAGAGCAGGAAGATCAACTGCTGCAGAGATGGCGCGAAATACCATAATAGAAAAACCTCCGAGAAAACCCTGGAGGGACGATCTCTGCTATCGCAGATTTCGCGGTACCACCCACCTTGCGCACTATCGGCGCCACTTAACGTTCTAACCTGGCCAGTTCTAGATGAGTCTGCACTCACTTCTTCCAGCGAGCTCGTGAGGTGATTGCCCCGTCAGCGCCCATGTTGAGTTAGTGCGCCCAGTCTAGGCCATAGGGGCAATGGAAATCGCTCGTGGCGCAGTTGGTATAGATGGGGCAATCGGCATAAGGTTCGCGTCATGCCCAAGAAGCCAGCCAAAAAAGCCGTTACAAAGAAGGCTCCGCCCAAGAAGGCGGTAAAGAAGGCTGCAAAGAAGGCTCCTGCAAAAAAAGCTCCAGTAAAAAAGGCGGCGGCTAAAAAAGCTGTAGCAAAGAAGAGCGCGCTCAAATCGATACCAGTTAAGAAGGCCGGCGGTAAGGCATCTACGAGTAAAACGACACTGACCGTTGATGAGAAATCCCAGACGGTTTCAGTCTCAACTGTGAGTGCACCGATATTGGCCCCAGTTATCGAGGAGCGCCGATTAGTGATGCCACCTCCGCCACGACCATTGAAGAGTGGCAAAAAAACTGCACCATTAAAACCAATCAGGAGTGCCCCAACGCCAATCGTTGTGAGTGATTCTGAAACACCATGGACCCCTGCAGAGCTCAAAGTAATACGTACCGATATTGCAAAAGAGTTAGAGCGTTTGCGCCGCGAACTCACAGTTGTTGAGCTCGAGATGGACTCACTTATTCAAGAGTCAGGCGAAGGTGCTGGAGATGATCAGGCCGATGCCGGCACTAAGACTTTCGAGCGCGAACATGAGATGTCACTTGTCATTAATGCGCGTGACATGGTTTTACAAACCGAGCGGGCACTCGATCGAATTGACTCAAAGCGATATGGCTCGTGCGAAGAGTGTGGCAATGTTATTGGCAAGGCACGCCTTCAAGTCTTTCCTCGCGCAACACTCTGCATGCTCTGCAAGCAGAAGGAAGAACGGCGCTAGCAGTGCAAAGGTGGCGAACACTGTTAAGTGTTGCCTGGTTTATCTGGATCCTCGATTTAGCTACTAAGGCCTGGGCAGTAAGCCAACTTGCCTACCGCGAACCAGTAAAGGTTATTGGGACTTTCTTTCAACTCACCTTCGTTCGAAACTCCGGGGCTGCATTTTCACTTGCAACAAATGCCACGCTTTTTCTATCCCTATTTGGCATCATCGTTCTTATCGTAATTATTTACTTCGCACCGCAGATTACCTCCAAAGGATGGTCGGTTGTATTAGGGCTAGTCATGGGTGGCATTTTAGGCAATCTCATGGATCGCATATTCCGCGAGCCTGGCTTTCTTCGCGGACAAGTTATCGATTGGATGCAGCTGCCAAACTGGCCGATATTTAATATCGCCGACTCTGCCATTGTGTGCGCCGCCGTGCTCTCAGTGGTTCTTACCGGACGCAACATTTCTCCGATTACTAAAAAGAATGTACAACCATGAGTAATCGAGAGCTACGCACACTTGCCGTACCTGAAGGTGTTGCAGGAGAGCGTATTGATAGTGCACTCACACGCGTATTAGGGCTATCTCGCACAGCCGTAGTGAAACTTCTAGAAGATGGCGACATCACAACTTCCAACCGCCCGATGCTCAAATCTGAACGTGTGAGTGCAGGACAGGTAATCGAGGTTCTTCTACCAGCTCCGATTAATACGATTCCAATTCCACTTACTCCAATCGATGGATTAGAAATTGTGTATGAGGATGAGGATATTGTTGTAATCAACAAGCCGGTCGGTTGTGCGGCGCATCCGAGTCCTGGATGGACTGGACCAACTGTTGTTGGGGCACTTAGTGCAGCGGGTTTCATTATCTCGACCAGTGGTGCGCCAGAGCGCCAAGGCATCGTGCATCGATTAGATGTTGGTACGAGTGGCTTAATGATGGTTGCAAAGAGTGATCGCGCATTTACAGTGCTTAAGGATGCTTTTCGAACACGTACAGTTGAAAAGATTTATCACGCTTTGATTCAAGGACATATGGATCCAACGACTGGCACTATCGATGCACCCATCGATCGCCATCCAAAGGAGGATCACCGCTTTGCAGTTGTAGGCACGGGCAAGGAGTCCATTACGCATTATGAGGTCATTGAGTTTTATCGCGCCGTATCTCTTGTAAAAGTCGAGTTAGAGACTGGCCGCACTCACCAGATTCGAGTGCATTTCTCAGCCCTTAACCATCCACTCGTGGGGGACATGACATATGGTGCAGATCCGGTTCTAGCAAAGAGCCTTGAGATGTCGCGGCCATGGCTGCACGCTAAAGAGCTGCGCTTTAACCACCCCATTACTGGAAGCGCCCTTAAATTCTCAGCACCATATCCAGCCGATCTCACAGCCTCATTGGCGTTGCTATCTGATGCCGTCCTGCCGTAAGCAATAGCCTTATATCAACTATGTCATCCGATAATTTCGTTCACCTTCACGTACATACCGAGTACTCGATGCTCGATGGAGCTGCGCGCGTTGGCGATTTAATGGCAGAAGTTGTGCGCCAAGGTATGCCCGCTATTGCAATGACCGATCATGGAAATGTCTTTGGTGCCTTTGATTTTTACAAGAGTGCTAAGAAATCTGGCGTTAAACCCATCATTGGAATCGAAGCATATGTCGCACCAGAGTCACGCTTTGATAAAAGGCGGGTTAAGTGGGCCGACGGTGGGGAAGATGATGTCTCTGGTGGCGGGGCCTACACACACATGACGATTTTGGCCGAAAACAATGTGGGCCTTGCCAATCTATTTCGTCTCTCTTCCCTTGCCTCTCTTGAAGGTTATTACTACAAGCCGCGTATGGATCGTGAACTTTTGTCGAAGTATGCAGGTGGATTAATCGCAACCACAGGATGTCCTGGTGGTGAGGTACAAACTCGCTTACGTATGGGCGCCTATAAAGAGGCGCTCAAAGCCGCTAGTGATTACCGGGATATTTTCGGTGTAGATAATTTTTATTTAGAGATTATGGATCATAGTATCGACATAGAGTCTCGTGTAAGGGCCGATCTTCTAAAACTGGCAAAAGAGTTAGCTCTGCCTCTACTTGCAACAAATGATCTGCACTACACATTGCAGTCAGATGCACCGGCACATGAGGCGCTACTGTGCGTTCAATCGGGCTCTACTTTGGCCGACCCCAAGCGCTTTAAATTCGATAACGATAGTTTCTATGTTAAGACTCCTGCCCAGATGCGCGAACTCTTTAAAGAGATTCCCGAAAGTTGCGATAACACACTTCTTATAGCCGAGCGCTGCAACATCACACTACGAGAGGGTGAAAATCTGCTCCCGCAGTTCACTGTGCCAGCTGGTGAGAGTGAGGATTCATGGCTTAAAAAAGAGGCCGAACGCGGCCTTATTGAGCGCATGGGTTCACATGCAACTCCTGAACACAACTCACGTCTGGCCTATGAGCTCGGCGTGATGCAGACAATGGGCTTCCCCGGATACTTTTTAGTAGTCGCTGATTTAGTTGCACATGCAAAGAAGGTCGGCATTCGTGTGGGCCCAGGTCGCGGTTCGGCCGCTGGTTCATTAGTTGCCTACGCTCTTGGTATTACTGGTCTTGATCCCATTGAGCATGGCTTGTTGTTCGAGAGATTCTTAAACCCAGAGCGTATCTCTATGCCCGATATCGATCTGGACTTTGATGAGCGGCGGCGCAGCGAGATGATTCGTTATGCAACGAGTAAGTACGGTGAAGATCGTGTTGCACAGATTATTACCTACGGAACAATTAAATCTAAACAGGCGATTAAGGATTCAACACGTGTTTTAGGCTATCCATATGTGATCGGTGAAAAACTCACAAAAGCGCTACCACCATCTGTCATGGGTAAAGATATTTCACTGAGTGGTGTTTTTAATCCAAAGGATGATCGCTATGGAGAAGCAGGTGAGTTCCGCTCACTCTATGAATCAGATCCTGATTCAAAGCGAGTAGTTGATACCGCACGTGGATTAGAGGGTCTAAAGCGACAATGGGGTGTGCACGCCGCGGGTGTAATCCTTTCTCGCGAACCACTATTAGATGTAATTCCTATTCATCGCCGTGAGGCCGATGGTGCAATCATCACTCAGTTCGATATGGGTGCATGCGAGGCTACAGGTCTGCTCAAGATGGATTTCCTCGGACTTCGAAATCTCTCTGTTTTAGATGATGCCCTGCTCAACATTGAATCCAATAAGGGGATCACAGTTGTTTTAGAGGATTTGAAACTAGATGATAAAAAAACCTACGAGCTCTTATCTCGGGGAGATACCTTGGGAGTTTTCCAGCTAGATGGTGGTCCTATGCGGGCACTTCTTCGCGCGATGTCTCCCGATTCTTTTCAAGATATATCCGCGGTTATTGCACTCTATCGCCCAGGACCAATGGGGGAGAATGCCCACAATAACTACGCCGATCGAAAGAATAAACGTAAGCCAGTTGAGTCGATTCATCCCGAACTAGTCGATGCACTCAAGGAGATTCTCGGTGATACATATGGCTTGATCGTCTACCAGGAGCAGGTAATGGCGATTGCTCAAAAAGTCGCCGGCTTCTCACTCGGTCGCGCCGATTTACTGCGCAAAGCGATGGGTAAGAAAGATAAAAAAATTCTGGATAAAGAGTACGTACCGTTTGAAGCGGGAATGCAGGCAAATGGTTATTCAACGGCTGCTATTAAACGTCTGTGGGATGTCTTGATTCCCTTTTCTGATTATGCATTTAATCGTGCCCACTCTGCTGGGTATGGAGTTGTTTCGTACTGGACTGGGTATTTGAAAGCTAACTACCCAACTGAATACATGGCAGCGCTATTAACTAGTGTTCGTGATGATAAAGATAAATCTGCGCTCTATTTAAGTGAGTGCCGCCGTATGGGAATTAAAGTCCTCGAGCCAGATATTAATGAATCTGATGCCGAGTACACACCCCGTGGAAACGATATTCGCTTTGGCTTAGCTGCCATTCGCAATGTCGGAGAAGGTGTAGTGGGATCGATTAAGTCTGCGCGCCAATCCAAGGGCCGGTTCACATCATTTGGAGATTTCCTTGCGAAGGTAGATGCTCAAGTATGTAATAAAAAAACGATTGAATCTCTGATTAAAGCAGGGGCCTTTGGTTCAATGGGTGTGAGCAGAAAAGGCTTAATGGCGATTTACCTTGAGGCTATTGACTCTGTTATTGAGACAAAACGCGCAGAGGCTATAGGTCAGTTTGATTTATTTGGTGGCGAATCAATTAGCCATGTTGCATCCTTAGATTTAGAGATTCCAAAGGGGGAGTGGGAAAAGGCGATGCTTCTGAGTTACGAGCGCGAAATGCTTGGCCTCTATGTCTCCGATCACCCACTTCTTGGTGTCGAACACGTGCTTCGAGCAAATACGGATATGACAATCAGCGAGCTCGTTGATGATGGCGCTCACAATGAATCTATAGTTACGATTGGCGGATTAATTACCAGCATCACACGTAAGGTTTCCAGACAGGGTGCCTCATGGGCAGTTGTCACTATCGAAGATCTTGAAGGATCACTCGAGGTTTTATTCTTTTCAAATACCTACAATCAATATGCAATGTCGCTCACCGAAGATCGGATAGTGACGGTTCGGGGTCGAGTAGATCGACGCGATGATGCACTACGTTTTACAGCCCTTGAAATGTCGATGCCCGATATCTCCATGGGGCCAACTGGTCCGCTTATTATTTCGCTACCCATGTCACAGTGCACCCCACCAATAGTCGATCGAGTCAAGGAGATTTTGCGCTCACACCCTGGCAAGCGCGAAGTTCATCTACAACTACTCGATAATGGCAGTAGCACTTTTATGAAGATCGATGCACTTGTTACCGCATCTCCTAGTTTGAGCGCTGATTTGAAATCTATTCTGGGCCCTAACTGCCTGATATAGAGCCACGTTTTAATCTCGCCCAACCCTTACCTCTCCCCCGTTACAATTGCACAGTGATTCGCACTGTAGATTTTCGTGGCCGGGCTTTGACTAAGTCGGCCTATCAGAGTGAACTTCCACGCGCGGATTTAAATGTTGGCGAAGCGATGCGCTTAATCGAGCCCATACTAGAGCGCGTTAAAAATGGCAGCGAATCAGATTTACTCGATTTAGCTCAGGAGTTTGATGGAGTCAGACCATCGAGTATCCGAGTACCCAGCACAGCATTGGCATCTGCACTGGCGGGGCTAGATCCAGCGGTACGTACAGCCCTCGAGCTTTCAATTTCACGACTTCGAATAGTCCATAGTGATCAAGTACGCAGTGATACAGAAACCATCGTTGTTGATGGTGGAGTAGTTACTGAAAAATGGATTCCAGTTGATCGAGTAGGACTTTATGTACCTGGTGGTCGAGCCGTTTATCCCAGCAGCGTGATGATGAATGTTATTCCTGCACAGATCGCAAAAGTTGCTTCAATTGCCGTTGCATCCCCGCCACAAAAAGATTTCGGAGGCCTACCGCACCCGACTATTTTGGCAACTTGCGCACTTCTTGGAATCACTGAGGTCTATGCAGTTGGGGGAGCCCAAGCAATTGCACTCTTTGCCTATGGCATGGAGGGCTTGGCAGAAAAATGTGATTTAGTCACAGGTCCTGGCAATATCTATGTTGCCGCAGCAAAGCGTGCACTGCGAGGCGTAATCGGAATCGATTCAGAGGCTGGCCCAACAGAGATTGCAATTTTGGCCGATAAGAGTGCAATTGCCGCCGACGTTGCAGCAGATCTGATTAGCCAGGCCGAACACGATGTCATTGCCGCTGCAATCCTTGTTACCGATAGTCAGGAACTTGCCGATGCCGTAAGAGCCGAACTAATTATTCGGGTGAGTGCAACGAAACACTCAGAGCGCATTCGTGAGGCCTTATCAGGAATTCAATCAGCTATCGCGATCGTTGACTCAATCGAGCAGGGTATAGATGTAGTAAACGCCTATGCCGCAGAGCATTTAGAGATACAGACTGTTAATGCTCGCATCGATGCCGGCAAAATTCGAAATGCTGGCGCAGTATTTATAGGTCGCTTCTCGCCAGTATCTCTCGGTGATTATTCGGCTGGATCAAACCATGTTTTGCCTACAGGTGGATGCGCATGTCACTCCAGTGGATTATCTGTACAAACATTTCTTAGAGGCCTACATTTTATTGAGTACGATGAAACTGCATTTTTAGAGATACTTCCTACCGTCATTACATTAGCTACCGCCGAGGATTTACCTGCTCACGGTCAAGCGATGTCTGCGCGTTTAGAGAACTTGTCATGAGTTGGCCAACCTGGCTTCCACTACGCGAAGAGTTGCGATCACTATCGCCATATGGTGCACCGCAAGTACCTGCTAAGGCTGCACTCAATACCAATGAAAACCCGTATCCACCTTCGCTAGCATTTCAGGGAGCGATTACAGATGCAGTTGCAAAGGTTTCTGCCAGCCTTAATCGCTACCCAGATCGCGATGCAGCACAACTTCGTTCTGCTTTAGCGATATATATCAATGAGGGTAGTGGCACTGCCCTCGGTGCCCAGAATATCTGGGCGGCAAATGGTAGTAATGAGATTATTCAATCTATTTTTCTAGCCTTTGGTAGTGGAGCCGCGATCGGCTTTACGCCTTCGTACTCGATGCATCCTCTCATCGCAAATGTTGCAGGTACTACGTGGATTAACGGTGCGCGCAATTCAGATTTTTCTTTCAATGTGGATTTAGCAGTTCAAGAGATTGCCACCCATAAGCCAACACTCACCTTCATTACAACACCTAATAATCCAACGGGAGATGCGATCTCTATTGGTGATATTGCAGCACTTGCCATCGCTGTGAGTGCTCACGGCGGATTATTGATAGTAGATGAGGCATATGCCGAGTTTTCATCGGAAAAATCGGCAATCACGTTGATCGATTCACACCCTCATGTTCTTGTGATCCGTACGATGAGCAAAGCCTTTGCATTTGCAGGAGCTCGCGTTGGATATCTCATCGGTGAACCACGAGTAATCGATGCGATGATGCTGGTTCGATTGCCGTATCACTTGAGCGCCCTCACACAGGCCGCTGCCCTCGCTGCCCTCGAGTATCGCGCAGAGCTTTTGGGCAATGTTGCGACATTGATTAGTGCGCGCCAAGGCTTAATAAGTTCGCTGCATAGCCTTGGTTTGAGCACGCGCCCAAGTGCTGCCAACTTCATCTTGTTCACTGGCTTTAGTTCTCCAGCGCCACAGCTATGGAGCCAGCTCCTTGAAAAGGGTGTTCTGATTAGAGATGTGGGATTATCGTCATATCTTCGCGTCACCGTCGGCAATGAGGCCGAAAACAAAGCATTTATAAAGGCGTTAACCGAACTCCTCTAGAAAGTGAGAGCACTATGAGAACTGCACGAATCGAACGAGAGACTAAAGAGTCACATGTTCTAGTCGAACTTAACTTAGATGGACAAGGTGTCATCGATGTGTCGACCGGTGTTCCATTCTTTGATCACATGATGTCCCAACTCGGTAAGCACTCCGGTTTTGATTTACGCGTTAAAACTACGGGAGATATAGATGTCGACTCCCACCATAGTGTTGAAGATACCTCTCTTGCATTTGGGCAAGCTCTACGCGAGGCATTAGGGGATAAGGCTGGCATCCGTCGCTTTGGAGATTCCATGGTTCCCCTCGATGAAGTTCTTGTCCAAGCTGCAGTTGATTTATCGGGACGTCCTTACCTTGTGCATCGCCAACCTGAAATTGTTGAGCTCATCGGAACTTTCGATACAACTTTAGGCAAGCACATCTGGGAATCAATCGTTGCAGAGGCGCATATTGCACTCCATATCCGTGTACTTGAGGGGCGCAACGCTCACCATGTATTTGAAGCTCAGTTCAAAGCTGTAGCGCGAGCACTTCGCGATGCCGTCTCATTAGATGGTCGAGTGGCAGGAATTCCCTCAACTAAGGGCTCTCTGTAAGGCCTGGTTTTTTGTGCGTTTCTGATTGTGTCTAGTGTTTCTGTTTGAACGCGAATTACAAAAGTTTTGTCTTTTGTGTTCCTTGTTTCCCTGTAGATTTCTTATGAGGTGTGACCAAAGTGTGACCAAAGTGCGACTAGGCTTTAGATATGAAGTCTTTACCTATTGCCTCGCTCGCCCTAGTCCTTGCCCTCTCCGGTTGTAGTTCAAGCCAAGACCCAAAGATTGCCGAACTTAAAGATAGAGTATGTAAGACAGTGTCCACAATTGGATACAGTTTTTCTAAAGAGGCACTTCTAAGTCTAGATAAAACTGTTCGAGAGCAACTTCTAGCAGACATTGAGGAACTGAAGGTTCTTGACCCAAGTCTTATGGAAGGTCTGGGGACTATAACTTGCCCTAATAATTGACGGTCTAATAGTTTAAAGTTAGGTAAAATGGTGAGCCTGTAAATGCAGGTGTGACCAAATTGCGATCAAAACAGGCAACACTAGACAGAATTGGAAGAAATGAAGACTATCTTGAGCGTGATCAGCACTCACAGAATGCTTCTTTGCCTAAATTCCACTAAGGGCTCTCTTTGATCGCAATTCTCGATTATGGATCTGGAAACTTACGATCGGCTGAACGTGCATTTGCAACGAGTGGCTTAGATGTAGTTGTTACATCTGATGCACGCATCGCAGTAGAGGCCGATGGCCTGGTTGTCCCAGGTGTGGGTGCATTCGCGGCCTGCATGCAGGGATTAAATGCCATTGATGGCGCAAGCATCATCAAGAAGCGATTAGAGCGCGAACGCCCAACCTTTGGAATTTGTATTGGTATGCAGATTCTCTTTGCACTGGGGGAGGAGCATTCAGCGGGCAAGCCTCACGCAGGTGTCGGTATTTGGCCTGGCTCTATCAGTGAATTAGCTGCACCAATATTGCCGCACATGGGATGGAACGGCGTTGAGGCAGCACATGAGTCGGTTTTATTTGCAGGAGTTGAAAGTGAGTCTTTCTACTTTGTGCACTCATATGCAGCAAAAACTGCCTATGGAAAACTGCAGACATGGACTACATACGGGGAGCGATTTTTATCGGCAGTTGAGGATGCCTATGTCTGTGCAACACAGTTTCACCCAGAAAAATCGGGCGATGCTGGCCTCAAACTCATAAAAAATTGGACACTCTCATTATGAAGTATTTAGAGCTCTTACCTGCAGTTGATGTCAAAGATGGACGTGCCGTTCGCTTGGTGCAGGGTGAGTTATCGAAAGAGAGTATTTACGGTGCTCCCCTTGAGGTTGCACTTGAGTTTCAAAGCGCTGGGGCAGAGTGGATTCACTTAGTAGATTTAGATGCAGCCTTTGGGCGCGGAGAGAACTCCCGGATGCTGGCCGAAATAGTCGGTGTGCTGGATATTAAAGTCGAGCTCTCAGGTGGTATTCGAGATGATGAATCTCTAGCGCGTGCGATCGCTACTGGATGTAGGCGCATTAACTTAGGCACGGCCGCCCTAGAAAACCCCGAATGGACCGCGCGCGTCATAGGCGAGCACGGGGATTTAATTGCAGTTGGCTTAGATGTACGTGGGCAAACATTGGCTACACGCGGGTGGACAAGTGAAGGGGGAGATCTCTTTGAAACTCTTGCACGTCTTGATCGTGATGGTTGTGCACGATATGTAGTCACCGATGTTACAAAAGATGGAACCATGACGGGAGCAAATATTGAGCTATTAAAATCCGTCTGTGCTGCAACTTCCAAGCCGGTAGTTGCAAGTGGTGGAATCTCAAACCTTAGCGATATCGCAGATTTAGCGGCACTAACCTCGATCGGTATTGAAGGTGCAATTGTTGGTAAAGCTCTTTATGCCGGTGCTTTCACTTTGGGCGAGGCGTTAAAGGTTGCATCGACATGACCCTCTCAGTGCGCATCATTCCCTGTCTTGATGTAACAGATGGCCGGGTTGTTAAGGGTGTTAACTTCACAAACCTTGTCGATGCCGGGGATCCCGTTGAGATGGCACAGCTCTATGGAGCAGAAGGAGCTGATGAACTTACCTTTCTCGATATCTCGGCAAGTAGTTCGGGGCGCGAAACTACGTTAGATATTGTTCGTCGCACCGCCGAACAGGTTTTCATTCCACTTACCGTTGGCGGCGGAATCCGAAGCGTTCTGGATGTGGATCGACTTTTGCGTGCAGGAGCTGACAAGATTTCTATTAACAC
>Ga0209550_10005564_pt1 | contig 11786 bp, 11 predicted proteins | sample LauGreSuBDMM15SN_2_FD_187567 | JGI IMG/M metagenome (GOLD analysis project Ga0209550, IMG submission 187567) | Freshwater lake microbial communities from Lake Michigan, USA - Su13.BD.MM15.SN (SPAdes) (version 5) | ecosystem: Environmental > Aquatic > Freshwater > Lake | place: Lake Michigan... | reverse complement strand
CATTGCAATTGCATTTGCTGACAATACAATCGGAAGAGTGATTAATATCGGAAATAATTTTGAGATTTCAATCAATGAATTGGCTAAAAAAGTTATTGCAGAAACCGAATCAAGGAGTCCTTTAGTCTACGTGCCTTATAAAGAGGCATACGGAGAGGGGTTTGAAGACATGGAACGTCGCGTTCCAAATATAGATTTAATCAATCAGTTGGTTGGATGGAAGCCACAACGTAACCTATCAACGATGATTGCTGACATTTCGGTAGAAATGAATAAGAGTTCCTAGAGCGAAGTAACTCCACTCAGATTTTTTATTGAATTAGTGCAGTCTAATATTTGAACACCTCTTGAAACTAATTGTTCAAGATTTATTCCAGGTTGCTTTGTGGCAAGAATTGCGACATCGCATTCCCAAGCTAAATCAACTGGTTTTGACTCTTCCCAAATTGTTACTAGGGGATCATGCCATGCAACATCGGCACCCTGTGCTTTTAAGTGAATACGAAGCTCCGACACAGGGGTTTCGCGGACATCGCTTACGCCTGGCTTATAGGCAACACCAAGAATCAATACTCTTGGCGTTGTTTTTGATGAGTCAACCAGTTCCAAGGCTCGTTGCGCAACATACATTGGCATTTTGTGATTAATTGAATCAGCTGCTTCAATAAACTCGGCTTTACCTCCATGCTGACGTGCCCACCACGTTAGATATAGGGGGTCGACAGGGATGCAATGTCCACCAACTCCCACTCCTGGCCTGAAAGGCATAAACCCATAAGGTTTTGATGATGCAGCATCTATAACTTCGTGCACCTTGATACCTGTAGAGGCACACAACTGTGTGAACTCATTAATCAATGCGATATTAACCAAACGGAACGTATTTTCTAGAAGTTTGGCAGCCTCGGCAACTTCGGGTGATGAAACTGAAACTGCGACATCACAGATTGATTCATAAAATGTGAGCGCTTTATCTTGTGAAGCAGTATCGATTGCACCAACTAGGCGCGGTGTATTTTTCTGATTCCAAACTGGATCTCCAGGGTTCACACGCTCAGGCGCACTTGCGTAATAAACCTTGGTGGTGTCATTTGGTTTAAGTGAATCTATTGTAGGAATAATGATGTCACGTAAAGTACCTGGATAAGAAGTAGATTCACTCACAACCAGGGTTTCATTTGAAACAAATGGCGCAATTGCAGTTGCTGCACTTTGCAATAATGAGAGATCTGGCTCGCGCTGTTCATCCAACGGTGTTGGGACGCATATCGCGATGACTGAAGCTTTAGCCACGGTAGAGAAATCAGCACTTGCCCTATAGGTCCCGCTTGCAAGGGCTTTCTGTAGTTGAATGTCTGAAATATCTTCAATTGGGCTTTTGCCAGCGTTGATCTGGGCGACTTTGGCTTCAAAATTATCAATGCCGATGACCGTCCAGCCAGCGTCAACTGCCGCCATGGCCAATGGGAGGCCAACGTAGCCTTGGCCGATAATGGCTAAAACTCTGCTCACTTTGACGCTCACGGTTGGCATCTTAACTCGCTTGAGAGGCTTTCCGGTGCACGGCCCCCCATTGGAGTCTAGTTTCGCTTATTGAGGCATGCATGAGGGAAGATTGGCAGATGAACGCACATGACAAGACTCCTATCCGGGTCATGCGCATTATTGCCCGAATGAATGTCGGTGGTCCAGCGGTTCAAGTTTCAGGACTCATGCGAGGCTTTAACGGCACTGAGTTCGATCATCGTCTATACACAGGATTTTGCGCAATAGATGAAGCTGACTACTTAGATTCGGTCGCAACAGATGTGAAGGCTAACCGCATTGAAGGATTAGGTAGACGAGTGAGTTTACGTGGGGATATCAGGGCATTTCTTTCCTTAGTTAAAGTGATTCATGAATTTAAACCACACATTATTCACACTCATACCGCAAAAGCTGGTTTTTTGGGACGGCTTGCATCGCTGGTCTCTCTTAAAGAGTCTATCCGAGTGCACACTTTCCATGGTCATTTGCTTAATGGCTACTTTGGATCGTTTAAAAGAACACTTGTAGTAATTGCAGAAAAATCCTTAGCTTTAATTACTCATCAACTTTTAGCCGTTGGAGATAAAGTACGACAAGATTTATTGGAAGCGGGCATTGGTTCCAAGGAAAAATTTGGGCTGATGCCACCGGGCTTGGCCATAGGAGATTTGCCGTCAAAAACTGATTCCCAACTATTTTTCAGACTAAACAATGAGCGATTGCAATGTGCATTTATAGGACGCGTAACACAAATCAAGCGCCCAGATCGTTTTCTAGATGTTGTTAGTGAAATCAAAAAGCGCCACATTAATTTGGATTTCATTATGGCAGGAGATGGTGAATTACTAGAATGGTGTCGAGAAAGAATCATTGCTGAGAATCTTCCTGTGAAAGTACTCGGTTGGCAGAGCAATATAGAAAAGGTCTTATCAGCGGCAGACATTGTTGTACTTACAAGTGATAACGAAGGAACTCCGCTTAGTTTAATCCAAGCCGGAATGGCCGGGTTGCCTGTTGTGACAACTAATGTGGGATCTGTGCCTGAGGTTGTAATAAATGGCATTACCGGAGTCATAGCTGATTTGGATGTTCAAGAAATTGCTAATGCACTTGAAGAACTAGTCAATAACAAGGCTTTGCGAAGTCAGCTTGGTAGCGCAGCTCAGGAGTTCACTTTGGCCAATTTTGGAGTTGAGCGATTAGTTAATGACCATGAAGCACTATACAAAAAGCTTTTATCTAGTCCAACCAAGTTCTAGCCCATAATTCGAGCATCAGCATCGGCCACAAGATACTGTCTTTATCCTCACCCGCCATGTGGGTATCAATAACTTTTCTTACCTCAGTTGAATTAAACCAGCCGCGCTGAGTCGCGGTTGTATCAGTAAGTGTGTCAACAAGCATTTCTCTCATTCCATTCCGTAACCACTCTGCTCGTGGGATTCCAAAGCCCATTTTTGGTCTATCAATTAGCTCGGCAGGAACTAGTGAGCGTGCTACATCTTTAAGAATATGTTTTGTCTCAAGACCCTTAATCTTGAATTTACGAGGCAGGGAGATGCCCCATTCGACTACATTCACATCAAGCATAGGTGAGCGAAGCTCTAGGCTGTTTGCCATGGTTGCTATATCGACCTTAACTAGTAAGTCCCCAGGTAGATAAGCTGCAAAATCTGAACGAATCATTCGATCAAATGAATTTAAGCCAGCAGATTCAAATTGATTAACGAAAGCAACTTCAGCTCTATTTGAGTAGACAAAGGAATTAATAAGAGAAATAAGTTCATGTGGTTGAGTTAGTGAAAGAATTGAGCTATATCTAGATGCGAGTGAATTTTTGGGGGACAATTGTGAGCCCACCCGGTTAATCTTTCGAGAATTACCAAGTGACTTTCTGCCAGCAAAATTCAAACCTTTACGGGCTAATCCTAAAAATGGATTAAGTTGTTGCATTGTAGGAGTTGCCAAATAACGGTCATATCCTCCAAACACTTCATCCCCACCATCGCCACCTAGTGCCACAATCAAATTTTCACGGGCGAATTTAGCCAACAAATATGTCGGAACAATCGAGGAATCGGCAAATGGTTGGTCTAAAACATGAGAGATCTTCTCAATAACCAATGCGGGATCTGGGCTCAATATCTCTTCATGATGGTTAGTTTCTAGATATTTTGCTACCTGCTTAGCGTGATGAGCTTCATTAAAAGCATCACTATGAAATCCAATTGAGTATGTCTGGACTTTCTCATTCATAAGTTTGGCCATGTATGCCGTCACTATTGTCGAGTCATATCCACCGCTCAAGAATGATCCAAGCGGGCGCTCAGAAATTAAGCGCCGTGAAACTGCCGCCTCAATTAATTTCTTTGTAGTCTCAAGTGCTTCTTTATAAGGAATAGTGACTTTAGTTTCAAAATCTGCAGTCCAATAGGTGGCTGTTGTTATTTTCCCATCCCGCCAACTAGTCACACTCGCCGGAGGGACTTGATGTATCTCATTAAATGCAGAGTTTGGAGAGTTGATATACCCGTACTGCATCACCTCAGCAATCATGTCGATTCTAAGTGTTTTATCTGGACGGGCCAGCATGAGTGCTCTTACTTCAGATGCAAAGTAGAGCGTTCCATCAGTTAATTGGGAAACCCACAGGGGTTTCTTACCCATTCTGTCGCGGATAAGGTGAAGTGAGTTTTCCCGTGCGTCATAAATCGCAATTACAAACATGCCGTTAAGTTTGTTGATGAAATCTAACCCAAATTCAAGATACAGATTGATTACAACTTCGGATTCACTTGAATCTCGGCAATGGACCCCACAAGCTTCAAGTTCGGCCTGAAGTTCGCGGTAGTTATAGATTTCACCATTCCACACGATATGAATTTGCTCTGAAGCATCTGCCGCTGGTTGCTTTCCGGTAGCGATTTCAACGATAGCTAATCGGCACATTCCAATGCCGATTCCATTATTTATGTATTTTCCACTGTCATCAGGCCCACGATGCTCAATAGATTTGAGTTGGGCATCAAGTAATGAATGCTGCGGTGCGGTTGGACCAATACCGCCAGTAATTCCACACATATATTGCTTGTTTAATCCACAGTCTTTGGTCCGTTAGCCACACTCTGGCCAAACTCTTTAAGCCACATAACAGTCTCGGCGAGTGCTTCTTCAAATGGCTTAGGAGTAATGGCTGGGAAAAGAGACTTTAATAGACCTGGTGCGTTTTGAGATTCTTTTACATCTCCTAGGCGATTTTCTCTGTAATTAACTTGCAAATCAGGAAAGTGCCTTTTAAGCATTTCAATAGTCTCATTAAGGAAAATACGGTTGCCATAAGCAAGATTTATGGCACCCTCAGTTATGACCTTTTCTTTCATTGCGATCATGGCTATGTCCACGACTGTTTCAACAAAAGTGAAGTCTCTTGAAGCCGTGCCGTCACCGTAGACATCAATCGGCATACCTTGCATCGCAAGCCAGATCCATTTTGGTAGTACAGCCGCATATTCATGATCTGGTCTTTGACGTGGTCCAAAAACATTAAAGAATCGAAGCAGCGTAGTTGGAACTTTATAGGCAGATGCGTAGGCCTGCACATATCCTTCAGCAGCCAACTTGCTTGCCGCATATGGTGTCATTGGGCCAAGCCACATTGACTCATCTTTAGGTAACTGCATATTACGGCCATAAACAGATGAAGATGAAGAAAACACAACATGTGCACCACTGACGCGGGCAACTTCTAAAACATTGAGGGTCCCAGCTGCATTTACGTCGTGAGTTGCTACAGGGTTCTTTAATGATCGTGGAACAGAACCACGAGCGGCTAAGTGAAAAATTGTTTCGCAATCTTTAAGCGCGGTTGCTAGAGCCTTTGAATCAGTAATCGAAATCTGATGAAAGATAGATCTGCCTTTTTCCACATTAGTAAGGAGCCCTGTGCTTAAATCATCAACAACCACAACCTCATATCCAGCGGAAAGTAGCCGCCTGGTTAAATTGGAGCCAATAAATCCAGCTCCACCTGTGACAGCTACTCTTTTCATACAAGGAATTCTAACGGGTGCGACAACTAAACTATGAAATTACATTTAACTGCACGTGTTCTAATCTATCCCTATCTTTATTCTCTTCCAACTAGGCCGAATCCCTATAAAATCAACCTACCCTACGGCTCGTGTGGCGATACCTTGCTCGGCCAAATACTTTCGGACCTGTTTTGGAGTAACTTCAGTGAACTGAAAAAGTGCTCCTGCAGCTACGGCGGTGGCTCCACTCAATATGGCTTCCAAACAATCTTCAAACGAGGCAGCACCTCCAGAAGCGATCACAGGCAATCTTGTGAGTGAGGACACCTGAGATATTCGTTTAAAATCCATACCGTTAAGGGTTCCATCACGTTGAATCGATTGCAATAAAATTTCCCCAGCGCCAAGGCTTTCGAGTCTACTTATAAACTCGAGGCTCGCAATGTCAGTTTCTATTGTTCCCGATCCAATACGAATTCTATTTCCAATATCACATTCAAAATCTATCGAAACAATAATGGCTTGATTTCCAAAAACGTCAGCAATTTGCGTAATTAGTCTAGGATTTAAAACTGCAGCTGTTCCAAGGACAATTTTTTCTGCGCCATTCCTAAAACAAGATTTTGCTTCATCTAGTGTGTTTATTCCACCACCAACTGAAAAGGGAATATCTAAGAGACTCGTAAAGTGGTTTAGTAAATTCAGATTAATTATAGAATCGTGCTTGCGTGCCATCACATCCAAAAAGAGAAGTTCGTCAACATCTCTATTCGCGTACAATCTTGCAGTTGCTTCGGCACTTCCAACGGTTCGCCAGTTATCGAAATTTTTTCCTTTCACAACTGTAAGACCGTCTGTCAAGATAGTAGGGATTACTCTAACTTTCATCGCGTACCCATTGAAGAATCTCCGAAATCAACGATTTTCCTTTAGCCCCACTCTTTTCTGGATGGAATTGGACACCTAGAATGTTGCCTGAAAGAACACTCGAGACAAAGATACTTTTCCCAAATGGTGTAGTTGTAAGAATCTCAGTTTCATTTGTTGGTAGCAAATGAAATGAATGAACAAAATAGAAATCTCCTTGGCTCTTTAGTGAAGGGAAATGTTTATTATGGCCCGACTTTATAACTTCCGCCCAGCCAATATGAGGAATTCTTTCACTCACTTCTATCGGCAATCTTCTTACGGTTGAATTAATGAGGTTCAAACCTTCTACACCAGGGGACTCTTCGCTTTGGCCTCCTAATAACTGCATCCCTAAGCAAATCCCAACAACTTTTGTTCCCTGCAAGCTCCAATTTCTAATTTTTTCTACCAAGTTGCGCTCGTGAAGTGCCATCATGCCAGCCGCAAATTTTCCTAATCCTGGCAAAATGAGTAAATCTGGTCGTTCTTCTCTCTCCCCTTGATCAATAACGACAATCTTGTCATTCAATTCTAGGGCTGCAGAAAAACTTTTCTGAACGGATGTGAGATTGTTAATTCCCAAATCAAGAATACCAACAAGCACTTGTTAGGCCTCTAGATTTTCGTAATTCACTTTTATGAGGCTATTGGAGGAGTCACGCAATAATTCGCCTGAATTATTCTTTAAGAAAAGACTCTTATTTGTAAAACGATCACATATCTTATCGAATTCTTCTGTAGTTAAATCTATTTTTTTCAAAATTAATTCTAAAGGTTTATCCAAATATGACCACGGATATTTCCCATCATGCTGCTTGATTAATTCTAATCCTTGATCTCGTGTAATTCTCCCACGCCGGAGAGAAATAGAAACCAAGTCTGTTGCTCTCCCAAAACCAAACTTAAGAAATTTAAAGTAGTCGTGAATTCCAGTTTGGTAATTATCTAAATTTTCATAATCAACTATGGATCCTTCAATAACTTTCCCAAAAGAACTAAAGCCATTGGCCTGTGCAAGAGAGTAGTTTGTGAATCCATCCCAAGGGAAATAATAACCAAGAAATAGTCCAGTAACTCCAACTCTCGTTAATTCTTCATCTGTCGGGTAAGAGTAAGGAATCAAATCTGTATCACGTATCTCGTAACTATCAGATAAATCAGATACTCGTAATCCTAATAATCCGCCAAATTCTTCCAGCCAACGGCGATTAAGAACATTATTACTTTGCGCACTTGCCGGACCACCATACTCATTTTGGCTGTTCTCCCCCCAAATGATTAGTGGTACTCCAAATTGGACAGCTGCCCTAACAGGGATTGTGAAAATACCAACATGCTCAGGCCATGAGATGTCCCCAACTTCTACAAGGCCAATCTTATTTAGTTTCCTTCTTACACGGGGATTAGGTGAAAACTCCATGTAATCAACACCTAGATTTTTGATATTTTCAATATTCTTTCGCCCAAGATCTGAAAGATCACAAGTTGTTGCGGTTACACAGAGCGGACTTAGTTTGTGCTCGAGGATTTTCAACACTTGGGCGGTGCTGTCTTTACCACCTGAAACAGGAATTATGCAGTCCCATTTGCTTCTACTCTTAGCTCGAGTCTTCTCAATAATTTCGCTGAATTCTTTTTCTCGTTGTGCCCAATCAACGACTTTTCTTTCTTTATAAGCTATACAAGCCGCACAAACACCGTTTTCATCAAAATAGAGATCAGGCTTAGTAGAAGGCAGAAAACATACGTTGCAATACGTCATCATTTAGTTTGTAACTTTTCCAACAAGAACCAATTAATGTCATCCTGCGGATATTTGCCTCTATGGTACGCAAAACCAAAATCTCGTAAAGTCAAATTAGGAAATGCATCTAACATTTCTCCAGCAAAGTCTCGCTTGAACAATCGATCGGTGTTACCTCTATACGGAATCGCGACAGGAACTGGATTGTAATATTCTGCAATTAAAATATATTTATTGGACCACTCATACATTTTTGTGTATGTGGCTCTTAGTTGATCGGGTGATAAATGGATTAATACTCCTTTAGAAAAAACAAAGTCAAACTTTCTAGCAATACTTGCATCGAAGATAGAGCTCTCAACAACTTCACAACCAGTTTTGGCTAAAATCTCGCAAGCCTTTTGATTAATTTCAATTCCGGTAAATTGTGCATCTGGTGAAAGATTCTGAATCGCTTTCACATTCATCCCAATATTTGCGCCTATTTCTAAAAATGTTGATGGCACGGAGTCAATGGATTTGAATATTTCAGAAAAAAGGGCAGTATTTGATGCGAGTAAAATAGCGCTTTGGTTACGTGAAATGTAGGAATCACCAAATTCAGTAGCCCAAAATTCCTCTTGGGGAGAATTGAATTTTGAAATCAATTTGAATCCTTCCTATTTTTACCATACAAGTACTCAGCATAATGCCAGTCGGCAAGTGTATCCACATCGATAGCAATTTCTTTTGGCAATTCAAGAATCGTAGACTTACTTGTGAAGATCGGGCGCGCAGATTCCCAAGAAATTTTTTTTCCCCAGTAAAATTGTCCAGCATCATAAAACGTAGGAGGAACATCTTGTGTTCTTGTCATCTCGTACTCTGGAAAATGCATTAGAATTTCGTTGCTTTTCCCGAGGGATAAAAGCCTTTCAGGTGGGTCACTTACCGGTGAAGCTGAAATGACATAATCCCAATCGCCGTCCATTAGTACCTTAAGTCCTTGCTTCAAAAATTCTGGTTTCAAAAGGGGTGTTGCTGGGTAAATGCAACAAATGCTATTGAATTCATCTGAATTCACATCTAGTTTGTTTGCTGCATCTTGAATAACTTCTAGAGTAGTAGCAAAATCATTGGCCAATTGCTTGGGTCTCAACCATGGCACCTTCGCACCATAATCTCTAGCTATTTCAGCTATTTCACTGTCGTCTGTCGAAACGAACACTTCATCGAATATTTCAGATTGCTTAGCAACTTCAATTGCATAAGCTATTATGGGAAGTCCGTGAAATAATTTCACATTCTTTCTTGGTATTCGTTTGCTTCCTCCGCGAGCTGGGATAATTGCTATATTCATCCTTTACCTCTGAATTTCAATGAGATCGAGATGCATTGGAGTACCGGCCTTTGAACTCCTACTAAACTTCTTTCCTAACATATCTTTTAAATATTTAGGCGCGCATCCTTCACCTGGTCGAATCGCACGGACATTTTCGTGTGTTACAAGTTCACCAGCGACTACATCCTTTACGATGTATAAACTTCTACGAAGTCTGCGTGACTCCCTTTCAGAATCCTGCATACTCCACTGCGAATTTCCCAAAGCAAGTGCTGTAGATGTCCCCTCTTCGACTAATGCGGCAAACTCTTCAGGCTCCATCGAGAATGCGGCATCAGCTCCACCATCACTCCGTCGAAGCGTCAAGTGTTTTTCAATTGCAGATGCTCCAAGTGCAATAGCACCTAGTGCTACACCAATTCCAAGCGTATGGTCAGATAGCCCAACTTTTACTCCAAATCTGTCCTTGAGTGTCTCGATTCGACGTAAGTGAGCATCGGCTGGATTTGAGGGATAGGAACTTGTACAAACCAAGAGAGTAAGGTCTTTGTTTCCAGCTTCATCTACTACTTCTACAAGCTCTTCAATTTCATTCCACTCGGTGGCACCTGTTGAAACAATTAAAGGTTTTCCGGTATTGGCTACTGCTCTGATCAGACGGAGATCACCCGTTTCAAGAGAGGCAATTTTATACAAAGGTATTTCAAGTGATTCAAGAAATTCGACGGCAGTTAAATCAAACGGGGAGCTAAAAGGTACAACGTTCAATTCTCTGCATAGCTCAAAAAGCTCTTTATGCCACTCCCAAGGAGTATAAGCCTCTTGATACAAACTATGAAGAGTCCTTCCACCCCAGAGGGCATGACCCTTGCTGACCTTAAAACTAGGGTGATCTAAATCTAATGTCATTGTGTCAGCTGTGTATGTTTGAAATTTGACTGACGTAGCCCCTGCTTTTGCTGCTGCTCTTACAATTTCTTTTGCTCTATCCAATGAACCTAAATGATTTGCTGAGACTTCTGCAATGAAGTTGACGGGATGGGTGCCTGGACTCATTCCAAAAGTATACTTGAGACACTATGGAATTACTGATGCGCGATGTGTCGATTACAGACGCTAAGGTACTCCTTGCGTGGCGTAATGAGCTAGATGTACAAAAAGTCTCCCGTCGACACGAGCATTTATCAAGTCAGGAGCACTCGGAATGGCTCACTAATCGCCTAAAACTATTACCGGATCAACCCTTTTGGATATTTGAAGCTAAAACTATCAATGCTGGGATTGTGCGCTTCGATTTTGATTTTGCTCTCAAACATTTTGAAATTAGTATCACTGTAAATCCAGAACTTCGTGGAAAGGGTTTCGGAAAAATTATCCTCCCCTTAGCAATTGAAAATTGTCTCGCAAGGCACCCTAGTACTGACTTTTATGCAGAAGCGCACCAAAACAATGTCGCGTCCCGACTTCTTTTCTTAAAATGCGGATTTGAAGAAATTCAACCTCGTGGCACCTACTTAGTTTTTAAGCGAATTGCAAATTCCAATTAGAGTCTCAGAGACGTATTCTTGATCCGATTCGGATAAGTTGGCGTACATTGGTAATGAAATCTGCCTTTCATAAAAAGCTTCTGCCACCGGATACATTCCAGGCTTTAAGTCACTTTTCGTAAATACAGGATGCCAATGTGCTGGAAGATAATTTACTTGTACACCGATACCCTTTTTTCGTAAAGCTTCGAATATCACTTTCCTTTTCGAAGACTTGACTTGAATTGGATACAGATGCCAGTTTGGATTCACATAACCTCTCTGGGTTGGAAGCTTAACCAACTCAATATCCCTTAATAATTCATTATATCTTGAAAAGATTTTCGATTTTTGTTTATTAAAAGAGTCAAGTTTCTTAAGTTGACTCAATCCCAATGCACAAAGTACGTCGGGTAATCGATAATTGAGTCCAAACTCGTGAACTTCCTGATGCCAAGGTCCTTGGCCTTTAACTAAAAACTCATTCTCATTCCGCACTAGACCCTGTCTTGAGAACCGCTTTGCTTTCAAAAGTAAATCTGGATGAATCGATGAAATTGCACCGCCTTCAGCTGTTGTCATATTTTTAGTAGGGAAAAAAGAAAATGTTGTTATATCTGCTATAGAGCCGACGGGGCGAGATTTATAGGTTGAACCAATACTGTGCGCTGCATCTTCTATGAGATAAATGTTGTACTTATTTGCGATTCCTCGAAGTTCATCGAGAT
>Ga0209550_10005562_pt1 | contig 11788 bp, 8 predicted proteins | sample LauGreSuBDMM15SN_2_FD_187567 | JGI IMG/M metagenome (GOLD analysis project Ga0209550, IMG submission 187567) | Freshwater lake microbial communities from Lake Michigan, USA - Su13.BD.MM15.SN (SPAdes) (version 5) | ecosystem: Environmental > Aquatic > Freshwater > Lake | place: Lake Michigan, USA... | reverse complement strand
CTACTAAACATACAAGCGGTAGGAAATGCAAACGTCATTTTAACGGGTAATCCTACCAAAACATTCTTTAAAGTGGTTTACTCTAAATACACGAATTTTGGTATGCAAAAGTTTCGCATAGATTACGACGGTTTGCGCGAATTTCGTCCATCGGAGCCATCTACCTTCACTTTCAAAATTCCGAGATATGCCGACCTTTTGATGGATACTTATTTATGTGTATCTTTGCCCGATATTTGGAGTCCAGTATATCATCCGTGTACAGAAACATCGAATTTATGGGCACCGTATAATTTCCGATGGATACGAAATTTAGGCACGCATATGATTAAAGAAGTCTTGATTACGTGCGGGTCGATGACGTTGCAACGATATTCCGGTGAATATTTGGGCGCAATGGTAGAACGCGATTTCTCGGAAGAGAAGAAACGATTATTTAATGAGATGTCTGGTAATACTCCTGAATTCTACGATATAGCGAATTCATATAATCGAACCAATACGTATCCGTCTTCTTATTATAATAGCTTTACTACCCCTTCGGAACCGTCATTCCGTACACGTAAATTATTTATACCATTGAATACATGGTTTACTAACGATAGTCGATGCGCGTTCCCGTTAATCGCTTTACAATATAACGAGTTGACTATTTCCGTGACGCTACGACCAACCCAAGAGTTATTTCAAGTACACGATGTATTCGATGTACAGGGGAATTTTCCGTATGTTCAACCCGATTTTAACGTGGACCGTTTCCAAATGTATCGCTTCTTACAGGCGCCTCCTGCTGTAAATATCGGACCCGACAAATATACCAATAAAATAAACAATTGGAATGCGGATATTCATTTATTGTCGACATATTGTTTTTTATCGGAAGAAGAACGCCTGAATTTTGCTATGGAAGACCAACTGTATTTAGTAAAAGATATTTTTGAATACAAATTCGAAAATATGGTCGGCACAAAAAAAATAAAACTCACGTCTACGGGCATGGTAGCAAACTGGATGTGGTATTTCCAACGAAACGACGTAAATATGCGTAATGAATGGAGCAATTATACAAATTGGCCGTATTATGGAGCGGTACCTTCTGATATTGTACAGGCGCCATTGCTTTGTTTGGATACAACGTTCGCATACGGACCGCGTCAACACATAAACACGAGTATTATAGGTGTAAATACGGGTATTTTTATCACGGGCGATTTCAATCCAGACAATATTCGCGATATAATGGTCTCGATGGGTATCGTTTTGAACGGCGATTATCGCGAAAACATATTACCAGACGGGGTCTTTAATTATGTCGAAAAATACGTTCGTACGCAGGGGAACGCTCCGAATGGTATATATTGCTACAATTTTTGCCTAAACACGAGTCCGTTTGAATACCAACCGTCTGGCGCCATTAATATGAGCAAATTCAAAACAGTCGAACTGGAAATAGCGACTATAGTACCGGTGGTGGATACGAAACGTTCGGCAGTGAATATTATTTGCGATAATAACAATAACCCCATCGGTATACGAAAACAAACGTGGCGACTATATGAATATACGTATAATATGACGCTGTTTGAAGAGCGATATAATATACTCTCGTTTATAGGCGGAAACTGTGGTATGTTATATGCTAGATAATACGAGCTACGTAGTAAATTACGTAAATACATAAATCATAAATATACTACGATATATTATACTTATTATTAGAATGAATACTACATTCTATCAGCACAATACATCTAGTGTGAATATAGAAAACAGTAGTAGTACACAGTGGAAAAATCCAAAATACAATTTAAAAAAAAAGGATACGACCACGTCATCCAATCAAACCCCGAATTATAGCAATATACAAATACCCATATTGCTAGTACCTTCGCCATCTATCAATAATGATACGACGATGAACGAACCATTTACAGATAATACGGGAAGGTCAACGTGGGTAAATCCATTAACCAATAATACTTCAGATGAAGATATGATTGGTTTAAACGCAAACGAAACCAGAACCGATTATTTAATAAATGGTAAATTGAACGACCTCTATTATAAAAATACGCGACAGCGAAATATCGCGGATAGAGATGAAAGTACACCTGGAGCGACCAACAGTAATACGCCTCCGACAATACCCACACTTCCTAAACCCAGCGTTCCGCCCGAAGTAGGCGGAAAATCACCTGGCGTAGTCGGCAAACCACCCGAAGTAGATACAACTAATCCAGTAGACGAGGTATACAAAAATAAAACGAATACTAATATATCGAGACGATTTAATAATTTTTATGCGGATAAAACAACCAAAAATGCGAAATTATTGGCGGTAGCTATTTTAGAAAATATTCCAGAATTGTTTTTCGTCCCAGAACTTATTTCAGTAGCCATTGTCCGTTCTTCTACTCCGAAAGACAAACGCAATGGGCCTGACTATGCTCAAAACAAATTCAAATTAACCTCGCATTTTAAATCGTTTATGGTGATACTGATATGCATATATATTACCTTCAACTGGTGGTATTTGATGTTATATACAGACCATTATTTGGATGTGTTTAATATATTAAAATCGCCTTTTTTATTACCACTGATATGGATTATAGGACCAGTAATGGCTCCGTTTGCGAAATTAAATTACTACTTATTAGGAAAACGGCTTGAACCGGATTTTTATTCGAAATATATCGAACCTATATTACGGAATAAACCGATTTACTTATCATTATTATTATTAATCGTGATTACTCTCTACGATAACATATTAAAATTGTTTGTAACCAATATGAAATCTCTCATCCAAAATAAGAGTGATACTGAGTTCCTTTTTGTGATTGTTGCTATGGTAGCTTCTATAACATACTTATATTCAGTTGTCTTTGACGAAGAAAAAAATACAAAATTTATAAATAAAGTCAGTTTTGCTCTATCTATTTTATTTTATATCATAATGTTTATCGTCATTATGATTTTATGTAAAGTAATTAGCGGTGTTATTTTGATATATTTGATATTTTATTCGTTTTTATTTCTGTTATTTTGGGAGGGAGTTAACATGCCGAATAAAATACTGGAAATGATAGTAGATACTACTGAGGTCTGCGTAAAAAATACCGATTCCAAGTTTGGAAAATTACAAAATATTTTGTATAAATATTCGTTCTTGATATTTATTTTTGCTGTATTGGCTATACGTATTGGTCATGCTATATTTGACGCGCGTACAATTACTGAAGAACGAGTTAGGGTTTCGTGTTATGCACTATACACTAGCTTGGGATTAGGGTTGCTAATTTTTACTTCGATTAGTTTTTGGCGAGTATTTCAAAACGTATATTCTATAATAATCGAGTCGGACAAGCCTACTGCGGATACAAACGAGCCTGCGACCGACTCACAAACGCCAGGAGTTCCCCCGGGTTCTAGCGGGTCCAATTCAGATGATTTACCGGATGAAGATGCTATATTACCTACATGGTACGAAAAAATGAAGAATTTATGGGAAACATTTTACGATAAAACCATTTTTGGTTCTATAATAAAAATAGTTGTAAATATTCCTTTTTTGGTCGTCGTTCTGATTTGTTATGGTATAATTATGGCTCTCGCGTTTTAACCCGTTTACACCTTTTTAATTTTCAATTTACTACGTAGCTCATTCTTCGCTACTCCGTAAATACTACAATACTAGATTGGATAGAATATTCTGGTGCTGTAATTTGCGGTTAAGCTACGCAAAAAGTGAAGAATAAGCTACGTAGTAAATTGCATTATGCGCGAATATTTACCTCAGGTTCCGATTTCAATTTTGCGTTGTCTATCGTGGCGGGTGCGGAAAACATTGCTTTTGAAAATGGAACAGACCCAGCTGGTAAAACGGCGTTTTTCAAAGACAACCGTTGCAATTGTTCAATTGTTTCTTCTAAATCGGCCAAACGCCGTTTCAACGACGCGTTTTCTTTTTTATATGTCGCATTATCGATTTCTTGTTTTTGTAATAATTCTACAATTTGTTTCATCGTCATTGGCGTAGGTTCTTTACCTTCTTCTTTCATCATAATAGTAATATTTTCGTTATTTAAATTTGTAGAATTCGGAGAGGTTGAGCTAACCGCTTGCGACATGCGTTGTTGTCGTTCTTCTTCAATGAGTCGCGTTTGTTCTAATACTTCGGGTTTCATTTTCGGATGTCCGGGAGCATACATTTCCAATAGTTTGTCTATATCTCTTATAAAGAAATCTCGAATATGTGTTTCAAAGTCGTTTTTAATAAACATTTGAATTGTTTTCGGCGACTCTTTTAAAAAATCGGGGTGCGGATTTTCCAACATTCGTTTTTTATCAAACGTATTGTGTATATGCGAAAATACCAATATGGTTTTTAACGGGTCAAGTTGGACAAATGGTACTGTGTAATCTTTTAAAAACGCCCGTTCTTCGGCCAACGCAGCGGAATCGACATATCGCGTTTCCTTTAATAATGTAGAACGAAACGCAAATGTTCCTGCGGTAGCATGATTTGGCCCATACGGTCCACACTGTACCATTTTTTGAATATGTTTGAAATATACGTATAGTTCGCTTGAACCGGCACATAACGCCTCGGGATGTTTCATTAGCGTATCTACTGCATGCGAAACCCTCTCCGGTGGGTAATAATCATCGTCGTCCATATAGACAATAATGGATCCCTTGGTTAGTGTATGCATGTAATTACGTTTTTCTCCCAAATTCATACGTTTTGGCGAATGCACGTATTTTATTTGTGGTATATCGGCTAACTCAATCAAGTCGCGTATAGGGTCGGTTCCATCATCTACGATAATCCATTCCATACGGTCTTTTGGATAATCCTGATTTCGAAAACAATCCAACATAATTGGTATAAATGGTCGCCTATTAAATGTGGGAGTACATACACTGACTAAAGGAAAGTACGGTTTTTTTAGCTTTGAATTATTGGCGAACCCCTTATTTTTTACCATCTCTTATGAAAGTTATATTTGATATATAAAATGAATGAGTGGTTCATTTTATATTTGTTTATACAGTAGTTGTTTTTTACGGTTTGTGGGGTACGAGCTACGTAGTAAATTGTAGTATTTACGTAGTAGCGACGTAAGGAGCTACGTAGTAAATTATTCCAAATCCTCTTCGCTATTTACGTCATCCGCATTCGTATTCGCATCGCGCTTCACGTTTTTGTCCAAATATCTATAAATACGTTTTATATCCAATTTGGAAATATTTTTGTCGATGAATATTTTTTCCGCATCGTTTAACAAGTCGGTTTTGGTATAAATATCTTTCCCATAAAATACTCTCAGTTCTTGGAAAAACGAGACCATATCATTGCGATCCATGTCTAGTTCCTGACACAACATATATACAAACATCAGGTTGTTGTATTCCGTCGAGTATTTCGTAAGCACTTTAGTAAATCGAATGTCTTTTTTGTCTATGGTTGTCTGTGTACCTTTTAATTTTTGGAAATTCGGATTGGTATACATATGTTCCAATTGTGTATGGAATAGACGATTATTATAAAACGTTTTTATCAATGAACTCATTTCGTTGAAAATCCATATTTGGTTTTGGAACGTTATTCGGTCAATATAATCCGCAAAACACATGTTTTTTAATATTTTCAAATAAAAAGGGAACGCGATTTCTCTCGGTATATGTTCCAGTCGATCCACTACATTTTCGTGCCACAATAATGCTACCGTTGTTCGGTCGGTTTCGTTCATAAAAGAACAGTGCTCTTCGATCGGGATCTGAGTGTCGAACAATTTTTGTATAATTTGTTTGGAATCGTCATTGTACGATTTAGTATGGAAAATATTGCGAATCATATTTACCGTAATCAAACTCTCGTTTTTACAATAAATGCTTTGAATAAACGAGATTTTGCGTATATCAGATTGAATATATCGGTACAATTCCGTTAATAAATGTGGGTCGTGTATATTCGGCATAACAGTCTTTACGATTTGTATAACCTGACTGGTTGTAGGAGCTATAAGTTCGAACGTGTGGCATACTTTCATCAACTCCTTTATTTTTTTGTCCACAAAATAGTTGCCTATACAAATAATGGGAATTTGCGTACTGTTCTCTAAGCGCTGTTTTTTGGTTTTTTTCTGGCGTATCAGTTTAATCAACGATGTTATACCTCCTTTATCCCCACTATTCATTCCGTCGATTTCGTCCATTACAATGACTATTTTTTTAGTCTTACCGCTCATTAATTGTAGTACATTTCGGTTAGAAATATTATTGCTTGTAATAGTATCGATCATGGTTTTATTACGAACATCTCCCGCATCGTAACGTATAATATCGTAGTCGTATTTTTTCAACAAATTTACGACGAATTGCGTCTTACCACAACCCGGTGCGCCATAAATATATATGCCCTTTTTAAATTGAATATCGGAACAATTCTCTGTGTAATTTTCCAATACGCTAGCAATTGCCGTTTCAATATGTGTACGCTCCAACAATTCATTTATATTTTTTACAACGTTTTGTTTTTCATGTGGTGCATTTTTCAATATATTATTCATTTACATAAAATAATAACTGCGTCTTTATTATTTTATTTGTATTTTATCTTTTACCTAGTCAAACGCACCACTACAATTTACTACGTAGCTCCTTTGTCGCTTTTGTAGTATTTATGGAGAAACGACGAAGGAGTTTCGTAGTAAATTGTATTATTTACGGAGTAGTGAAGAATGAGCTACGTAGTAAATCGCTACGCTAATCCGCAAATACTACGTTATCGTCCAAATTTACTGAAATCCGCGGTTACTGGTATATAATTACCCCCCTTAGATGGAAGAGCGCCAAAATATGATGTATAATCTGAACCGGTAGTCACATTGGTTGCCTGGCCTCCTCCAGCAGAATTGGGTGGTACCTGTTCCGAAGCATTTCCCCCGTCGTAGTTTAACCCAGCTACTTTAGTAGGAACCAATTTACCGAAAGTATTCGCAATTCCTCCCGCAGTATCTTTCACTAGTCCGACCCCCCCAGAAACAGTTTCTTTTGCTATTCCGACACCCCCAGAAACAGTATCTTTTGCTATCCCAACCGTTCCTGACGCAGTATCTCTCAATAATTTATCCGCACCGCTACCCGTATCTCTCAATAAATTAGTAGCTCCACTTCCAGCATCTCGTAATATATTACCATCTTGGTCATAACGTTTTCTATTACTACGCGATCCGCCACGGTCGTCGGTTTCGTCGTCGTAATTGTTATCTCTATCTCTACTACTAGACGTGTTTCTATCATACGGGAGTTTATGTGTATGAGTATATGTTCCTGAACCGCCTTTTCCTCCGCAATTATTACAAGCTCCACCACCATTTGGACAAGCTGGACATGTAGGGCATACGGGGGGGACTATTTGGGTTTTTAACATGTAGTCATTTATAGTATTGTAATCTAACGACGACCCATTACCATTTAACAGATATTTTAATAACCAATCATTCAAGTTATTAGAAACAGCAGGGGGAGCTGTCGTAGATCCACCACCACCACCCGTGGAACCGTTGCTGGAACCACCAGAACTGGTTCCATCCGTAAAAACTCCCTTATCATCAAATCGATATACTTTGTATATGGTGTATTTTGTATCTGCATTCGTATTCGAAACCGAATTGTTCAGCTTAATTACAGTTATTAATGTGCGTTTTCCAATAGAAGTGTATATAACCGAATAATAATCGTCTACACCTACATTTCCCGGATTAATAATTCGCGATGCGAACCCGTTTAGTCCACTACCGTTTGTAGCGTTTGGTATTGAAGTCTCGGGGGAGGGTATTTCACTACCGTTTAACATATACCTATTACTATTGGATTCTTTCGTGTATACGTTTCCAGCGTCGTTGCGTTTTTCGTCTACAATACGTTTATATATCCTTACCGAAGCTGGCGCGGTTGTGGCGTCGCTTTGTACTATAATATCGCCGTTTACTGGATTATATATGGTTCTATAACAGACTTGGTACTTCAAATTGGTAGTATCATAATAGTTCAATTTAAAAAATTGACTATCCGCCGATTGATACAAATTAGTAGTACTATTAGCATACGAATTCGCCAAAAGGGTGGGCGTTTCATATATAACCAGATTGCCTACTATAGCTTGTCCGCCAGTAGTAGTATTTGGATTTAACGCTTGAATAATTCTACCGCCGTCATCATATGCGAATGTATATTTCAATACAGGCTTTGATGGAGTCAATGTAGCAGTATCATTCAATACCAATACATGTAAATAGGTTTCTCGACCCCACGGCACATATAACAATTGATATTTGTCGCTAGCTCCAGATGGATTAGTGGTAGTGGAGGTTATTTCGAAATTAGTATACGAATCGATTAAAGTAGTCGATTTACTTAGGTCGTGTTCGAAATTCGCCGTAATCGTGTTTCCAAAAGTATCCATGATTGGTTCGGTTTTAGCGGAATTTCTCGAATACAACCATACTTTGGATATAGTATTTCCTGAATTATCAGTAATGGACGTATCATTTAAACTTCCGTCAATCACCACGACGGTTCCATTTAAATTGTCGTAATAAAGGCTGTCGTGCAATTTATGCAATGTTTTTTTGGCGGAATAATAAGGAATAATCGTATTCCCATGAAACGCCAGATCGCTTTTGAATTCTAACATGCCTTCTAGGGTGTTTGAAGGCACCGTATATGTCGGCATTGTTGAGTATTCGCGGTAAAACCAATTTCCAAATAATATGGAAAATGCTAGAGTAAATAGTATTATTAAAAATAAAAGTATTGGACTTAATTTCATAATAGTATTATTCAACCCAGTTTATATTCTATATTTGGATTATAAATTATCATTTTGTGAAAACGCCTTTGCTTATAGCTTCGCGAAGGAGCTACGTAGTAAATTAATATAAACGTATTTACTTGATATAGTATACTTTACGTTTGGCTCTAACTCTATCGTTATAGAAAATACTGCACCCAAAATGAAAACAACTCGAAATCTATTATCGGAATACAACTCATACCATAAATGGGAAATTGGGATAGACGAAGCAGGTCGCGGACCTATGTTTGGGAAATTATATGTAGCTGGAGTAGTTTTACCTAAAGACGCTGGGTTTCGCCATGAAGATATGAAAGATAGTAAAAAGTTTCATTCATCTAAAAAAATAAAGGAAGCGTCGGACTATATAAAGACCAATGCTCTAGCATGGTACATTCATTCCGTTCCCGAAACCATGATTGACCAAATCAATATACGACAATCCGTATTATTATCCATGTCGGAATGCGCAAAACAATGTATCCGACAATTACAACTAAAATTCCCTAAAATGGTTCCAGAAGAGGATACCTTTTTATTGATTGATGGTAATGATTATAATGGTTGTTCGATGTTTGATAATACTCGAGAGATACTCGTCGATATACCCTTCGAGACGTTCGAAGGAGGCGATAATACGTATACAGCAATTGCGGCGGCTTCGATTTTGGCTAAAGTTGCCCGGGACGAATATATCGCTGAATTATGTACGGAATATCCTATATTGGATGTACGGTACGGTATTTCGCAAAACAAAGGATACGGCACTAAACGGCATTTAGACGGAATTCGAGAACACGGTATTTGCGAATTCCATAGGAAAAGTTTTGGTATTTGTAAAACCTCTCAAGTAATAAGAGTTTCGTAGTATTTCCTCGAATATCTACGTTTATTCTTCGCTACTTCGTAAATACTACACAATCGAGTTTAGCGTCTTCTTTGGTTAGGAGTATACCTGCGTCGTTTGTTTTTACACGTATATTTGCGCCCACGCGTTCGTCGAGGTTTTTTATACGATTTAGGGAATAAACGACGTCTAGTCCCACCTTTCATTTGGCCTGGCTGGATTTGCGCGGTTTCGTATCTTGCCGTATTTCCACCTAAATAGTTTGAAAAAGGAGCCTTTATAATCAAATCGGTACTTTGTGCTATGGTCGACATTATATAATAACCTGCGAGGATTATTTGCTCCGCTCTTTTCGCTCCGCTTACATGCGCGCCAATTTATATATATGCACTACCTTTTCGCCTTTCTCTACTACTCGTATGGGAACCCATCGTTTGAATTTTGTATGAAACGAACATTCCATAAATAACTCTTTTTTCAAATCCACGTATTTATCGACTCTCGTATCTTCGAAATCTTCTTCGTCGTCGCTTTCTTCGATATAATCCAGATTCTGGTTTTCTCGAATATTCCTAAATAATCCGTTCATTAAAACGCTCTTTTTGTAATTCGGAATATAGGCCATATCGTAGTATACAAAAGAACGTTTCGACGCAGGTTGCGACTCTGGCGATGGTCCACACGCATATAAATGGTATATGTCGTACTGTATATCCGCCATTACTCGGAACACTGCGGGGTACTTGTATTGCGGTTTAGTGTATTCTAATATATATTTGGAAACGTGCGAGTCTGGTATTTTGAGAGTAGATGGATTTATTTTCGATATTGGTTCTAACAATCCGTGTAATACATTCAAGTATGGACAAATGTGATAACAATCTCGATATTGTATATGATGTACCGAGTAAGGGAATTCTGGAGCTGTCGCGGTTGAACGCCAGATAAAAGGCAAATATATGGACATATACTCATCCAGTTTACCGTTTTGGTGGGATATACTCATTTCCGTAAACAAGTCTCGAAATATAAACATTTTGTCGGCAAAACATACTTGTTTATATGGAACACCTCGGTACGTGTATATGTCTTCTATTATGAAAAATGGCGATACGGTCTTTCCTGTATTGCGTTCTGTTTCTTCGCGAACGAGAGACCCGTATAATATTGTACCAATGAAACATTGTCGTGGTAGTTGCGTTTGTATAACCGTTGCGCGGATGACGCGTTTTTCCTTGTTTAATTCCATCAAATAACAAACATCGCGATTTTTGTAAAATGTACACCACAAAAAATATTTGCGTCCAGAAGGGACGGCTAAACATATATCGTAATTGGAGGGAACTTTCTTATGTGTAAGCGTCTCATAGGAAAGTTCGAAAATAGGAAAACGTGCTAATATTGCGTGCAACTGTTGTTGGGATAACTCCATCATATAGTTGTATTTTTAATTGTATCAAACGTATATCACTTATATAACTATATATCGTATTGTGTTTATGTTTTTTATATTTTATATATAGTTCAATTTACTACGAAACTCCTTACGTCGTTTCTCCGTAAATACTACAGTCTTCGCTACCATGTAAAAATTGGGTTAGTTCTTCAATGAGTTGGGTTTGGTCTTCTTCTGGTATAAAATCGAGAGTATTTGTATTCGGAGCATTGTTCGTAATTTCCTTTATGATGTCTCGATATTTTTGGGTTTGAATGTCTACAATATGTTTCGTTTTACGCGCAGTAAAGTGGGTTTTACAGTAATCCCACATATATTGTGCTAAAACAATGATACAAATCGAGAGTATTACGTTTTGTAAAATAAACCACAGCATAGCATGTATAATAATATGTCGCGTATTTTATTTGTTTCGTTTTACTGCATTTGGTTTTTACTGGTTTTACAACGCCTTTTTTTACCTCCGCTAGATTTTTCTGGTATAGCCATATTTAACGGCGACGTACCACCTCGTGCGCCTGGTGCGCCTGGTGCGCCTGGTGCGGCTGGGTTGACCGTTGATGAACTAATCACCGAAGAAGGAGCAAAGTATGAATAAACCGAAGAAGGAGAAAGGTAT
>Ga0209550_10005561_pt1 | contig 11789 bp, 9 predicted proteins | sample LauGreSuBDMM15SN_2_FD_187567 | JGI IMG/M metagenome (GOLD analysis project Ga0209550, IMG submission 187567) | Freshwater lake microbial communities from Lake Michigan, USA - Su13.BD.MM15.SN (SPAdes) (version 5) | ecosystem: Environmental > Aquatic > Freshwater > Lake | place: Lake Michigan, USA... | reverse complement strand
GTTTTTTATTGAGGTTTTTTAATTTTTTTGGTGATTTTAATCACTACTGTCCTTCACGCAGATTTCATCAACGTGAAATTAGAATTATCAGAAATGATCGTTCCATTAGAAGTTATAAGGATTCAATGGGCTTTAGAATATTTCATACACCTGAACTGGTCAATGAAAAGGGTACTAAACTTTTAGTTAAACAAATAGAAGCCACTGTTTATCACTATAGCTGGTCTAAGGCTCCCAAAACTCAAAAAGCAAAAAATATTGAATTTGGCAAAAGGTATCATCCCACAGATGATTTTATTAAAGACTTTGAAGCAGTGCATGGTGATGCATACGATTACCATCAATATGATTATTTGAAGGTATTTACTGGAACTCACCCTACAGCAATCCAACAGGTAGTAGCGGCACAGGATTGGAAATTTAATTATGATCCTTCGAGAAACAATATGAATAGAAAGGAAAAAATTATGAAATTTTTAGAAATACTTACTGGTAAGCAGTTTTTTATTTATAAGAATTATAAAGTAATGAAGGGTTGATAGTTGGTAAATAGAATATTTTTAAAGTAGGTTGAATAATTAACGAATAGTATAAATAGTTATGAGGAATTCATTTTCCATTTCATTGATAATTTCCACTTATAACAATCCAAAGTTTTTGGAGTTGGTTTTGTTAAGTGTCCTTGAGCAAAAGCTGCTGCCGCAGGAAGTCGTGATTGCAGATGATGGGTCTAGGGAGGAAACTAAGGAGCTTATTGAATTTTATAAAAAAAAATTCCCTATCCCTCTATTGCATGTATGGCACGAGGACGAAGGTTACCGATTATCCACCATCAAAAACAAGGCAGTGGCAATTGCGGGTAGCGAGTATATTATTTTTATTGACGGTGATTTACTACTTCATCCACTTTTTATTTTTGATTACAAAAAAAATATTCAGCTTGGCTATATACAGGTAGCGAGCCGTGCATTTTTGTCAAAGTCATTCACCGAAGTCCTTTTAAATCAAAAAAGTTGCGTAGTTAATTTTCATCTTGAAAATTTCGAGAAAAATACGACCTCGGCAGTAAGGCTTCCATGGTTGCATCACTTCATCAAGGGTAGTACTACGCATAAGGGGGCTCGGGGTGGGTTGATGGGTTTTTTTAAAAAAGACTACCTGACTGTCAATGGCCTAGATGAGGCATTTACCGGATGGGGCAGGGAAGATTCCGATCTTTTTGTTCGACTTTTAAATAGTGGAGTAAAAAGAAAAAATATAAAATTTGCCGCTATCACTTATCATCTGTGGCATCCCGTACTCTCTCGCGATAGTCTCTCTACCAATGATGCCCTTTTGAAAAAATCAATAGATGCTCAGTCTAAGTGGTGTTTGAAGGGAGTTTCACAGTATTTAGGAAACCACTCCTAATGTTTCTTATAATTGAATCCAGCTATCGGGTATAATATCTCTTGTACCTTCCATTGTAGACAGCCATTTGTTTGGGGCAATCACTTTTTTATCTTCATTGTTGTTCAGCCAAGCTCCCCACCAACTGAAAGAGCTGTTGGCAATTATATTGTGTTTGCAATTACTCATTAACTGCATATCTCTGAAACTGTCATTCCCTTTGTTGTGGTTAATGAAATGACAGTTGGGAACTTTGATATTGGCCTCAGCCCACTGCATGTCATCAGAAAAAATATAAAAAATAGGGTTGTTTACTTTTTCTTTGATTAAATCGATAGCGCGGTTGTAATAGTCAATGTCAAGCGACCAATTGAGGTTATTTTTTAGGTAATCGCCTCTGCGGATATGGATACTCACAGAATTGCTATGCACAATCAACTCTAACAGCGCTTTGTTTTTGTTGTCGGTAAATGGGGGAAATAAAAAATGATTCCGAATAGTTTTCGAAATGCCTTCAAAATATTTTTCAGATTGCCAATAGCCCTTCAGATAAGCAAATTGTAAAGTAGTAATTTTTTTATCAAAAATCCCAAAACTACTATCGGTTTCTTTGTAAGGAATTTGATGAAGTAGGTAAAGAAAATTCCAACATGCTTTCACCAAAACCTTTTTCCAAAGTAAAAGAGCTGGGGTGTGAATCGAAAAGATATTTCCTAATTCGTATTGGGTTGATTGGTTATTTTTATTGAAATGCGAAAGGTCGAGCAAAGCTTTTTTTCCACTTTCTACTGCAGCTTGGTAAAGCGCATATTGAAACATTTGATTTCCTAATCCACCTCTCAAGTGTACAATTAGCATAAATTATTTTATTTAAATTTTTGTCAAACCATTTTTGCAGAAAACTATTCCGCTGATTACTTTTTCATCGAATATTTTTTTTCCCCTTTTTATAACGTCTGCTGCTCCCTTGGAAGTATGATACAAGTGATAAATAATTGATTGGAATTTAACTGACCTAGAAGTAACCCCTGATTGTATCAGGCGGTGGTAAAAGTCTAGATCTTCGGGTCCCCACTCTTGGTAATCCTCATCAAAACCATTGATAGCGATAATATTTTTCTTTAAAGTGCCCATATTACAGCCCCAGGGCTGCCGCTTGCTTTTTAAATAATTTGGATAAAATGGAATGTATACACCCTCTGTTACTCGGTTGCTATCACTCAGCAACAACGAAAAAAAGTTAAGAGAAAAAAGTTTTTTTGATTGCCGCAATTGATTGCTGATTTTTTCGCCCAAATTGACTCTTCTTCCATACAACAAGAGATTTTCTTTTGCCTCTGCAAGGTAATTTTTTATAAAATGCTTGTGAGGGATACAATCTCCATCAATAAAAATAATCAATTCATTTTTAGCTATTTTAATTCCATTATTCAATGCTTTGGATCTACGATACCCTTTATCTTCTTGATTTACATGTTGTATTTCAAATTGAAAAGAAGCTTTGTGTTTGTCGAGAAATATTTTTGTTTCCGGATCATTGTCATCCTCAGCAATCACTACCTCAAACCTGTTTTTTGCAGATTGATTGTTGAGTGCTGTTAATACCAATTCTAGTGCCACCAGGTCTTTATAGTAAGGAATTATCACCGATGCTAGCATATTGCAATTTTTTATAATTATATGAAAATTGTTTTACTCAAATTATTCAGAAGGTGATTTTATTTTTTAGCTCTTCCAAAGTGAAAATAATTTTTTAACTAAAGTACTTTTTTTTATGACTTTATGGACAAAAGAGTATTTACCATAGCCTTTTATTAATCTCTTTTTATTTTCCAAGTGAACCATTTTTTCAAAAGGTAGTTCCTTACCATCTGGGTATAAAAATCCAGGATGAAGGACTTTTATTTTTTTACAAAGGATGTATTTATTTAGGTAAGATTCATCATGCCATAAAGCGATGATACCTCTTTCGATGTCTGTTTGTGTATATTGAAAGCAAGTTTCAATAAAAGTCAAATAGTCACTTGTTTTCCCCCCGTTTAATCCGCCTGCAGCATAGATATCCCCTTGTCCGGGTTGAATATAAGCCATCGACAATGGGTTGTTTTCATAAGTGAAATTATTGGGTGCAGCATCCCAAAATCCGGGGTGCTGCGTTACTACTAAATGCTCATCCTCCATTGGTAAAAAATCGACTGCATTAATATCTTTGCAGATTCTGCAGTTTGCATTGAAAAAATAAGTAAAGTCAAATTGTTTCAGTTGCTCCTGAATAGTTTTAAAAAATTTAAAACGATACAAAGTGGGGTAAGGCCAGGGTAAGGCTTGCTGATATTGTAAGTGAATATTTGGCAAGTGACCCATATATATATCAGCTGCATCGGTAAATACAAAATAATTTTTTTCGTAATCAAGTAGCAGATGTTTTTCTGCACTTACATAAAAATTTTCCCAGAATAAAACGTATTCGCCAGTACAAATGTACAAAATAGCAATCGTAGGTTTCTTCATGTAGGACTTAGTATTTCTTTTGGGCAATAATAATACATTCGGGAGAATAAGCTCGGTTGTTGGGTAAATTGATTCTTCTTAGCAACTTGACTATTTTCTTAGTAAGGCTTAGTAATAATTTCTGCCCTGCGGATCTTTTTTGTTGATCTACCCAAAAATCAATGCCACCAATGTAACCGGCTTCTATAATTTCGAAGTTGTTTTTAATTAATACATTTTCCCATTTTTTTACATCCATACTTGGTATAAAATGCCTGTTTAGATTTTCCCTATCTAAGAGTGAATGCAGCTTTAGTTGCACTGATCCTCCGAAATTTGGGGCAGTGATGTAGACATGTCCCCCAGGCTTTACCAATTTTGCATGCAAATCAATCATTTCTTCAAAGCGCTCAAAATGTTCAATAAATCCTGCAGAAAATACAACATCATATTTTTTTTCCTTATCCAATGTTAGTACGTCGGCTTGTTCAAAAGAGCCCGTTTTGAAATTATTGGATTTTAACCAATCAATTAGTTTAGGCAAAGACTGAGTTTGGTCAATTCCATTTAGTTCATATCCTAGTTTCCCAAAATGATAAATAAATCTCCCAGGGTAGGCCCCAATTTCAAACATTGTTTTGGAATGTTCACCTGTTGGAATACCTAAATATTTGTAAATCAATTTCACTGTGGGATATTCCAAAGGCATAGGTGAAAATTTGTATTTCTCATACCCGTTTTCCCAATAGTCAATTTCGGCAAAATTTTTCATGAAAGGTTCTAGTGTAAGGGTTCAAATTATTTATTCATCATTAACATACAGCTAGTATACTGCTACTAAGGTACTAGCATTTGTTTATTCATCTACTTATTTTATCTAATCCTTCACTTTCTACACTTTTCTATTGGATAGCTTTTTCTAGTTATTCTAACTTAATATCATATCTGGTTGAAAGGCCAGTAACCGTTCGAATTACTTTAATTATTCTATTACATGCAAGGGCAGCAACATTAATAGAAATTGTTCAACGTATTTTGAAGTAATGCCGATTATTATAATATTCGAGTGAGTGGTAAATAGTGAACTTGAAGTCCATCATTTTTTTTGTGGTATCTCAAGTAGGTATTTAATAATCTTTCAGAAAGATTTCCAAAAATTCTTATCTGCAGTGGATTCTCAGTTATTATTAGATCTTTTTTCACCTCCAATAAAATGTCAAAAAGAAAAGTAAGGTATCCATCCCAAAAACTCCAACTGGCTATGAGCATATTGTACCAAGAACAAGTAAGTCCTTCCCCCATTTCATTAAAACTACTACTATACTGAGGGTATAATTTTTTTATAGCAGCTTCTGTTAAGCCCCATGAAATTTCATCGTGGTCTCTAAAATATTGTTTTTTAACACTCCATTTTTTAAGTTTAATAAATCGGTAGGGGATTGGACTAATTACTTTTCCTGCTAATAAATTGGTTTCAATTTCTTTGTATAATTTATCTGTAAATGTCTTTTTAAAGGCAATTTCCCTATCTGTAAAATGGTATTCTTTTTTTAATTTAGACCAATGAAGATGATTACAAAAATATCTCCTGTAATGACATAAACCCCAATAGGGCAATTGATGAGCATCGTAATTTTTCCAGATATAATAAGCTACCGTTAGTTCTGAGAAATTTTTGTTCCAAGAAGAAATATTATCTCCCGTATCATCTCCTTCAATACCTAAATCAAATTCTGCAATTGCTTTTCCGGCATGAATAGGGTGTATATAGGATACTGGAGGTAATGGAAAATCTTTGTAAAAAAATGCTGAAAATATTGTAAAAATATCTTTTTCATTTTTTTGAAATTTTTTCATGGCAGGAATTTATTCTTATTCAATTGAATCCTAAAGTTATTTTATTTCTATTAACGATGCAATTTTTATTGGATCATATCAATACTTATCCACCCCATCCTTCTCTGTCTAAACTTCTGTATTGAATAGCTTCGGCTAGGTGTTCTGACTTAATATCAGCACTAGCTGAAAGGTCTGCAATGGTTCTACTTACTTTTAATATTCTATCATATGCCCTGGCAGAAAGATTTAGTTTTTCCATTGCAATTTTTATAAGATTTTGGCTAGCTGTATTGATCACACAAAATTCTTTCAGCATTTTACTGCTCATTTGCGCATTGGCATACACACCTTCGGAGTCTTTATATCTTTCTATTTGTATATCCCTTGCTTTAATAACCCTTTCGCGTATTCGATCACTTTTTTCAAACGGCAGGGTAGACGATAATTCACTAAAAGCTACTGGAGTTACCTCTACATGTAAATCAATTCTATCTAGTAAAGGACCTGAAATTTTGTTTAAATATTTTTGAACAGCACCCGGTGGACAAGTGCATTGTTTATCGGGGTGGTTAAAATAACCGCATGGACATGGGTTCATGGAAGCTATCAACATAAAACTAGCGGGAAATTCTAAAGCTATTTTTGCTCTTGAGATGGTCACTTTTCTTTCTTCCATTGGTTGTCGCATCACCTCTAAAACTGTTCGCTTAAACTCAGGAAGTTCATCTAGAAATAATACACCGTTATGGGCCAATGAAATTTCTCCTGGTTGAGGATTACCTCCACCACCTACGAGCGCTACATCAGAGATTGTATGGTGTGGACTTCGATAAGGTCTTTTGGAAATGAGGGTAGCATTTTCAGGTAACTTACCTGCCACACTGTGAATTTTTGTTGTTTCCAATGCTTCTTGAAGTGAAAGGGGAGGAAGGATGGTGGACAAGCGCTTTGCTAGCATTGTTTTGCCAGCTCCTGGCGGTCCAATTAAAATTGCATTATGACCGCCTGCTGCTGCAATCTCTAAAGCCCTTTTTATATTTTCTTGTCCTTTCACATCACAAAAGTCGATGTCGAATTCGCTTTGCGCGTAGGCAAATTCTTCTCGTGTATTTACTGTTGTAGGTGTAAGCGTTGTCTCATCTTTAAAAAAATCGATTACTTCGTTTAGGTGTTCAACCCCAAATACAGCTAGGTTATTAACCATAGCAGCTTCTCTTGCATTTTGTTTGGGAACTATTAGCCCTTTGAAATTTTCTTTTCTAGCTTGTATAGCGATGGGTAGCGCACCTTTAATCGATCTAACGGTGCCGTCTAGACTGAGTTCCCCCATTATGACATAGTCGGTAAGTTTTTCAGGATTTACAAGTTGATTGCTTGCACCAAGGGTGGCCATTGCTATTGGAAGATCAAAAGCAGTTCCACTTTTTCGAATATCTGCAGGGGCAAGGTTTACAATTAACCTTGTTCTTGGCATAAAAAAATTATTGTCCTTAATTGCGCTTTCTACCCTCAACAAACTTTCTTTCACAGCTCCATCAGGCAGTCCTACAATGATCGCGTCAGATTTGCCTTGATTGTTAATGTTTACTTCTACTGTAATAGTGATCGCTTCTACCCCATACACAGCACTGCCAAAAGTTTTTACTAGCATAAATGAAATAATAAAATAGTTAAAAGAACTGATCGAAAGATAAGCAATCAATTTTTTAAAAATTCACTTATTTTATTTCTTGCATTTCCACCAATTTTTTATAAAAACCGTTTTGTGAGATTAAGGAATCATGGGTACCTCTTTCAATGATGGATCCTTTTTGTAATACAATAATTTCGTCTGCATTACTGATGGTACTTAGCCGGTGGGCGATAACTAAAGAGGTTCGATCTTGCATTAAGTTAACAATAGCATCTTGAACCAAACGTTCACTCTCTGTATCTAAGGAGGAGGTAGCTTCATCAAGAATGAGTATCGGTGGATTTTGTAATACTGCCCTAGCGATAGTAATCCTTTGACGCTCACCCCCACTTAGCTTCATTCCTCGGTCGCCTATATTGGTATCATATTTATCCTCCTTGTGTTGAATAAATTGATGTGCATTTGCAATGGTGGCAGCCTCTGTGATTTCTTGCGAAGATGCATTGATATCACCCAATGCGATATTGTTTGCAATAGAGTCATTAAATAAAATGGCTTCCTGTGTTACCATGCTCATTTGTTTTCGGAGAGATTGGAGGGTAAAGTCTTTAATATCTACTCCATCAATTAAAATAGCACCCTCACTCACATCATGAAAGCGGGGAATAAGATCTGCTAGGGTTGACTTTCCTGCACCCGATGATCCTACCAACGCCACTGTTTTACCTTTCTCAATTATAAAATTGATATTCTTCAAAATCGTTTTATCATCATATCTAAAACTTACATTTCTAAACTCAATCGATTGATTGAATCCATTTAAAATTGTTGCATTGACTTTTTCTTCCACCTGAATAGGCGCATTTAAAATCTCTTCAATTCTCTCTACAGCACCCATTCCTTTTTGCATACTTGAAATGGTGGTAGATAAATTCTTTGCAGGATTGATAATCATTGCAAACAATAAAATAAATGCCATTAAATCACCACCAGTAAGTTGGGCTCCTTCGCTAAAAACAAAGCGACCTCCAATATATAAAATAGCACAAAGTACCGTCACGCCTAGTACCTCGGTAATAGGACTGGCTAAATCACGGCGTAGTGTCATTTTATTAAGCAATGAAAAAAGTCTTTCATTGCCATCATTAAACTTGTTGAGCATTCTCTCTTCAGCTCTAAAAGCTTTAATTACTTTTATACTACTCAGCGTTTCTTCTACATGTGAAATATTTTCACCTTGTGCTACTGAGTGTGCAGTAGATTGTTTTTTTAATCTCTTGCTAATTTTACCTATGAACAATGCTGTTATTGGTAAAAAAATAAGAAGAAATAAGGAAAGATGCGGACTTAATAAAATCATCGAAATTAAAAAGGAAATGATGATGAGGGGGTCTTTTACTAGTCCCTCTAAGGCCGTAAAAATGGAACCCTGAACTTCGTTAATATCTCCAGTCATACGACTCATTAGGTCTCCTTTTTTTTGTTCTGTAAAAAAGCCAACAGGTAGTTGTAAAATTTTGGCATATAATCGCAATCGGAAATCTGCTAAGATTTGACTTCGTACAGGTGTTGAAATAAACAGTGAAAGATATACAAAAAGGTTTTTAAGTAAAATTGAAACAATCATCAATGCACAAATGACTCCAAGGGCATAAAGGGATCCGTGATTATTAATTAACAGTTGAAAAAAGTCATTGAATCTACCCAAAGATTTTACCTTGATTCCAGGAACTGAACTATCAGCCTTAAAAATGATATTCATGAAAGGGGCTAACGCATTGATTGAAAGTAGCGAGAATAGCGTAGCCAAGGTTGTAAAAAAAAGGTACAATGCCAGTTTTTTTCTTGGTATGTGTATGTATTTAAATATTCTTAAAAAACTCATGATAGATTACTACTTTCTTTATTGGCTTTACGGTTAGTTGCAAATTTACACTGATTAGGCAATAAGCAATCACATATTTAGCATCAGTTAGTAGCTCAATTACCTAATAACCTTTTATTTCTTCTTGCCAGCTATTTGAATTCAGCCCATTGGGGTAATTAGTTTATCTAGTTTTTGGAAGCTAATGAATGATTTGCTTATCAATTATACATTTGATAATCTATTGGTTCTTTGGCAGGATAGGGTAAAAGTAATAGCTAAATACTTTATAATTTTTCAAGCAGTTCTACCACTCCTTCGTTTTTTAAAATGAAGTAGCCAAGACGATCATTGCTGATTCCTTCTTTTAACTGATAATTAAAAAATAGTTGATCTTCCTTTACGATTGTTTCAAAATAACTGAAACGAATATTTGGATAACTTTTAAGTTCGTCACCAATTTCATAAAGGTGGGTAGATAAAATGAAAAGCGATTTTTTCATCTTAAGTAGACCTTTTATCACGGTTGTTGAGCACTTCATTGCATCTTCAACATTTGTTCCTTTGAATAGTTCATCTATTAAAATAAGCCATTTTCTTCCATCAGAAATTCTTTGTACCGTCGACTTGATTCGGTGCACTTCGTTGTAAAAATAACTTTCACCTTTTAGTAAGTTATCCATTACATTGATATTGCTGAGCATACCATCGAAGTAGCTTAACTGCATATTTTCTGCAGGTACTCCCATACCAATATGAGCCAAAAATACAGCTGTACCTACCGATTTAATAAGGGTGCTTTTACCAGCCATATTAGCTCCAGTTAAAAATAAAAAGTTGCTTTGGTCATCAAGCGTTACATCATATCCAATTGCATTATTTAATTGCAGATGATACAAACCTTTCGCCTTTAGAAATGGGCGGTCTATTTCTATTAATTTTGGAAAATTTAAATGAAACTCCTTCACAGCCAAAGCCATACCATACCAAGCATCTAGTTGTGAATAGCAATTGAGCAACTCCTGCATATTTCTTTTGAATTGGTATTTCAGAAAATGGCCTAATTCCAATTGTTGAGCGATGGAAAGATTTGCTGCTTTATTATTTTTTTCTATGATGGTGAATTCTTCTTTCTGGAGGATAATTTCAATAGCACCCAATAGTTTTTTTAGAGGTGCAGGAGATTGAGGCGTCAAAAAAATTTTTACTAAAAGCTTCATCCCTTTTATAAAATCAAAACTATGTCCAACGGAGTATTCAACCATAGAAAAATCAGCTCGGTTGAATAATTTATAACTATACGCACTTAAATTGGATGGATTTTTGGGAATTAATTCAAATGAGGTCTGGTAGAATTTTTCAATCATCATTATTGAACCATTGCTAATTTGATTGGGCCACAATTCTAAATTCTTTAAAATAGTTTGTAACGTTTGTTGCACCCCCTCTATTTCTTCAATACTTTTCAATGGGCGCTTAAAGTTTTCAGATAGCTGATCTCTTCCGCCTATTGTTCTGCATAAATTAAGGTGATGAAATACAGAAAATTCACCTTCGGTATCAATTAAAGAAAGGTCGCTTAAGGTTGTTTTATCTATTTCCATGCTGCGAGAATAAAAGCAATTTTAGCTTTTCAGATATTTTTCAGAATAATTGCTAAATTAAAAAGGTCGTTAATATTGTATTCAATTATAGAAACTAATGTTTAAATGTCATTCTTTTTCCTTTATTAGACTCATCCCAAATCCCCTTGTCATAAACCATTGATCCGTTCACAAAAGTTTTTTCTATTTGTGCAGGAAAATTAAAACCTTCTAGTGGACTCCATCCACACTTGTACAACAAATTTTCTTTGCTGACCGTAATGGTATTTTTTAAGTTAGCTATCACAAGATCTGCAAAATAGCCTTCCCGTATGTAGCCTCTATTTTCTATGTGAAAACAGTCAGCCACGGCATGACTCATTTTTTGAACTATTTTTTCAAGACTAATCTTACCCAATTGATGGTAATGAAGCATTAATAGTATTGAATGTTGAACGAGTGGTAATCCCGCGTGTGCATGCTCATAGTCACCCGATTTTTCTGAAAGTAAATGGGGTGCATGGTCTGTGGCAATTACGTCCAAATGATCATCTAGCAAAGCTTTCCACAAAGCCTCTTTATTATTAGGTGATTTTATTGCAGGATTACATTTTATTTTATAACCTAGTTGATCGTAGTCATCCGAAGTAAAATGCAAGTGATGAATACATACTTCGGATGTAATTCTTTTGTCCTTAAGAGGTAACATATTCCCAAATAACTGAATTTCTTTTTCAGTACTGATATGCAAAATATGTAACCGGGTGTTGTATTTTTTAGCGATTTGAATTGCAGTGAGTGATGATTCATAACAGGCGTTGTCATCTCTGATTAATGCGTGGTCTGAGGCAGTCAGTACCCCTTTTTCTTTTTTTATTCTTTCATAATTTTCTTTAATAATTTTTTCATCTTCACAATGGGTTGCAATGAGTAATTCACTTTCTCTAAATATTTTTTCTAGCGTACCGTAATTATTCACTAGCATATTACC
>Ga0209550_10005560_pt1 | contig 11789 bp, 13 predicted proteins | sample LauGreSuBDMM15SN_2_FD_187567 | JGI IMG/M metagenome (GOLD analysis project Ga0209550, IMG submission 187567) | Freshwater lake microbial communities from Lake Michigan, USA - Su13.BD.MM15.SN (SPAdes) (version 5) | ecosystem: Environmental > Aquatic > Freshwater > Lake | place: Lake Michigan... | reverse complement strand
CCTTCCTTATCATCATCTTCGTCTAAATTCGTTTCGAACTCTTCGTCTCCATCCTCTTCCTCTTTATTTTTACCAAATCCTTCTTTTTTACCGTATCCTACGCGATAAATATTGGCAACGACCATAGATAAAATCATAATCACCACCATATTTTTGCTAAAGAAAGAGGTTAATATTCCCGTAGCAATAAAAATACCGACTGGCATTAAATCATTGGAATATACAAAATGAAACAAGTTAGCAACCGCTATAAAAAATACAACATATAAAACAATTTGGTTATGTAGCAATTTATGAGATATTTGAGACAAATCCTTGGATTTATTGACTAAATTAGAAAATGAACGTTTTGCCATTATATCATTATTGTAGATAAAAACATTTTACTGGAAAAATACTTCATACACTATTTTCTTCAGACGAATAGTCTGGTAAGACTTCGCCACTATAAATATCGAGAATCTCTTTTACTACCTCTTCCCGTTGAACATCGTTTCGCTCAAATTCAAAACTAGAAATACTAGACGAACGTTTCCCTTTGAATCGTTGAAGGAAATCATCCAGGCCGTTTTTTTCGAAGTTATGATCATATTGTTCTAAATCCCCCGTAATGATAAGTCTACTATTTTCTCCTAAACGAGTTAATAACATTTTCATTTGCGCAACAGTAGAGTTCTGCATCTCATCCGCTACAATCCACGCATTCACAAACGTCCGTCCTCTCATGAATCCCAGGGGAGATATTTCGATCACTTTATCCTCTATCATTTGACTGACTTCTCTCGGAGACAAAAAGCGATACAAAATATCGTAGATTGGTCTTACCCATGGAGCCATTTTCTCCTCTAAACTTCCAGGTAGGTATCCTAAATCTTCATCTACGGATACAGATGGTCGGGTAAATATTAGTTTATCATACACTCCCGTCAATAGAAATTTTATACCACATTCTGTAGCGAATAATGTTTTGCCCGTCCCGGCTGGGCCATTCGATACCACTATTTTTTTATTCTTATCTTGTAGTAAATGAATGTATAATTCTTGACTTTTATTTTTAGGTTGATGAAATTGCTGCTCAAAATTCTGTTTCTCTTTATTGGATAAATAGGACATATTCTGGTATAATTTCAGGGGAGACGACTTCAACGTATCATCATCATCGAAAAAATATTGTATTTCTTTCTCATTCATTTTCTTCTGTTTTCTACTACGCTTACCACTCTTAGGCATGGTGCCAAGTTGGTCATCATGGTCTAATACGGATAATTGAGTAGCAACTTTCATATACCAACTCTTTACATTTTTTTTCCTAAAGCATTTTATAAAATAGAATATATTTTATGAAACTGTAATAGTAAATGATTTTTATTCGATATAATACGAAGTAAACACTCTATCTTTGTAGTATTCAGAACACTATAAATGTAAAGTGATTACTGAATCAATGTCATAACTGTGTTTTTATATAGAATTTACACATCATTCAGTGTCCATATCATGGTGAAAATAATTGTATAATAGATTTTCTGGATTATGATTTTTCACTTCTCCACACATCATTTTTACACATTCATACATTTGTCTCAATATTTCATTCGGCGTATTTGAACCCACTTTTATCAATCCTTGTTTTTTCAGATATCGTTTGACATCTTGTATAGGTGTTTCGAGTAATTCTATTTTTTTCAAATTGGTATTATTCCGAATCGTTTTATTGGCCACCAACACGGATACACGCGGGTGTACTTTTGACTTACCAGTTCGAAATGTTCTACGAATAGTTCGTTTTTGATTCTTCCCTTTATTCCACGTAGGAATGGCGTTTTGTTTCCTCATCATAGACGCATCTCTCCATTTTCTGTATTGTTCTGTTTCGCTCATATTTTGGATAGTGTCTTGTAGTCGGCTCTGATAATTCAATTGATTAGAAGACGCTGGTATATCCAATGTAGGTTTGGGTCTCGGATGATAGGGGGCCGTAGAATAATGATTAGTTCGTAACGGAGTGGGTTGGGTCGTGTTTATTGGACCATTATTCGTTTGAGCCTGATTTGGAATACATGGATATTGACGTTGCGTTTGATTTTTCCATACACGATACGTAGGTAAATTGCCGTTTTTTAAACATCCGTATTGAGGGGGAGGTGCGTTACGTAGATGAACAGGCGGATACATCGATTGTGTATTGATATCAAATTCTTCTAAAATAACAGGTGTATTCGTTTTATCTGCCGACTGTTTATCATAATTACGTAAAGTATGATTAATTCTATTATTATGGGTTGTAGTTGCGGGAGCGGGTGTGGGAGCGGATGCGGTCGCTTCTTTATTTGATTTTTCCAATTCATGGAAAAATTCCAGAGATTTATCGAAATCACTTTTAATCGCGGTATCTGGAGGGTCGTTGGTTTGAGTCGTTTTTAATGGAACGGGTTTCTTCATCTCTTTTTTACGTTGTTGTTCTTGATGGTCCCGTATGAATCGAATTAGATTCTTTTTTAAAGTAGATGGTTTTGTTTTTTTATCTTTTGAGACAGACGACTTTACTTTTATTTTGGGAGGAGCATTGGGGTCACGTTTTCTCGTTTTATTAGAGGATATCTTGAAATGATTCGGATCAATAAATATTTGTTTTTGTTCTCCTGGCTCATTCATATTTTAACAATAGACTAGATATTATGTATATAAACTTAAATATATATTCTCTTTTTTCGAATTTCCATATTCCTGAAACATTTCAAATCCTTTATTGATATCTTCCAATGATAAACGTTTTCGTAGAGACGGGTCTTTCCCGAATATTCGTTGTGCGTGAACAATTTTACTACACGAAAATAATTTTTCCATAGACCGACCGTTATCCGGAAAATAGTTCTTTTTCGAATCCAACCATTTATCAGTCCACTCTGGTTCTACCGACCATCCTCGTTTCCCACATAAATTACAAAATATGTCATATAATTCTACTACCGAATACGGTTGAATATTAAATCTCCAAATAAACCGAGATTTCAATCCTGGATTGATTCGGAAAATATGGTTTTCTAAATCGTTTTCATATCCGGCTAAAATAACCATGAAATTATGTTTACGGTCGCTCAATGCTTCGCATAATGTATCTACGCATTCTTTCGCATAGCTATCATCATACTGTAGACTATATGCTTCATCGATAAACAACACGCCGCCAGAACAATCATCGATCACTTTTTGTGTTTTTATTGCGGTTTGTCCTAAATAACCTGCTACTAAATCTACACGCGTAACTTTCTTAAATACATTGTTTTTTAAAACTCCTAATTTTGAATACATGGTTCCTAAAAGTTTAGCGATTTCCGTTTTCCCTGTTCCAGGTGGACCACTAAATACTGTATGCTTATAATCAGCGTCCTTTGGGTCGTCGGTAAATCCTTGTATAAAATACATGAGTTGTCTCAAAATACTCGTTTTAATAGAATCCAATCCAATCATAGAAACTAAGTTTTGTACTTCGCCTTTGATTTTATGAAGTGCTTTCAAATCGATGTTATAATCTTTTGTTTCATCATATGGATATTTTTGGGTGATAATTAAGATATCTTCTAAAGATTCAATATTCGTTTGAATCGTGATTTTTTCCCTTTCCCGTGTTTTGTTTACTTTTAATTTGACAGTGTTTGTCGGTTTGGGTTGTTCTACCGATATATCGGTTTCATGTTCCAATTGCCATAATAAATAGGGGTCATCCGATTGAATAATGGGAGGATTTAAATAGGTGGGAAAATGGGTTTGATTGTAACTATGGAAATTTCGAATATAATCATCTTGTATTAATTTTTGAATGGAAAGACCTCTGGTGTAATTTAATGTATTGTGTTTTTTATATTGATCCAGTGAATGTAAAAATGATAAGTAAGGGTTCGTTTTTTTCTTTTTAGGAGAGTTATGATTCATTTCTATTTTTCTATAGTTATTCTCTATTGTTTTTATTAGCTTTTCTAATTTTATATAATATATATCTATATTGTAGATGTTATGAATAAAACGATCAAGAAAAAACCTTCCATTCAAAAACCAGTATTCAACGCATCCGATTTTCAAAGTAATGATGGTATGCTAACTACTGTGTGGGGTCCCCCGATGTGGCACTATTTACATACCATGAGTTTTAATTATCCAGTAAACCCTAACGCAAGTGTGAAAAAAAAGTATCGCGATTTTGTATTATTATTACAACATGTATTACCATGTGGAAAATGTAGAGAAAATTTAAAACAAAATTTCAAAAAATTACCTTTGACATATAGTCGTATGAATAGTCGCGAAACGTTTTCTCGTTATATATTCGAATTACATGAATTAGTCAATAAAATGTTGAACAAAAAATCAGGACTTACATATGAACAAGTGAGAGAAAGATATGAACATTTCCGTTCTAGATGTGCGCATACACGTAAGAATAAAAAAATACTTATTTCTAAGGAAAAAGGATGCACGGAACCACTGACTGGAGAAAAATCGAAATGTATTCTACGTATAGTTCCACGTTCTAATACAGATAAGACATTCCAAATGGATAAACAATGCGAAAAAGTGCGAATCAATTTAGATTCGTAAGTAGAAAATATGGTTTTATGACCTATTATAATATTATATTTTATATTATATTATATTATAATTTTATAGTATGTCAGAAGAAAAAAAAGAAGTAGACGAAACATCCTTACATAATGAAAAACCATTTTGGGGCACAAATCCTAATATTTTATTCGAGCCAAATTCTATTTTACAATTATTTCCTATTCCTAGCATGTCCTATAATGAAAAACTGAATTCCATTTCACGTTTAGTCATTTTATTAACTTTACTTATTTATTTTATCTTTCGAAAAATACGAGTATTCATCATCGGGTTCTTGACTTTAGGCGCGATATGGTATATGAACTATACACAACAGAAGCCACCTAAAAAGGTCCGGTTTAAAGAGGAATTCACCAGTGATGTAGTAAAAGATTTCTTGAAAGAACGCGGTCTCTCTCCCATGTTATTTAGTGATCCTACACCCGATAATCCATTACAAAACGTTCTCATTACCGACTATGACGCCGCACCAGATAAGAAACCTGCCGCAGCAGCTTATACCGCTGAATCGCAAAAGGCGGTATTGGACTATACAAAAAATATGATAGATTCAGTCAATCCAGAGCAGCCTAAAATAAGCAGCAAGTTATTCCGAAGTTTAGAAGATAATTTACAATTTGAACAATCCATGCGTCCTTTCTATAGCAACCCTAGCACGACGATTCCAAACGACCAAGGTGCCTTTGCGGACTTTTGCTACGGTAGTATGGTATCCTGTAAAGAGGGTAATCCATTCGCGTGTGCTCGCCAAATGTCAGCGCGGCATGTCAATTAAGGATTCGGATTATTATTATTCGATCTATTATTTTTTCTATAGACGGAACTTATTGACATTTTTTCCGTGTGATATATATACAATCCTTATGTTTGAATATAAATCTGACTATACTTTTCATCAATCAGGACGTTTAGGAGATGATGTGACCGATAAGTCTCAAAAGACATTACAAAATACAAAATATCTAACGAGTGTCCTCAGCAATTATTCTTCTGAAAGTTCATCCTATGCGTCTGTGCAATTCGCAACCCAATATCCCGGTATGATGTTTAGCGGAACGAATGGAGGATTTGGTTTAGGCGGTTCTTCTGTAGACCATGAATCGAATTTGTTATGGAAGAGTGACCCACAAAGACCTTTGGAAAAGTTACAACTACACGTTCGCCCTTTCTTGACTATTCCTTATTTAGGACGTGGTTCATGTGACCCTACATTAGAGTCACAATTGATGCATGGAGAAACCGTTCGTGGTAAAAAGAGTGTGAATACCATCATGGAACAAAATTTATATCCTTTAGACAAATATCCCATGAATGCCGAAAAGAAGGCGAATGCTGGAAATACAATAGAAGAATTAGCTTTAGACGGATGGTCCCGAGGAGGAAAAGCATCCAGAGAAATTCAGGAGAATTACTTTAGCAATAAATCGCAACCGATGGTTTCTGGATATTAATTTTTTGCGCGAATTTTTATTTTTTACGGAAAAAATGCTCGTTCTAAAATAAAATGTTGGGGTATTGTATATTACAATGAGTGGTGAATTAAAAAAAATGTTCTCAATGGGAGGTAGCCATATGCCTAGCCATATGCCTCTAAAAGGCGGAAAACGCAGAAAGGGCTCTAGAAAGTCTCGTAAAGGCGGAAAGAAATCAAGAAAGACAAGAACAAGACGTTCTAAAAAATAAATAAACTAACGAATTCTCTTCATTCGTGTCATCGGTTTAATTTATCTTTATAAAAACAAAATTATTATAAAGATATGAAAAGTAACGAATATTTAGACTATTTTAATACTCTACCATCGTTTATTGTCTATGAAACGAATGAGGAATACCGTGATTGTATTCGACTAGTATTCAGGTTTGATCCAAATGAAAAATTTACCTACGATGGTAAACTTCAATCCTTTGATAGTTTAGATGAACAAACCCAGGACGAATTGTTGTTTGACAGTAAACGTGTGAATGAATCAATGGATACTCTGTATGAAATGACCACTACATCTTCGTTTTTCCGCGAATTATATTTGAACGCGGCAGGAAGAATGTTTTCTACTGACCCTAAAATAGGTCAAGCAGTAGTATGTGCGTATGATACATTTGATTTATATCACGCTTGTGTATGGTATTATTTATTCGGAGGATATACGAGTTTAACTTCTTGTGCGGAATATTCAAAGTTGAAAACTTATTTCAATATATAAAATATATATGGCTTCTACGAGAAATAGAAATACCCCCGGCGATTATGCTTTAGAAAAAAGTGCTTCCCATAAAACACATAGCGAAATCATGTATCATTATTCATCACAGGGTCAAGCATTTCGAACCAATCTTCCAGGAGACGGATTATTGCCTGGACGTATTGCTGCGAATAATTTGTCTAAAAATGGTTGTGACATAGAATCCTTTTTATTTGGCATAGGGTCTACCAATTTAGAAATCACACAAGAACCACCCGTATTTGAAATATACAAATTACCATCTCTTCATATGATACAAGCACCGCAAATGGTCATGCCAAAACCACTGGGTATAGAAGGAAATCAACGACATATGTATTTGAACTAATCCCGTTCTTTTTTACAGTAGATAATGTCGAGGTAGATATCGAGGTTGATGGTGATATATAGAAAAAATAAATTTGTCATTTATAAGTTCGACAAGTATGAGACAATTTGTGTTTTGAATTGGAAGGATAACGCTTGAATGTTATATTTTCTCTAGTTTTAGGATGTTTGGGTATTTTTTCATGATGTAATATTTGCGTTGAATTTTCAAGATTTGGGTCTCTTGTTTCAGGTGATTGTTCTGGTTCTGATTGTGATTCTAATTGTGATTCAGGTTGTTTAACGATTGCTAGTTCTGTAGAAACAGTTGGTATATCTTTCTTTGTGGAGAATATTTGAGACAACAAGTCTATATTGTCAAGAGTATTGGGTTCAGGTAATTGTAAACACGGTTCAATCTCAATCGTGATTCTATCATTCATGATATCATGAGTTCCTTCTTCGTCGAATACTTCAATGGGAATCTTAATGATAGCCATTACATATTTTTTTTCTTTTTTCATCCTTTTATATATTGAAAAAAATGAATATTTATATATTTTCTTTATATGAATATTTACATTTACTTTGTTATAAACTTTGATATAAACTCTACTAGTTTAGGAGATTCTACTACAATCGTATTTCCGTAGGAAAAAACTCCTTTCGAATACTCCGACAAGCATTAATAGATAACTCTTCTCGTTTTTTTCTGGTTTTAACGGTTGTATTATCCTCGGTTTTCTTACGAGATGTATTTAGACGTGTAGACATGTCATTTTCAATCGCATCAAAATGTTGAACTATATAATCCAATACTTTATTCATGATTGCCCATTTAAAAAAGTGTAATTGTCCAATAGTCGTTTCAATACGTTCTTGTTCATTATACGGAATTAATATGCGCTCTTTTCTACAGTAAGGATCGAACATTTGTTTGGAGTAACTATCTTCTGTGGATTTATAATTCGTCCACACGAAAAAACGACGTATCGGGTCGCCTTCTTTTTGTCCAGGGACATCGTATACTGTAAAATGTTGTTTCGCGTAATTCGTCACAAACCAATTTACCATACGAATTGATAACTTTTTACTATCATTTACGATATACTCGCGATTCACGATTTGTTTCAATATTTCTATATTTTCCGGTTTTTCATAAAAATCTAATAAATTAGACAATAACCATTGATGTTGGGTATGCATAATACTAGTGGGCGTTAAAATATGATATTTTTTATATTTATATCTATTTTCATCAGATTTAAAAGATTCTAATAATATCGTAGAAAAAATCGACGATTGATTTTTTTCTACAAACAGTTTATACTAATAAAAAATTCTTATGCACAAATGGACCGATACAATTGATAAAACTTTGGAGATTATGCGTCAAAATACATTGAAATTGAGCGAGTTGTCTCGAAATCAATACAATGCGTTCAAACAGAGAATAGATTATATAAATATGCCTTTAGCCATTTTAAGTGGCGCAAACGCAGTAGCTATATTCATACTGGACAATTACGTAAATGAGCACTATGTCACTATAGCATGTGGTGTTACTTCCGCAACAGTGGCCGGTCTCTTATCCAGTAATTGGTTTCTTGGAACTTCCAGAAAAATGGAAGAACATTTTTCGTTTCATCATAAATGTGAAAGTATCAGTAATCAAATCAAGAGTATATTACATGTAAGTAGAGAAGAAAGAAAAATAGATGGCTCCGCGTTTCTGATGGACAAATTTGCTGAATATAAAGAGTTAATAGCGAACCATCCGCTCATAGAACAATTCCAAGGTAATTTTACTGTAGAAAAAGATTCGATTTGTGAAGAAGTCGAAGATATGCAAGCCTACTTGTATGACCATTGGAATATTATTTTCCGTCCTACCTTAAGACGATTCAAACAAAAAAATAAAAAAGTATTAGAATCGTTGAGACAAACCGGGGTGGATATCCAAAGTGTCGTGGAACCGGTTGTGGAACAGGTTGTGGAACAGGTTGTAGAAAAAAAGGCCGATTCCTTTTTGAGTTGGATTTGGAAGACAACGAGCGCAAAACAATCGGATGAAGTTGATTTTTCTATCAAACAAATCGAAGAAAAAGCCGATGAACACGACGACTTCCAAGATAGTCCAGAATATTTAGAAATGAGTGATATTTATCAGAATGATAAAAATTCATCCATACCCTATAAAGATATTATCCAAAGTAATAGTAAAAAAATCGGTATGAATTTCTTTGATAAAAAATAGTTTGATTATTTATTCGGATATAAAAAATCAAATCAACCCAACCCTTATTTTTGAACGCGTTTTGAATAACGGATAGCACGTTTTTTTCTACAGTATGAACGTTTAGTTCCTCTAGCTACTTTACAATATTTTATTTTTTTACATTTATTCGGTTTCTCTATACTTTTACCTCTACACAACGATTTTTTACCTTGTATGCGGTATAGTTGTCTGCGCGTTTTATTCGAAGTAGTCATATATATCTACTGTAGAAAAAATAGTCGCATTCTCTGGATTATCTTTTTTCTGTGCCAACCATAACGTATTCGTGACTCCATTGGGATATGTTTCTATATTTTGAAATCCTACCTTCACTAAATGATTCATCATATTATTATTGTAATAATCATGGATATTGGGTTCAATAATGGTAAATGCCCATAAACGCGCTCGACTGTTGTGAAATATCGACTGTAAAATGAACGGATCCATATCCAATATGGCGATCGTTCCATTCGGTTTCAAAACTCGATATATTTCTTGTAGAATCCGTAACGAGGGTTCCAGCGGTATTTCGTGAAATAAAAACTGGCAAGAAACTAAATCGACCGAATTGTCTTCAAAGGGCAATGTCTCTGCGTTTGCGTGTATATATCCCACTTTTTTATTCATTAAAATGGTCCGTAACGTTGCTATCGATAAAAAATAGGGGCTTAAATCAACGCCTATTATTCGAGAGGAATTGGGAAATGTATTATATAAATATTCGGTTGAAATTCCGATAGAACATCCTAAATCTACTATAGAATCAATATGTTTATGATGATTATGTTGATTCCAATACTGTTTGATTAGATTAGTAGTATTATAGCGTAAAAATTTAGCGGCTATCATGGGGGAGTAATATTTCAAATAATTCAAGGCAATATTCAATGTAGCCGTTTCCGCTTCTAATGCGGCTTTCCATTCTAAATTACCATTGTCATAGCAATGAAACTGTTTTAAATAGTATTTGGGGTATACTATACTTTTATTTTCGACGCAATTGTGATACATTTCCAAAGTAGGCAATTGATTCTCGTAATATTCTACAGTAGAATTCCAATTGATTCCCGAACGTTCCGCTCGTTCAATAAACCATTTTCGTGCGGATGTTTTTATATTATAATTCAAACGACTCCATATATCGGTAGTTTGGCTGTATTTCATCCACATGAATCCGGGGGGTTTTATTGAAAAGGAAGCGGCGGATACTATTAGAGTTAAGTAACAGAATAGTTTGAGAATACGAATCATCATTTGGTTTTCGTATAATTATTAAGTTATCTCTATATATTTTTATGGTTGATTTTAATTATAAAGTTGTTCATCGCCTACTATATACTCTATATTATTTGATAATTCACGCATTTCATCATGGTTTTTATATTCATCGAATTTTTCTTTAATTTTCATTAATAAATATTGAATATACATTTTAGCCGATTCCGAATTCACATTGGCTAACACATCGCGCTGAGGCACTGGTTCAAAAAGCCAGGTATATAAGGCAAATAACGTACATATATTTTCTAACATGGGTTTATTATTATAGGTTTCGTATCCCGATGTAACAAAAATATTATTTTGCGTCTCAATCGCTTTCGCTAATTTACTGGTTCCAAACCATACAAATTCGCTGCGTGAGTAATCATTACTATCATAGAGTGTATATTCATTATTCTGTTTATAAATACATACCGCGTGTCCGGCCACTTTTTGAGACGTCAAACGCACTAAATAATGACCATCGTGTCCATGTCCTAATAATTGATTCCATATTTTTGGATTTGAGTTGGGTATTATATTTTTTTTATCGATACTAAGATTACAATAATATAAGGGCTGATTATCTATACTGGTTTTGATATTATGAATGATCATTTCATATATCGTATCGGAATGAAATAATATATTAAATCTATAGTTTGTATATTTATTCTGAACGTCGTTTGCTAATGAACGTTTTGAATTGTTATTTGTTTTACGGAAACTACGTTGTAAGGCGGTGCTTGGTTGATTTATTGATGTGGTTTTATAAATATCATCTAAATTATATTTTGATTTTGTGCTATTTGTTCTAAATGGTTTTTTCAAAGTAGTGGATTTTCTTGTTTGCGATTTATAGGGAGTCTTACTAGGTGATTTAAATCGCACAGTTTGTTTAGATTTTGGCATATAGGTAATATGGTTATATATAATATAACATTATAGGATAAATTATATGCATGGGTATTTTTGGAATTGAATTGTTAAAATGATAATATTTGAATATTTTTCCATACCATACATTATACTACAAATAATATTAACATTTATTGTCCATACCATACATTATACTACAAACA
>Ga0209550_10005559_pt1 | contig 11795 bp, 10 predicted proteins | sample LauGreSuBDMM15SN_2_FD_187567 | JGI IMG/M metagenome (GOLD analysis project Ga0209550, IMG submission 187567) | Freshwater lake microbial communities from Lake Michigan, USA - Su13.BD.MM15.SN (SPAdes) (version 5) | ecosystem: Environmental > Aquatic > Freshwater > Lake | place: Lake Michigan... | reverse complement strand
ATCACCATATTAGACCCAAATGTACTTTCTGAGACATTGAGAGCACGAAGTACTCCAGGATCTGTCCACTCGCCAATTGTTACGCCATGAATATTCCAAAGGTGAATCTTTTCATCTTTCAGGTAATTTACAAACTCTCCTGCCTGGCTTTTAGGCATAACACCCGCGTCCAGATAAAGTAAATATTCCCCCCGGGGTATCTGTGAAAGATATTTTAATATTATATAAGGCTTCCAGACCCAATACCCAGCACCTCTCCGGTTAGCTAAAGTGAGAGAGTTATTTTCCACAAAATCTGCTTCTAAGTCTTGAAAATTGTATAAGTAAAAACTAGAGAACCCATTGGCAATTGCTTTTATTCCAAGTGCTTTCGCTGAGTTCGAGTAGTCTTCTGTAGCAAAACTAATCAAATGTATTCTAGGCCCACCTGTACTCATAACTTCTAGCCAATCTACTAAATTCAGACAGATAAAGACTTGATAGAGGATAAATCCATACGTTACATCAAAGACCAAGTAAAGAGGCTTGCGCTTCGAATTCTGGTGATTGATTCTTAACTTCTTGAAAAGTTCCTTTCGCTATAAGTTTACCACCAGATAAAAATATTACAACGTCTGCTTCCCTTATAGTTGATAAACGGTGAGCGATTATTACCACTGTTTTAATTCCACGCATTCGCATTATTTCAGAAGTTATTGCTTGTTCGGTTATGGAATCTAAAGAACTAGTTGCTTCGTCAAATATGACTAATTTTGGGTCTGTAAAAAGTGCTCTCGCTATTCCAAGTCTCTGCCTTTGCCCGCCACTCAACATACTTCCCCACTCGCCAACTTGAGTGTCAACACCATTAGGCAGGGATTGAAGTAAGTCCCTTAGACCGGATTTATGGAGGCAATCAATAACCACATCTGTTTCATTTACAATGCTTTGGTGTCCTAGCGATACATTTTCTCTTAGCGTGCCATCAATTGTTATCACATCCTGCGGAACATAGGATATAGCGCCAGGAAATTTTCTGGCTACGCTTGATGCTGGTGAATCTGAAATGCTAACTGCACCAGAATTCGGTTCAATAACACCTAGGATCAAATCTGCAAGAGTAGATTTTCCAGATCCAGAGCTACCTGCAATCGCAACAATTTGCCCAGGAGAAATCTCTAAGAGCGGAATGTTGATTTCAAAATTAGAATCTCTGCCATAAGTAAAATGCACATTGCGCATTTCTATTTTGGGAGAGAAAGAGAGACCAGGTGCACTAGTACTCTCTATATCTTCACTATCTTCACTTTGCCATAGCGAAGCCAATCTAAATCTATTTGCCAAAGTAAGAGTTAGTTCGGATTGGCCTGATGAGTACAGAATTTGTAGAAGACTCTGCTGTACTCGCAGAATAGCAGGCGCCATGCGTGTACTTGCAGCCAGAAATAGCGAAATAATTGAAATCGCGCTTTCCCTATCTTCAATAAGTATTGCTAGAGTAGAAACCACTACAGCACCTACAATTACTGAAGTTTCAATCAAGTATTTCCCAATATATGGGACAAACGACATTCGGGCACTTAAAGAATTTGCAGTAAGGCGGTTATCTGCAACGTATGAAGAGTAATAGTCGACCTGATTTCGTACTTTAATTTCTCTTATGCTTGAGAGAATTTCAACAATTTTACGCATACCAAGATTATTGAGGTGGGCAAGATCTCTACTTGTATTGCTCGATGACTTACTTGAAAACTTGTGCACGAGAAATGCGATTATCGAATAGAAAATTAATACAGTTATTGAGATCTTATAATTTATTAAGAATAATCCCATGAAAAGCACAATGACTATGGTTATATCCCCAAGCAAAGTAATAAAAGTGCCAAGCACTCCTAATACTGCGCGGTCAACTCCAAGGGTTAAGGAGTAGGCCAGATCTTGCGAGCTGAAACTCCGAAGTTCAAGCATGGGTAGATTTAAGACCCTCCTCGTTAACTGGGAGGATATCTTGGCGGCTTGTTTTGCCAAGAACTTGAATGTGTAATTCATTATTAAGAGTGAAAAAAATGTTCTGCAAAGCAAAAACACTATCGCAACTACAGATATTCTCCTCAAAGTTAAATCAAAATCATCCCCTATCAGACCAAGCCTTGCAAGCAATTTCATTTGATTTGAGTCGTTTAATTGTAATGATTCAGGTGAAATGGTTAATAGAGCAAATAGACCGACAAGCATAACGCCAACCAAATCCAGTAAGCTTAACAAAAGTTGAGCGACTGAAATAATACCTAGCTTAATTCGTTCAAATTTGGGAAGAATGAAAAATACACTTATACAATTATGGAATGACTTACCGAAGCTCGATTTACTCAATTTCTAACTCACCAATCCCAAGTACACTTAAAAGTTTGTTTAAAAGCATCCCACAAAGCACTAACATCAATTCTTGTTGCAGATTTATATCTAAAAGATTATAAGAGGATATTTTAGGCATGGCTAGGCTCTGAGTCGATTTAAAATTGCGGCGTGATCCTGAATGACAAATCGCGAAATTCTATCCCACGTCAATTCCCTTACAGTATCCTGCGGATTGCCAGTTAGGGACTTAGCCTTCAAAATAGCCTCCTTCACCTCGTTTATTGTTGGATTAAGTCCAAGCAAAATCCCGTTCTCACCATGCTGAATGAGATCTGGCGCAAAACCTGTATTAGTCACCACTGGCCAGGCACCATGAAACATAGACTCTAACAATGGAACGGGTCCACCTTCTAAGTTAGACAGACTTAAGAATACATTCGCTTGAGACATGTACTTAGTTCGAGTGGATTTGCTAAACTCGTAATACTCGAAGTTTTCTAATTGAGACAATTCATTTTCAGCAATAAAAGTTTCCCAGCCTCTTCCAAGCACAATAAATCTCCAGTCAGGCATACTTCCAACTAAAGACGGGAGAATTGAAAGACCTTTCCTTTCACCATATCTGGAAGCGAGTAATATAGTCGGGCGAAAACTTTTATCAAAATCTATTTTGACGCACTCTGTGTCTAGGCCAAAGTAGACTACCCTTACTTTATTAATTGACAGTCCATTTGAAACCAAGCTATCGGCATCATGTTTACACATGAAATAGATTTTGTAAGCATTGTTTAGAACTTCGGCCTGATGTCTGAGGCTACCAAGTTCAGAATCCTGATGCGTATAAAATACTAATGACTTCTCAAAAAAAAGAGACTTTTTGCTAGTTAGATAATGTTCAAATATTGAGGGATATGAAAAGAAATAGCTGCCAGATTTAGGTAAGGCGAATGATACGAATTTTTCCCATGAATGTTTACCAGCAAAAACAGAGAAAACCCACCAGAGCCTAGTATGAGATCTCAGGCGAACGTTGATTTCTTTAATCAAATTACCCAATACCCAATTACGATTTATCCACACACCAATGAGTAGTAGAGAACTACTCCGTTTCTCTCGGCATTTCATGTTCGTTACTATACTCTGCGTTTAGAGAAAATCTCATGCGCGTAAGTTGTGGTGTGTACTCAACATAGACATTCGGCTAATCAGCTCAGGAGAGGTGAAGCCGTGTATAGAAAATCTACCTCTAGATTAAAATATTAGATTTATACCTCAGTCGCCCGAGTCTTAGCTCTACCCAGTACTATAGTGTTGTGAGTTTTCGAAGCAGAGTGAGACCATATATACAAGACAAATCCGTTCTCTTATCTGAACAGTTTAATTATGGTCACCGAGAAATATTGATTGCTTCAAATCAACTCAAACCGAATACTCTTTTTTCTTGCAGTGTTCAGCATGGTTGGTTTGGCGACTACACAGGAGTTAAGCCAATTTTTAATAAACTACAGCGGCCTTATCCACGTCTAGTTTGGAGCACAAGAGTAAAAGAAGCTCTCTTAAAAACAAAAAGTGGCACCCCAATTGTAACGGGTGCACCTTGGGTGCATTTATTGCGAGCGTGTAAAATTGACCCCACAAAATTTTTTGATGGACTTCAATCAGAAAAGCCCAAAACAGCTCGTCTATTGGTTTTTCCTAATCACTCAATTGCCGGTGTAGCAACAAGTCACCAATTGAATTTAGAATTATTGATCTCTGAGTTCTCGCCGGACAGCATCACGGTATGCCTGTATTGGCTTGATTTTATTGATCCAATGGTTAGAAGTTATTATCTTGCGCTTGGCTGCCAACTTGTTTGCGTCGGTTACAGAGGGGGATCCGGAAAAGAGACTCCCTGGGCAACAGATGGCGGCCGCGTTATGTTCTTACCTGAACTACTAAAGATTATTGAGGCTCATGATTTCGTTGCAGTCAGCGAAGTAAGTACAAGCTTTTGGTACGCAATCAGCTTACGTAAAGCAGTGCTCATCTTAGATGGCCACGAGACCCGCAAGATTTGGCATAAAAACCAAGGGGAACCCGAAATTGAAATTTTTACTAACTCTAAAATTAATTCAAATGGGGAAGTTTTTCCATTTCCATTGAAGCACCGACTAGAAGTTGATCAAGGAATCCTCGATCTGGCACTCTCTGAATTAGGATGGGAGCATTCTAAGAATTTTATTGAAGTTTGTGAAAAGCATGCAATTCTCATTGAATCGAATTTGAGCAGCCAGTTATCAAGCCAAATCAATGATTTTATTGACAATCGCTCGCAAATGAATGCCTAGAAACTAGACGATACTTAGTATTTAACTAGGTTTGAAGCAATATAATCATAGAATGAATCCAAAAGACAAAATTTTATCTGATTACTATCAAAATGTATACAACGAGTACCTATTTGGGAAGTCAATCCAAGCAAGAGGTATTGTATATTTTGAAAAACAACTGGAGAAATTTTGGCAAAAGAATAATTACGAATCTAGAAAAGTAAGTTGCCTTGAAATTGGAGCGGGCAATGGTGAGCATCTAAAATATGTTGATTTTTCAAATATAGAAAAATACACGTGTCTTGATTTAAGAGAAGCACGCCCTGCATCTATTGGAATCAGTAGTAATTACGTGAAACAAAATAATATTAACTTCATTGTGGGGAATGCACAAGCAATTCCATTTGCGGTTAATAGTTTCGATAGAGTCTTAGCAACTTGTTTGTTACATCATGTAGATGAACCGCTACAAGTTATGCTAGAAGCTAGGCGTGTAACAAAGCCCTTAGGTGAAATTGCATACATTATTCCAACAGATCCGGGTCTATTGAATCGCATAGTAAAGACAATTATTTCAAATCGTAAGATTAGGACTCTGACAGACGTAGATCCTAAGTTGATTTATGCACTCGAACACAAGAATCACGTCGGAGGTATAATACAACTACTGAAATTCGCCTACAAACGCGATCGAATAGAGATGCGCTTCTTACCGTTTAGAGTTAAATCTTGGAACTTAAACTTATTAGTAGCTGTTCATATTATTAAATCAGAAAACTAATATTTTAATAGAAGAGTCACACTCTACGATCTTCTACTTTTTGAAATACTTTTGACATCGATACTGCTAAAAAGAAATGTATGAAGGGTAGGAACGGTATTCGGTATCGCGCGTCACCATCAGAAATTGCGTGGACCGTAAGTAAGACAATTATTGGACTTATGAGCACAAGTGAATAAAAAATGTCTTTTGATTGATTCAGCAAGTAAAACCCATAGATAAAAACAAGAATAACTACAAATGCAACTATCCTTTGAAAATTCCACACATAGCTATTGATTGGAACCCCAAATTCATTCAAAATTCTTGTTAGATCAAGCCCATGAAACCAAGTTGAGGAACCAGGTGCATTCCCACCATTCATTGGGCCAAGAGTGGCAAAAATTTGTTTTAGCGCGTGTCTTATAAATTCAATTGGATGCTGCATGAAATACTCTCCGGCACACTGTACATAGCGTCTATCATTCAAAGCGGCATTTTGAACCCCTGTGAGGGTTAAATCGTTGACACTTTTACATTCGATATCTAATCCACCAACTTGAATTGCTCTTGCAAAATTTAAACTGGGGGAATAAATTCTCTCTGCAATCCAACTTCTCAAGACAACTATTATTGCACCTAATTGCGAAAGTAAAAAGAATAGAAAATAGGGGAGCTGAAACCGAAATCTAACAAAAATCAAAATTGTGATCAATATTGGAATAAGTGCCATTTTAGGTTGCAAAAATGTTGCACCACTAAATGCCAACGAGCTTATCCACAGATTAAAATTACCAGAATTCTTTTTTTGTCCTAAGAAATGATGGATAATCATAAAGCAGCCGATTAGCAGAAGACTTGCAGTTAAGGTCTCATACATACTTTCACTTGCTGCGTAAATGAGTGTTGGGGAAAAAGCTAGAATCAGAATGTATATCCGCGCAACTACACAACCATAAATATTTTTTGTAACCAGGAATACATACGAACATGCCAAAAGGTAAAATACATGCTGTGTAATGACTACGAAAATCCACCAATTATTTTGAGAGAATAATCTAAAGAATGCTAAGATTGCTGAATATCCGATAGGGTAATATGGAATCGATCGGATGTCATCAGAGAAGATTCCCTTTGTTGAGATATCAAGACTAGCTTCAGCGTAAGAAGGCGCATCAGAGCCCGAGTTGAACAGGGTTTCCCCACCATTGATCAGCAGTATTGCTCTAGCGCAGAAACTAGCGATTAGTACCCAAACAAGATAGCGGTACTCCCGGAGGAAACTTCTGAATTTCATCTTTCACTCACCTCCACCCAGTAGAAAACTTTATAATCCATAGAATACCAAGTCAGACTATACCAATTTTAGAGGCTATTCCTAACATTTTGCGAATACTTTAGGTGCGTTCTGAAATTTGGCTTTGGATTTCTTGTAAGGTGTGGAGGTGAAAAAGTTCATTATAGTAAAACTCACAAAAATTCTGGCCATATTTGGTGTTGCTCTCGTTGATGAAAATGTTAAAAGATTTTTAGATCAATCAGGACGATTACAAGTATTAAATCGCTGGGTCAAACCAAAAGTAGTAAGCACAGAGCTTATAGATTATGTACTTCATAATCTTTCGAATTCTCAGAGCCAACTACAGCAGGATCTCCTCGCACATTATATCCAAGTTATTTTTCAGGAAAATGAAAAGATGAAAACAATTCCAGGCTATTTTGTTGAGTTTGGTGCAGCAGATGGAAAGACTCTATCCAACACATACTACCTTGAGAAAAATTTAGGGTGGGGAGGGATTTTAAGTGAGCCAGCAAGAATTTGGCATAATCAATTATTCCAACTCAGAAATTGCGTTATTGACACACGATGCATAGTGGGAGAACTAACTGAGAGTGTAGTATTTTATGAAACCAATCAACCAGAATTCTCAACTATGGCGAATCATCTTTCTGAAGATCACCATGCAGCTAAAAGAAAAAATGCCCTTGAGTATAAAGTTACTGCAATTTCACTTCAAAAAATGTTAGAAGAGAACGGCGCTCCTCAAACAATTGACTATCTTTCTATTGATACTGAGGGTAGCGAATTTGAAATAATTAAATCATTTGACTTTACTTTGTGGGATATTCGTTTTGTATCAATCGAGCACAACTACACAAATAATAGAGAAGCTATTTTTGAATACATGCTCTCGCAAGGCTATTTAAGAATTTTAAGTGAGGTTTCCTCTTGGGACGATTGGTATATCAAGAATGATGAAAAATTAGTACCAAAAATGGGTTTACTCCAGTTAAAGAGCTGGTGATAGTTGGAATGCATTTACTTATTTCAGTTTTCATAACTCCTGCTGGGCTTAATAAATATAGATTAGGTAACATAGATACGAGCTCAGAGCTGTTCAGAATTGAAAGATTTCTAACTGCAGCCGCTTCTTTAAGGGCGATAAAATGGGATAGTGTGCGCATTTTTTATCAATTAGATGAAATTTGGGGGCGATACTACGAGGAAGTGGATTCTTTTCTACAAAGCATTTTTCCAACGTCAACCATTAAACACGAAAGATTAATCCTAAGAGAGCAATGGTTTCACTCCTCTAATTTTTATGGAGATAACGACGTAATTTTGCTTCAATCCAATGATGATCACGCTTTTGTTTCTGAGAATCATGAGGAACTAATCGCTATGGGTCAAATTTTGAAGACAAGCAGTATCTACCGAATGGGCGCTGTTACCCACTTTCCAGAAATGAGAAGCCTTGTCCTTGGCCATAAGTGTTTGTTGGTAAATGATGAGGGTGAAAAGTTCAGTTATATAGAAACAACCTATGCTATTGGAACGCAGATGGTTCGAGGAGATTTTTTCAAGTCATGGTGGAAACCGGGCAGTTTTTTTGATGATGAATTAATTGTAAGGCCCGATAATCCCTTTGGGAATTCTGTCGTATTCGATCCCGTATTGACCGTTGTACCAAAAGTTGAAATTTTTCGACATATGGATGGGTATTCGCACATATTTCTATTTCGCCCATTAGCACCTCTCAAGAATCGTGTGACGTGGGATTCTGGCGGGCTGTTTAGAATGACCCAGTTAGATTGGAATTACGGGCTTTGGCCGACTGCAGTCAGCGGCTTTAGAAAATCGAATATTGATACATATAAAACTAAAGGTGATGGATTTATCACAGAGCTCAGAGCTCTTGTAGGTCTACTGCAAAGCCACTGGGCTCTGCGAATAAGTATGGGAGCTTCTAAAAAGGTTCTCAGTTCGGGTGAAATCAGGAGCAAATTGCTATTTTTTGTAGCCGCATCTATTTCTCTTTTTACTCTCCCAGTTATCAGAAATCTCCCGGACTTATTCTTGGATTTTATCTGGAATAGATCTTGTAAGTTACTTGAGAATTTAGGGTGTACAGCAATCAAGAAACCATCGAAAGTGCAATATGTTGGTTGGCTGCGAGGGTCTATTTTGTATTTATTTGAAGTAGTTTCGAATCTTAGACATAAAGTTAAGTGACTTATTACGTATCAAGACATATTCACTCCCAAGCACACTCCATCTCAATTTCCACTTAATTTTGAGCAAAAGTCTCTTGCCGTGCAATGGTAAATGTCTTAGTGTGGCATCGAGATGATTGAAAGGGTTACTTGCAGTGAGATGCGAAGGTCTTAAGTACAGCCAATTTCTATGAGCAACAAAGACCTCTGTTCCCAATTTTGAAGTCTTATAGTCAGACATAAACCTCGCAATTTTTGTAGAGGAATTACAATCTATAAGTGTCAGACCATGTCTAGCTGAGAGAACAGAAAGAATGGATTGATCATGTCGATGATCGCTTCTATCTCCCTTAATTGCCTCTTCAACTTGGCACCATTTCATCCAATCCTCGAGGAGAACTTTTCCTTTAGGGTGTACTTTCGAAATCCCAAAAAAATTTGCCATTATGTGCGGACTATTTAATTCTTCTGTCGATACCCGCATTACCTCAATGCATAATTTTGAGGTCCATTCATGATTCAAATATTGTTCATTTTTCACGAGGTAGTACCCACTCGAGGAAATTTCATTAAAGACTTTTTGTAGATTTTCAGTGACCAGGACTCCTGCATCAATCCAAATGAACTCTTGAGTCTTTGAAATTGCATCCCGTATCGCAATAGCTTTCCAGGCGTAGTGATTTTTTGTATTTGGATTAGACCATTCCTTAAAAAGCAGCGGTTCTTCTGAAAGCTCGATTAATTGGTAGTGGCTAGGCAGGTTGCTCTTCAAAGCTATTTTTTGCCATTTTGTAAAACCTAAATCTACTATCACCAGTGGATAATCAAAATTAGACGTGTCGTAAAGGCTTCTTATCAAGCTTATGAGCGACAGGTAATACCTCTTATCGGCGCCTGTTATCAAAATTCTTGTCATTTGGTGGTTATTCTTTGACAAAAATTCTACCTGACTCCATGCGCACTAATAATGGTCGTAATGCTTGGCTTGCGAGATATTCGTCAACAGCCTGCTTACTTCCATTCCAATAGTCGTAATCGTCGATTATAACAACACCTCCTTTAGCCACATATGGGAAGAGGTACTCAAGTTCAATTCTTGTAGATTCGTAGTAGTCTGTATCTAGTCTAAGAATAGCGATCTCCGGAGAGTTAAAACGGGGCAGGGTTTCAAGAACATCGCCAGCAATATAATGTATATTGCTCTTTGGGTACCTTGAACTTTCTAAACCTTCTTGCACGTCGCTTAAAGAAGCTTCGCACAAGTACTCAGAATTTTGAATGAAAAGATTCTGAGCACTTTCTCCATCTGAAATTTGGAAATCTAATTGCAAATCTGTCTTATCGTAACCAGAAAATGTGTCAAATAAATAAATTGACCTACTCGAAGCGCCCCTCTCAACTGCGGATTTAGCAAAAGCCAGAGCACTTCCTCCTCTCCAGACCCCACACTCTACAAAAGCACCTGGAATTTTATTTTGATCAATATACAATCCAGCCAGAAGTAAATTCTGCAGAGAGTTAATATTGGTCTTCGTTCTCGGAATGCAATCAAAGAGTATCAATTTCTCCCAAGCGCTTAACTTCCAGTCTGTGTCAAAATTATAGGAGCGAGTCAGATAGACCCCAAAACATTTGGAAAGTATTCTATTTAAGAGATGCTTCATTGCCCTGCTCCTATACTCACAAAGATTGTGACATTTGTAAAAGCCTATAACTACCCTAAGGGTAACTCAAGGACCTCTATGCAGCAGAAAGGATAGCGAATTGATTTTCGACAATCGTTGTAGTGCTCCACAATTTTGCGCTCTAGCTTTAAGGTTTCGTCTTCAATTACGACGTTTACAGAATCGCTCAAAAATCTGTTCGTTAAAAACCCAAATACAGAGCTAGTAGGAAAATGCGAAAATCTAGCTTTTCTTAATTCCCTCATAGAGTTGCGAGTCTGAATAGTAGAAAGCCCAGACATTTCGTGAGCGGAAACAATGGCCGGTTTTATAGTGGGGTCACCGTAGCGTTTGAATATTCTAAATGATAAATCTGAATCGGCAGCTATTCGAAAAGCGGGGTCAAAACAGCCTTCATCAAGAAGCCACAACACTGGGATTAATAGTGCAGGGTGGGGTAATAGTTGCCGCCCTCTGCGAAATAGCCTGGGATCAAAATGGGCAGATCCAAGAAGCGTGAAGCTCTCCAAAGCGCTTTTGTATCCTAGGGTCCGGCCTGATAGCCATTCATTTTGTATGTCACTGGATCCGATTAAGTTACTTAATGAATTTGGCCCAAGAAAAAAGTCACTTGAATTAAGAAACAAGACGGAATCTTCAACTGGTACAAATGAGAGAGCAAAGTTCATTGCTTCGTATACTCCAACTGGATCTTGCCGGATCACATTAGTTTTCGGAAAAGCAGCGGAAACAAATTTGCTAAGAACTTCGTCAGCACTTCCGTCTATAAGAATCGAATTCACTTCGACCGACTGGGAATGAATTGAACTTAGGGTGCGAACTAGTCCGGGTCCCAAGGAAGTCTCAAGAGTGACCACTGTTACCATAGGAAAATTGTAGTCTACAACAATGAATTTTCTTGTTTTCATTGTATAATTTAACCTCTACGGTAATACAAAAAATGAATGTGGGTGTCTCTTGACGGAACTCTCGGTTGTTATCCCAGCCTTTAACGAATCAGAAGTCATTAGACAAACACTTGACCGAGTAATCAGCGTGTGCAAAAGCTCAGGAAAGATCTACGAAATCATAGTGGTTGATGATGGTTCCACCGATAGAACTCGTGAAATTGTGGTAGAACTAAAGTCAGTACATAAAGAAATTAGAATTGCTGGATATGAAGAAAACATGGGCCATGCAATAGCTTTAGTAAGTGGGCTTAAGTTA
>Ga0209550_10005558_pt1 | contig 11796 bp, 7 predicted proteins | sample LauGreSuBDMM15SN_2_FD_187567 | JGI IMG/M metagenome (GOLD analysis project Ga0209550, IMG submission 187567) | Freshwater lake microbial communities from Lake Michigan, USA - Su13.BD.MM15.SN (SPAdes) (version 5) | ecosystem: Environmental > Aquatic > Freshwater > Lake | place: Lake Michigan, USA... | reverse complement strand
ACGTTTACCTGCGCCGCAGGTAAACCGCGCGGCGTATTTATATTTCTCTGAAAACAAAAAGGGCGCCCGAAGGCGCCCAATTGTAGCAATATTAGATAGGTTAGATCGACGCGTTGATCCAGTTGGCCAAAGCGGCCTTGGGCGCTGCGCCCACTTTGTTCGACACGACCTGACCGTCTTTGAACAAGAACAGCGACGGGATGCCGCGCACGCCCAATGCAGCGGGGCTTTCGGGGTTTTCATCGACGTTCACTTTGACGATTTTGACCTTACCGCCATATTCCAGCGCCAACTCTTCCAAGGCGGGGCCAATTTGGCGGCACGGGCCGCACCATTCGGCCCAGAAGTCGACGACGACGGGGACGGTGGACTGGCGCACTTCTTTGTCAAAGGTGGAATCGGTCACGGCAACGGTTGCGGCGCCCATGATATATCTCCTAGGGATTTCAGACTTGGAACTTATGAAGCCCAAGGCCCTGCGTCAAGGGTTGGTAACACCATCCGTCGTAGCCCGCCCTAGGGCCGCCCGCAGGATATCGGGGTCAAGCCGCATCAAACTGGCGGTTTCGGTCCATAGGATCGCAAGGTGAATGGGTTGCGTGTAAAGCTGCTCCAGCATCAGTTGATAGGCCCCCATCTGGCGCAGAATGCCTTCAGGAACGGTTTCTGCGGTGACGGGCACGGTGCGATTGCTTTTGAAATCGACCGCCAGCACATGGTCGGGCTGCACGATCAATCGGTCAATCGTGCCCAACAATTGTTGCGCGCCCCATGGGGCGGTTAGGGTCACTTCGGACAGGCCAGTGGCAAAAAGGGGCCCCAACGCGGGGTTGGTGAGCAGCGCCTTGGCTTGATCGAATAGGTCCGCAAAGCCATCGCCCAGCACTCCCGCCGCCACCTGCGGCCATTGGCTGGGTGGGTGATCGGGCAAGTGTTGCAGCAACAGGTGCAGCGCCGTGCCGCGCGCTTTTGCCGCCTCGGTGTCTTCGCCCAAGGCCCCCGCCAGCGCCTTTGCCCCCCCGAGGTCTGAGGGGGATAGGACAGGGTCTGTCTTGGCTGGGTGTTCGGTTTGCAGGAACATCCAATCCTCCGGCACAGGGTCGGCTGCGATGTGTGCTTGCGCTTGCTGGCTGGCATCGGGCCAAGCGCCCGTCTGATGCCGCAGGCCATGGAGGGTCGGTGCGGTTTCTAGCTTTGCCATCCCCTTGGCCACGATCATGTGCCAAGCACCGTCTTTCTCGGCCTTGCCGTGCCCCGCCACAATCAGCCAGCACCGCGCCCGCGTCAGCGCCACATACAGCAGGCGCAGGCTTTCTTCCGCCTCGCGTTGCTGCTTTTGCGCCCGCAAGGCAGCGATGGCCGGGGGGCTGTCGCCGCTGGGGGTTTTCCAAAGCATTTGGCCATTTTCGTCAGCATAAAGCGCATCGCGGTCGGGCGCAGAGCGATCTCCCGTATCAGGCAGGATCACGATTTCAGATTCCAGCCCCTTGGCCCCATGCACCGTCATCACCCGAATGCGCTGGCCCGACCCTTCGGCTTGGCGTTTGACCTGAACCGCGTCCGCCTCTAGCCATGACAAAAACCCTGTCAGGCTGGGCACAGCGCCGCGTTCATAGGCCAGCGCTTGGTTCAACAGCTCGTCAATCGCATCTTCGGCTTCGGCCCCTAGACGGGTGATCAGGCGGTGGCGGCCATGATGGCGCACAAGGACGCGCTCCAGCAGGTCATAGGGCCGCAGATAATCGACCTGATCGCGCAGGTCTTTCAGCAGGGCCACGGCGGGCAAATCCAACCCGCGCAACTTTTCCCACAAATATCCTGTGCGGCCATGGGCAAGGGTGTAAAGTTCTTGCTCTGACACCCCGAACGGCGGAGAGCGCAGCACTGCCGCCAGTGACAGGTCATCCTCTGGCGTGGCCAAGAATGACAGCAGGGCAACCAGATCTTTGACCGCCATCTCCTCGCCCAACTTTAGCCGATCGGCCCCTGCAATCGGCAGATCATGGGCTTTGCAGGCGCGGATGATTTCGGTGAAAAGCGTGCTGCGGGTTTGCACCAGAATAAGAATATCACCAGCATGCACAGGGCGCGGGCCGTTGCGGGTGACGATTTGCGCGCCAGAGGCCAAAAGCTGCGCAATCTCTGTGGCGATTTTATCAGCCAATTGGGCCACGGGATGGCTGGGGCGGATCAGATCAACGGGGTCTTCAAAGGGCGCTTCTTCTTTCACCTCGTCTGCTTCGATCCTGTCCCACAGATCGACCCGCCCCGGCAGATCAGGAAAACAGGCGCGATGGGCCACTTCGGCGCCCAAGGCTTCGGGCGGCAGATCAGCCAAGGCCGCATCCACCACGTTAAGAATAGCGGGAGAGGAGCGAAACGAATAAAGCAGCGAGCGGTTTTGAAACATCTGCTGGGCGGCGGTGAATTTGCGGTCGAAGTGGTCCTGATTTTTATCAAAGGCCGCAACATCGGCGCCCTGAAAGGAATAGATCGATTGCTTCTTATCGCCCACCACAAATAGGGTCCGCCCACCCGCGCGCGCCCCCTCGCCCGAGGTGAATTCATCGGTCAAATGTTTGATCACCTGCCACTGTTTGGGCGAAGTATCTTGCGCCTCGTCTACCAGCACATGGTCGATGCCGCCATCCAACCGAAACAGCACCCAAGCCGCAACCGACGGGTTCGACAGCAAGCCTTCGGCGCGGGCAATTAGGTCGTCAAAATCCAACAAGCCTTGAGCGGCTTTGCGCTGGGCATAAAGCGGCAGGAACGTGTGGGCAAAGTCATAAATCGCTTGGCTCATGGCTGCGGCAGCCAAGGTCAGGCGGCGCGGGCGGGAAAGTTCGACACGCTCCATCAGGGCATTCAGGCGCGGTATCAGGTCGGGGATGGTTTTGCGCGTGGCCGCGGTGGGGAAACTGGTTAGCTTGGCCGAGAAGGGATTTTTTGTTTTCTCCCCCGTCAGAAAAACATCCTCTAGCCCGATCAAAGCGGACAGATCGGCAGGGGAAAAGCGCAGTCCAGAAAGTTTGCCGTGGGCCGTGACATCGGTGCTGCTGCCAGCCTTCAGCGCGGGCAGAAGGGTTGCGATAATCTCAGCCTCGTCGCCCAAAAACACATCTGCCAAAAGCTGCGCTTCGCTGTCATCAGGGCGCATTTGCAGCAGTTTGTGAACGGATGTTTTGAAACCTTCGGGGTGATAGGCTACCTCTTCCATGAGGGCCGTGAAATCTTCGCCCCTATAGACCATTGCCGCCCGATGCACGGCAGCGGGTGCCAGTGTGTCGGCCATTTCTTCCAAGATGTCTTGCCGCAACAACCGCGCGGCGCGGTCGTCCAGCTCTACAAAGTTGGGCGACACCCCCGCTTCCAGCGGAAAGCGGCGCAGAAGGCTGGCGCAGAAACTGTGGATGGTCTGAATGCGCAAGCCGCCTGGCGTTTCGATGGCGCGTGCGAACAGGCTGCGGGCGCGGGCCATATGGGCGGGGTCGAGGGTATTCACCTCTCCCAATTCCGCCAAGGCTTGGGTCAGCTTGGCATCGGGCATCATGGCCCAAGCGCCAAGGCGCTGGAACAGACGGTTCTGCATCTCGGTCGCGGCGGCCTTGGTATAGGTCAGGCATAAGATGTGCTGCGGTTCGACCTGTTGCAGCAAAAGCCGTGCAACGCGGTCGGTCAGCACGCGGGTTTTGCCCGATCCAGCATTGGCCGACAGCCATGTGGAAGCCGCGGGGTTGGCCGCGATCACCTGATCTTGGGTGGCATCAAGCGGGGTCATCTTGGCCTACCTTTATCGGTGTGGCGCGGTCGGTCATATCCCATTCACCAAAGCGGGCGAGGTGGTCATAATCACCGGGTGTGCGGGTATCAAACACCGCCCGCCGTGCGGTGTAGCCGGTATTTGGGTCTTGATAAGCCCTTATTAGAGCCACAAATCGCGCCCAAAGCGTGTCAATCTCTACCGTTGTCAGTTCGGTATCCACCGCCTGTTCGCCCGACCCAAGCCCGATGTAGCTGATGGCAGACACCCGCATCAGCTGGCCGTCAAACCCGCCCCGCTCGGCCATGGCGGCGGCCAGATGCAGTTGCAGGTCTAGCGTGGTTTGCTGGGGCTTGCTGGGCGGCGTCCCTGTCTTGTAGTCGATCAGCACCACGCTGCCATCGGGCCTTTGGTCAATTCGGTCGGGCGTGCCGGTCAGGGTAAAGCCGGTATCGCCCACAGCCACGGCGCCCTTTTCTTCGGTCAACAGCGTTTGTCCGCCCCACTTTTCATCTTGCCGCAAAAAGTGATCCGCCGCGCGTTCCAACCGCGCCAACCATAAGGCGCGGGCCGAGGGGAACGGCGTCTCTTGCGCGAAAACCTCAGCCGCGATGGTCAGCAGGCGGGTGCGGGCGTCAAAGGCTGTCTCGCCCATCGGCCGTTCGGTGACGAAGCGCTGCAGAATGGTGTGAATGGCAATGCCCCTGTCGCGCGCATCGGGTTGCGCGCGCAGGGGGTTCAGCGGTTTCAGACGCAGGATATACTGCGCATAGGTTGCGTAAGGGTCGCGGATCAGGGTGCGGATTTTGGTCAGCGCCAAGCTGGTGGGCCGCGCGGCAACAGGTGGGCAAGGGCGTGGACGCAAGGCGGGTTTCAGGCCCGCATCGGGCAAGGCCTGGGGTTGATCCACCGCAGCACTTCGCGCCAGCCAAACAGCGCCACGCGCCTCCATCTGTTCCAGCGCAAGCGGGCCGTTTTGCGGGGCCAAGCCTGCCATCAGGTTGCACAGGCGGTTCAGCCAGCGCGAGGGGACGGTTTCCGCCTCGGCATCGCGGAGCGCGCGCGACAAGATCACTTCGGGTGCGGCCACCGCTTGCTGGTAGTCATGCGCGGAAAGGCCAATCTGGCGTTCGGGCAAAAGCAACCCTGCATCCTTGCGCATCCTGCGGTTCAACCACGGGTCGGGCGAGGTGGCTGCAGGCCAAGTGCCCTCGTTCAACCCCGCCAGAATAACCAGATCCGCTGCGATTTCGCGCGCTTCCCGCGGGCCGTGGAACGACACTAAGGGGTGGCCCGTGACAGGGCTGCGCACCTCTTCGCGAGCGATCAGGTTGTCAAACAGCATCCTGTAGTCCGAAGGCGACATCGCCCCCTCATGCCCCGCTTCGGCCTGCAAGAGGTCCATCACCTTGCGCGCCGCGATGCCGGGATCTTTGTCCCACAGGGCCCCCGCCCCTTGGTCGGCCACGCCCCGCGCCAAGGCCTCGGCCACGGCAAGGTGGCGGCTGACGTGATCGCCAAGGCTTTGCGGCGCAGGGGCCAAAAGCTGCGCCAGAACCGCTGAAAGGCCCGCCCCCCAAGGCTTCGCAAGCGGCTCTTTGTGCGCATTGGCCCAGTCTTGCAGCGCTTGTGCCGTGGGAAAGGCGGGGCCGTGGCGGCGCAACTGCAGTTCCAGATCGCGCGTCAGCAGCAAGTGCTTGCCCCTATCGGCCCCGCTGCCCGCCAAAGGGTGTTTCAGCAGCACGATCAGACCATCCGCCGTCACGGGCGCCTCAAAGGCGCGGGCGATGTGGCGCAGCAAGCGGCCGGGGGCTGACAGGGCTAAGGGGCTGCCAGCGGAATCGTCGGGCAAGATGCCCCAGCGGTCCAACTGCGCCTCGACCCTGCGGGCAAGGCTGCGGTCGGGGGTGATCAGCGCTGCCTTTTGGTTGCGCGATATGGCGCGGCGTAAGATTAGGGCCAGCGCCAAAGCCTCTTGCCGAGGATTGGCGGCTTTCAGCAGGGTCAGCTGGGCGGTGGTGGCAATCAGGTCGGGCAGGTCCTGCCCCTCGACCAGCCATTGATCTGTCACCGGCGCGGGGCGCAGCGACAGCGAGATCAGGCGGTTGCGTGCGGGATCAGCGGGCGCGGTGGCGCACCACGGTCTGATCTGCGCGGGGGTGATCTGCAAAGCGTCCATCAGGCGGCGGAAGCGGTATTGGGGGTGATCCTCAAACGTCAGCGCATCTTCCATCCGCGCCCAGACAGGATCTGGCAGGTCAAAGTCAAAGCCGGGCAGCACGACCATGCCTTGGTCCAAGCCCGCCACGGCGTGCATTAGCTTTGCCACCGGCCCGCGCGATCCGGTGGAGCCCGCGATGATCACAGGCCCTTTCGGCTGTTGGGTGGCCCACAAAGCCGCCAACCGCTCTGCCGCCATGCGTGGGCGGGCGGGGCCATCTTGGGCCAGCATGAAGGGGGCGATGATCTGCAAGAATTGCTGGGTGCGCGCCCAGTGTTCGGAATGCCGACTAACATCAAGGGTCGAGAAGGCTTCGGCCACAACCCCTTCGTCGTGCATCTCATCCACCAGCAGCCCAAGGCTTTGCGCCAGATCGAACAGGGCGGCGCGGGGGGCAAGGTTGGGTTGGGCGGTGAGCAAACGCTCGATCAGGCGGGCCAGTTCCAACTGCCGCCCAAGGGCGCTTGGGGCTGTGGGCAGGTCTGACAGGATCGCGTGTCGGGCAAGGTCTGACAGCACCAAAAGACGGGGCAGGAAGGTGGCTTTACCTTGGGCAAACGCCTCTGTCACGCGGCGGCGCATGCGTTGGCTGTTTAGGTAAACGGTGGCTTGGGCCATCGCTTCGGGGGGTTGGCCCGCAAAGCGTTCGCGCAGCCCGCGCACCAGTTCGGTGGCGAAATCGACACCGGGGGGCAGGGCGAAGATGTTAGTCATGCAGCAGGCTTTCGGCCAAGGGAATGGCTTCGGGGTGGCCCACATCGCACCAACCACCTTGGTGGAATATGCCGTACAGGCGGCCTTTCGCGATCATCTGATCCCATAGCACATTTAGGGAAAATGCCTGTTGGTCGACTGCGGCCAAGCCCTGCGTCTGCAAAATCTGCGCGCCCAGATAGATCGGCGCGATAGAACCCTTGGCGCGCGACAACCGGCCCTGCCCATCCACCAAAAAGTCGCCCGCCCCCTTGTGCCCAAGCGCCTGATCAGGCTGGGCCAGCAGCAGCAACCCATCCATCCGCGTGCTATCCCAAGCGGCGGCAAGCTGGTCCAACGGGTTGGCACCCGTCCACACCGCGTCGGTGTTCAGCAGCATCACAGGGCCTGTCCCCAAAAGTGGCAAAGTGGCGCGCAGGCCACCGCCGGTGTCAAGGATGGGGTCCTCCCACGACAGGGCGATGTCTTGGCCTTGCAGGTGTTGGGCGATTTGATCGCCGCGGTAGTGCAGGTTGATTACGCGGCGCGACACGCAAGGTGTGGCGGCGATATCCAGCGCATAATCCAGCAAAGCCCGCCCCGCCACAGGAACCAGTGACTTGGGCCGATCACGGGTTAGCGCGCCCATGCGGGTTCCAAAACCAGCGGCAAACAGCATCAGCGGGAAGGGCTGCATTGCGACCCCATCCTGTGCAGGGCTTCATCGGTCGGCGCGGGCAGAAAGCGGTCACAAGCGGCGCGCAGGTCAGCCAAGGCGGGATGCGACAGGTTCGCTTGCAACTGGCCCCAAACACGCGGGATGAGGGATAGATATTTGGGTTTGCCCCCGTCCAGACAAAGCCGTGCAAAGATGCCCATAATCCGCAAGGACCGCAGCGCGCCAAGGGCGGCATAGCTGGCCTGAAACGCCGCCAGATCTAGCCCCCGCGCCTTGGAAAAGCGGGCGATCATCGCCGTCTCAATCGGGGCGGGCACATCGCGCCGCGCGTCTTGCAGCAAGGACACAAGATCATAGCCCGGCTGCCCCATTTGCGCCAATTGAAAGTCTAGCAGCCCCGCCCGTGCTATGCCGCTCCGGTCCGGCAGATGCAGCAGGTTTTCGGCGTGGTAATCGCGCAAGATCATCACGCGCGGGCCATCGGCTAGAAGGGTTAGGGTTTGTGCCAAGGCGGAAACAATCTCGGCGCGGCCATGGGCTTGTCCGGTGACGGCCAGCACATACCAATCCGCCACAAGCCCTGCCGCATCGGCCCAATCTTGGGCCGTCAGGTTGGGAAGATCGGGCGCTGCGGTGTGCGATTGCAGGTGCAGCAGCACATCTGTTGCGGCTTCGTATAGGTTGGGTTCCAGCGTGGGATCGGCGGCGATGACGGCGGGGTAAAGGCCGTCACCCAGATCTTCGAGCAGTAGAAAGCCTTGTGCAACATCCTGCGCAAGGATCTTGGGGGCCGAAAGGCCAAGCGCCAAAAGGTGCGCGTCAACCTTCACAAAATCCGCCACGGAATCGGCCTGACCGGGTGGCGCATCCATGAAAATCGCCGTGCCTTGCCCAAAAAGCCGCGTGTAAGAGCGGGTTGAAGCGTCTTGCGCCAAGGCATCGCGCCGCGCATCGCCCCAGCCCGCTTGCGCCAGAAAGGCATCTGCTTTCAGCGCGCGCAGATGCGCCAAAAGTGCGGCGCCAAAACTGTCTGGCCGCGCACCAAGCCAAATCTGCGCCACCCTTCCCTCGCCCTTGGGATCAAGCCGCAGACGGATCGGGTTTTCGGGCGTATAAGCGCCCAACCGATCTGGCCATTCGATCAGGCAAATCGCGGCGTCAAAGGCCGCTTCCAGCCCCAGTTCATGCACCTCGTCGGGATGGGTCAGCCGATACAGGTCGGCATGCCAGATGTCGGGCGTGCCCGGATAGGTTTGCACCAGCGTAAAGGTGGGGGAGGGCACCTCTTCGTCAGGGTCGCGCAGCGTGCGGATCAAGGCGCGGGCCAAGTGCGATTTGCCTGCGCCTATTGAGCCTTCCAGCAACACACAATCCCCTGCGCCCAAAACGCGGGCCAAGGCTTGGCCCAGTTGGGTCGTGTCAGCCTCGGTGGGCAGGTCTAGGGTGATCTGGGTCATACGGTGACATTAGATCACCTTTGGGCTTAAGGGAATCCGCCAGTTACGCCCGTTTGCGCTGGGTGTCAGCTTCTGTCACCGCCATTGGCCCCGCTGTTGCATCGCGCAAGCGAAATGCGGTCATGGTGGCCCCGCCTGACAGGGGCGCAAAGCGGCACTCTAACAACCTGCCATCCAACAGCCGCAATTCCGCCAGCCAAGGCGCGCGGTCGCCGGCGTTTGATGCGAAATCCTCAAGATCGGCCCAGATCGCGCTGGGCGCACACTGGGCGCGCCACATCGCGGAAACGGATCGCAGGGTTTCTTCGGTTAGGGCTGTGTCCGGCGCTGCCTGCCACAACCGCGCATAGGCGGCGTTTGATATCACCAACTGTCCGGCGGCAGAGAAGACGGCGAAAGCCTCCTCTACCTCGTCCATCGCAGCTTGGCTCAGCTCCAGCGCGGCGCGGTAGCGGCGGGTGCGCAGCATTTCGCCTGAAATATCCTCGATCATCAAGGCCACAGCCCCATTGGGATGCGGGCGGCCGACGACGCGGTAGGTTTGGCCACCGGGCAGGCTCCATGTTTCTTCATACAGGCCCGATGCGGCGGCGCGCTCCATCTCGGTCATCTGGCGGCGCCAGCTTCGGTAATCTTTCGGCTCGGGGATCATGTTGCGGTCGCGCATCCCGTCTAGAACCGACACCAAGGATGGGCGCATCGCCAGAAACTCGGCCGGAAGGCCGGTCAGATCCAAAAGCGCGGGGTTGAACAAGATCAACTGGCGGTCCTTGTCAAAGATCGCCAACCCAACGTGCAAATGGGCAAAGGTTTTGGTCAGCGTCGTCATAAAATCGCGCAGCGAAGTTTCCGCGTGCACGGCCTGATCAGCCAAGCTGGCAAATGTCAGCCGATCTTCGCCTTGGGCAAAGCCGGTCAGGTCGTACCAAGCGGGCTTGCCCTGCCGAGCGACCAGCTTTTGGCGTTGCCCTATGACGTTCTGCGCCGCTGCGTGGCGCTCAAACAGGCGGGGCAGCGGCCATGTTAGATCTTCGCCCAATCCCAAAACATCGCTCGCCAGCAGCATATAGGCTGCATTGGCCCAGATGACGTCGCCATTTGCCCTTTCGCGCCACATTAAGAACGGCGCGTGGGCCACGGTGTCGCGCAACTGGTGCAGTTCGTCAGCCAAGGCGCGCTGGGCCATCAGGTCTTGATTGGTTGATGTGCCGTGCTGGCTGGGGTCGGCCAGCACAAGGCGTGTCAACCCGCCCCGCAGATCAGCCTGCAAGACCAGCGGGCTGTCGGGGCTGAGGGTTGAGTGTAAGGTTACAGATCCCGCCTCGGCCAAGTGGGCCAGCTGGATATCCAGATCGCCAAAGTGCGGTGAAAGGCAGGCCAAAAGCCTAGCCCAAGCCGTGCCGGACGCTGGGCTTGTGGCCAAAAGGGCGCGGGCTGAAGGGCTGCTGTCAATCAAGGCCTGTCCGTCAAATAAGAACACGGCAGCGACATCTTCGGCAAATCGCGTCGCCGCCCAACGTTTGCTGCGTCGCTCGAATAAGACAATGGCCACAATCGCTAGGGCCGCAGCTGCCAGCGCAATCGACACCAGGAAAAGTTCAACAGCCCAATTGCTTTGCATACCAATACCCCAACCGCCGCGGGCAAACTTACGGGGGGTTTGGTTAAGGAAGGATTAACGCGGCAAAGGCGAAAGGCGCGGGCATGAGGATGCGGGGGGCCGATGTTTTAAGAGCGCCATGATTTCGCCGTAATCGTTAATGTTTGCGGTAACAAGCCTGTGACGAGTTTGTAATCACCCACAGCGGTCCTGATTTATATGAGTTTGCAAATACTTCAGCAAAGCCCCTCGCCCTTTCGCATCGGGCGGCTTATGTTGATAGCAGCGGGCCGATTTTTGCGGCTTAGCGCATCAAAATGGAGAGTCCGATGCTCAAGTTCTACGCCAAAGCCGCTGCCATTGCCTTGGCGGCCCTGCTTGGATGGCAAGGATACCGCACCCTTCAGTCCCAAAGTGCTGACGCTTTTGCCGAATGCCGCAGCGGTGCTGTTGCGGGCGGAGAGATTGGGGGCCCGTTCACCCTAACCGACACCAAAGGTAACGTGGTTACCGATGCCACTTTGCTGGCTAAACCCGCGCTGGTCTATTTCGGCTACGCCTCGTGCCCCGATGTTTGCCCGCTCGACAATGCCCGCAATACGGAAGCCGTGGCGTTGCTGGCGGCACAGGGCCTTGATGTGACGTCGGTCTTCATCACCGTCGACCCAACGCGCGATACGCAGGCCGTATTGGCTGATTACGCTGAAAACTTTGAAGGTCTTTTGGCCCTGACCGGAAGCCAAGCGCAAACAGACGCTGCGGCCAAAACCTATAAGGTATACTTTCAGATGCCCGAAAAGCGCGATCCGGGATATATGGTCGACCATACAACGATGACTTATCTGATGCTGCCAAAGGTAGGATTTGTGGACTTTTTCCAGCGCGATGCGACCGCGCAAGACATGGCCGACAAGACTGCCTGCTTCTTGAAAGCCCAGTAAGTCATCTTCACGGCAATTGGGGTAAAGACCGCTGGCTTTAGGCCATCCCTTCCCTGCGGCCCATAAGTTCACCCTTGGTCCTTAGGTCAGGGTGGCGCACCTCAGATTAAAAATCGACACTTTTGGCATTATATCCGACACATCTGCTGAAATTGGTCCTTATTTGGAAACAATAACCGCTAATCAGCCAAGATGGCCCACGCAGCAGGGCATGTGAGATCATATTTTTTGCGATTCAAATAAAATCTCTTGCGCAGGCTAAATTACACTTATATTAATTCGTCGTGGTCATATGAGGATCCAACACATGGACAATATCAACACCCTTTCGCTTAAAGAACTTAAAGAGCTGCAGTCGCAAGTGGCAAAGGCCATCGCAAGTTTCGAAGATAGAAAGAAAAAGATTGCCTTGGTAGAGCTGCAGGAAATGGCACGCGCTAAA
>Ga0209550_10005557_pt1 | contig 11797 bp, 12 predicted proteins | sample LauGreSuBDMM15SN_2_FD_187567 | JGI IMG/M metagenome (GOLD analysis project Ga0209550, IMG submission 187567) | Freshwater lake microbial communities from Lake Michigan, USA - Su13.BD.MM15.SN (SPAdes) (version 5) | ecosystem: Environmental > Aquatic > Freshwater > Lake | place: Lake Michigan... | reverse complement strand
CAACCTTCAGAAGTACCTGTCCTGCCACTTCGAGAAGGCTGTCCCCGCTTAAATCTAAATCTATGTATATCACGTAAAAAAAAAAACAAACCAAACACAAAAATAAATAGAACACTATTTTTATCTTTTACTCAGAAAGATAAAAATAAAATACTTATCCGTATATTTCAATATCAAACAAGCTCATGGACAGGTTCTCTAGATTAAAGTTCTTTAACTTTTTGATTGTATCTATAAAATCTTTTGAATTGTAAATACTTTGTATGTATTGATGAAACAAATAAAGGTCTTTGTTTGATTTCGAAAAGTTTAACATGGTTTCATTATGGTTCACAAACCAATTCATCGTAGGTTGATAATGAAACATTAAAATACTTGTGATGACATAATAGCAAAACCCATTGGTTTCTTCTTTGTATGGTATGGAATGTTTATTTAGAAGGTCTTCATACGTCAGATGATGTAAGGATAAATAATTTTTCATTTGTATCATCGAAAATATTGTTTCCATGGAAAGGTTCAACACGAAAATCTTTTCAAATTCAAGAAAAGTCATATCTTTTTTCATGAAGAAAGAGACAAACGCACAGTTAAGGGTTCGTGCCCAATATTCACATACGCTTTCGAACAACAAATAGTCACTGTCTACCTTGAATATAGACTGTAACATTTCCTTGTATTGACTCGTATAGGTCTCTGAAAACTCGAGACAAAATAAATGAAAACATTCATGAATAAATACCTTTAGAAATTCTTCTTTTCGATAAATGACGAGTTCCTTGTAGTTTTCTGTATATCCGCTATTAAGATGATCTGGAATGGCGTGCCCTTTTATCTTCTCTGTATCACTTAAAATAAGCTTCATTCTAAAATGCCTCGTTTTTGTCAATGTATTCTTACAACACAGAGCAAGTACAACATGAATAAAAAAAAGAAAACGTTCTAAATCAAATGACTCTTCTTTTGTATACACTTCCATATCAAATGTAAAACCATCTATCTTGGTTTCCACAAAATAACTTTGAAAGAGTGAATTTGTTACCTCTTCCTGTACAGTCGGGCCCACAAAGTCGCCTTCTACCCAAGGTTGCTTGAAGGTTTTTATCACAGTACAATCCTTTTTCGCATGAACCGCTTTCGATAAATGGGAATAAATCAGTTTCATGAAATAAGGGTCATGTATGTTCATACCTTTCAACAAAGATACATACTTCTTTAAAATAAAACCTATGTTTTTGTTACTCTTAGGAGTTAAATTGTCATAAGACATTTGTTTATTTGTTTGGATAGAGATAGTTGTAGACATATATTAGACTATGGAAATATATTTGTAATCGAATTATCCGAATTTCGTACCCATAGGGTCGCTATCTACGATAGGCTTTGTTTTCTTCGTGCGAGGTTTCGCCTTTGTCTCGGCTTCAACGGAAGGAATCTCAGACTTAGGTGTCTTTAGCTTTATCTTGGAAGATGCCCTGGTCTTTGTTTTCTTCTCAGGTTGAGAGGGTAGTTCGCGTTCTAAATCATCTACATCTAAAAGCTTTGGTACACTGGGGTTTTTCTCTGACTTTGATGGTTTTGTCTCGGCATTCAGGTCTACCTCATTCGGGTCCTCTGCATTCAGGTCTACCTCATTCGGGTCCTTTGGCTCAGACATCGTCTTTGGTTCAGTCATTACCTTTGGCTCAGACATCGCCTTTGGTTCAGTCATTACCTTTGGCTCAGACATCGCCTTTGGTTCAGACACTGCGTTAAGGTCAACTTCGTATGGTTCTATCTCAGCCTTTACTTCCACTTCGCTAACCTTAGACTTGGGCTTCTTTTTCTTCTTTTCAACTTTCTCTGTCATGTCCGTCTTAAATTCGAGAAAGAGGGAAGGATTTGTCTCGTACTTTTCAAAGAGGCACAACGTTCCTTTATCAAAGGTGGTCAAATCAAAGAAGGGTTCCTTCTCTTTGGTAAACCGTTCGTATATACCCAACTTCTGAACGACCTTGTCATTTTTCACAGCATAAACATAGCAATAGACCAGGTCTTTGATATCATCATCTTGTATGGTTTTACCAGGAGAAATATGAATGGTATGGTCATAGATTGAGAGTTCATATAAATCACTCTTGATGTTTTGGTCTTCTTCTTCAATTTCGCTGAGCAAACTCTCATAACGTTTTGGAGAGATACGTGAATCTACTGAACTCGTCATTGTATACTATAAGTAATTTATTTTAAATGAAAACAATTTTATTCCGATACATTACTTCAAATACTCCTCCATATCCATACATTTATATTTCATTTTGGGTGTAATGGATGGATGTCTCTGAATGGTCAAAAACAAGGTATGAATGGGTTCCAGGTTTTTATGAAAAGCCAAAAAGTCCGTTGTTTCTTTCAGTATGATAGCTACAGAAGAAAGCATCTTCTCGCACAGGTCTTTTCCTTCTTCCTCCAAGAGACCAATAATTTTTCTCTCGATTAACATACATAACTCAGAAACCTGGTCCATGTTTCCAATATTCTTTTTCATCAACTGAATAAAAAAGGTAAGGTGTGAGTCTAGCCGGTCAATCTCTTTGACATAGTCACAGTACTTATCGTAATCTAAGTTTGGGTCAACATATGTTAATCGAGACAAATCTGAAAAATAGATTTCATAATGTTCTTGGTAAATATCATAAAAAATTTTATTAACACTCACTAATTCACTGTATAGGTTTGAAAAGAGCACACTATAAAAAAGATTCGAACTTGCTATGTTGAAAATGGTATGACTAATCTTGTCTAGGTCCTCCTTTTTTTCAACCGCACGTACAATCTCCACAATCTCTTTTTTAAGTTTTTCATATGTCTTCTCCGTAACCTTATTCAGCAAATTAATCACCTTTGATATTTCACTTTGTTTTTTCACAATCACAGTTGCCTTTAAGGGCTCGATGACAGGTATCTGCAAGATAACCTTCAATTTGTTCAGTATTTGAACAGTGGATGGGTCCAATGTGTACTGGTCTGGCTTCATCTGTATCGATAGAGCTATAATGGTATCGTAGGTATACATTATAGTATAGGATTATTTATTTTCGTTTATATTATATTATTATAACCTTTTGCTAAGGTAAGATAATGTCCATGTCTACAATCACATTAGAGTGGGACAAATACTTTGTCACGACCAAGGAAAACGAAGATGTGTGCGAGTTTAAATTACCAATTGAATTCGCAGACCCCAAAACCGTGTCTCAGATTGTTCAAAGTGACTTGGAAATGAACGGACCATCTCCACTGTATCGACATTTATTCGACCAAAGCCTGTTGATGGAAAAATGGTCTTCTTTCTACACAACCGATGTAGCCTTTTTAAAGGACAGTCAACGTGTCTTACGTAAAGGAAAGATGTCACCTTATGACGACCATATCTTTCATGAAAAATTCAAATCATTTTGTGACGAGACACAATTTATTGACCGATATCAATACATTGGGTTCAAGCCGTTCATACACATGAACAGTTCACCTCTATTCTTACACTGTTTAGGCATGTACAATTTGTCTACACCCATCTTTTCACTTTTGTCTCCGCTTTTGATATTGATAATGCCTTTTGTCATCTTAAAATTAAAAGGCATTGAAGTAAGCATCGAACAGTACATCGACCATTTAAAGAGCGTCATGAAAAATACTAGCTTGTACAAGTTATTTAGTGGGTTTGATAAGGTCACTATGCAAGACAAAACAACTGCGGTGGTTTCACTTTTTATTTACTTTTTACAGATTTATACAAACCTTACTACCTGTATGACCTATTATAAAAATATTAGTTCGGTATATACATTTATCCAAGAATGCAAAGACCATCTCAATCATACCCTGGTTGCCGCGGAGACCTTACAGACGAGGATTGTGAAATACACCACCTATCGACCTTTCCATCAGAAAAATGAAGTCGAGTTAACAAAGATGAGACAAATGGTCCAACATTTAGAACAGGTCAAGCCGGCAAGTAACATCTTTTATAAACTTACCCAACTTGGTGTTTTGATGAAGTTGTATTATGAGTTTTTCATGCGAGATGATTATCGAAATACGTTATTGTACTCTTTTTACTTGAACCAGTATATCCGAGATATTCATATACTTAAGAAAAAGATAAAGGCAGGATTTATTCAGCCATGCAAGTTTGGAAAGAAAACTGTATTCAAGGATATGTATTATTTACCCCTTTTGAAAGAAAACACTGTAAGAAATACCGTGGATTTAAACCGTAATCTTATTTTGAGTGGTCCAAATGCTTCAGGTAAAACAACAGTTCTAAAAACGACTCTTATAAACACCCTTTTGTCTCAGCAACTCGGTGTAGGATGTTTTTCTGAAGCAACCATTTGTGTCTATGACTTTTTTCATTCTTATCTAAACATACCGGATACATCGGGTAGAGACAGTCTGTTTCAAGCTGAAGCACGGCGATGTAAAGATATATTGGATTGTGTTCTCTTGTACAAAGAAAAGCGTCATTTGTGTATCTTTGATGAGATTTATTCGGGTACAAATCCAATCGATGCGGTTTCATGTGCTACCATGTATTTGTCTCTGTTGAATGAACACAAACTATCTATCGATTATCTCATTACTACCCATTTCATTGACCTATGTAAACACTTTGTTGACTCAAAACATGCGGTCAATGGAAAGATGGACGTACTACAGACCGAAGAAAAAATTACATTTTTATATAAAATCTTAGACGGATATTCTACAGTACATGGCGGAAAATATATTTTAAAGGAAATGGATTATCCGGACATTTTATTCAGTTAGTATTACGTTAGAACCTAAAGATTATTATATAGGTTATTCACATAATGATGCTTTCTTCTATTCTTGACATTGGAAGTTTCTTTATTGGAATGATTATCAATCTTCTATTGGTGACATTGATGTGCTATTATTTCAAGAAGAAGTATGAGTCTCTTGAAGAGGCACAGAACGAGCAAGCCAAAATTCTGTATGAACTCTTACGCGCAAGAAATCAAACAAAACATGAAAATACACAGACTGTAAATCCAATTTCTTCGGACATGAAAGTCCACGTTGTCAATGTTTCAGATGAATCAGATGATGACAGCGTCGAGAGTGCAGAGAGTGAAATTGAAGAATATGACATGGGACAATCGAATGAGGTCAAGGTCCTCACTCTGGATATACCTATTGAACCCGATAATTTTACAGTAGAAAAGTCTATGGAGCCCATCATAGATACGGATACCATCATAGATATCCCTACGGAGGACATTGTCGAGGTCCCGACTGAGATAATGACAGAGACCCCTACGGAGAACCCTCACTTAATCATTGAAATCTCTACCGAGGACGAATTTAGCAAAATGACCATGAAACAACTTCGAGACATACTCACCGAAAAGGGCGTCAAGGTAAAGCCCAACATGAAAAAAAATGAATTGGTTGAACTTGCTAAATTGTAAATTGTAATTTGTTGTCTCATAAAAATATATACTATACATATACTTATGTGGGCAACCGATTATGTCACCAACAACAACGCAACCGAAAAGTTTCCAGGCATTGTCCAGGATGGTCGAACGTTCACCGTTTATAATCAAGACTCAGAAATGTTCAAACGAAACCATGGTATCCAAACCAATAGTGAATATCGCAAGTATTTGATGGACCACGCAAACGAATTGATGAGAATGAATTTCAAAACCTCCATATTAGAAAACAAAACACAGATTATTCACCAGCCCTTTAAGCATGGGTCACCCTATTTGATAAGAGGACAAGAGAAACCAGATGGATATGAAAATTCTTTAGCAAAAGAAATGTATTTGACGAGACAAATGCTGGAAGATAAAAAGCGTCGTCCGATGAAGCCAACCTATACTGATTACGCAGCAGATGATATATCTACAATCGAAGAGTAAGGATGTCTCTGATTTCTACCTATTACGAATAAAATAACCAATACAAAAACGATAATCACAATGACATCCCACATTCTCTATATGTAATTTATTTAAGGTTTAAATCTATTCCTATCTATACATCAATGTATCTCAGTATTGATGTAGGGATTAAGAATTTGGCTTACTGTATGTATGATGATACCATCGTCGAGTGGAAAGTCATAGAATTATGTGATAAGACCGTGAACGCCAACAAATTAAACATGGTAGATTTAAGTAAACGACTGTTTGACGCACTGGAACAGTTACCTCCAAGATACGACCTTATTTTAATCGAAAACCAGATTGGACAAAACGCCATACGTATGAAGGCACTACAAGGGATGATTACTTTTTATTTTGTCTCGAAAGGAAATACATCCATACAATACTGGAACGCAACCAATAAACTCAAGATGTTTGTAAAAGAAAAGACGTCTTATGCTCAGCGTAAGAAACTAGGGATTGTAGTTACACGTCAAATCTTAGAGGAAAAATACAAGAATCAATTGGATTATTTCGGAAAACACAAAAAAAAAGATGATTTGTCAGACTGTTTCTTACAACTACTCGACTACATGAAAAAAGAAAATAAATTAGAGAAATCCATTTCTGAGTTTCTTGAAACCATTCATATACAACTAAATACGTAATGCGATAGATTTAAAGTTATCTAATATATCTATTTCATAGATGGAAGAAATTACGTTGGATAGCATGGATATCAAACCCAGTTCTGATTTTGGAGGAGGAATTGAGTTTCTATTGAATGATGCGAAACCTACTGCCGGTGTCTCATTCGCCGAAGACATGAAAGAGTTTGAGGATATGGGTAAAAGCTTGAAGTTTGAAAACACTGCGAGTCCAATACACCTTGCCCGAGAGACGGTTTCGATGGATACACAGAGACAAACCACCTCCGATGGGTATCGTCATATTCAAGAAATAAATGTAGAGGGGGAATTAAAAAATATTGAGATTAAGTCCAAGGAGGAAATGCTCAAAGAAAAGTTTCAATATTTACGAAAGCTAGAGACTCTTGAGCAAAAGGGAGTAGAGCTCACGAAACACTACACGATGGAGTGTTCTTTAGATGAGATGAAGGGAGAATATGAATACCAGCAGTCGGAACGAGAGCGCAAGAATAGTGTCCAATTCCAGGGTAAAATGTTAACGACCCTTATTACGGGAATCGAGTTCTTGAACAACAAATTTGACCCATTTGACATTAAACTCGATGGTATCTCAGAGAATATCCAAGAAAATATAAACGATTATGATGATATCTTTAGCGAGCTTGCCGAAAAATACAGGTCCAAGGCAAAAATGGCTCCCGAGCTGAAGTTAATCTTTCAACTTGCGTCGGCCGGGATTATGGTTCACATGTCCAATACCATGTTCAAATCTGCGATTCCTGGTATGGATGATATCATGAGACAAAACCCTGACCTCATGAACCAGTTTACAAGAGCTGCCGCAAGTACAATGGAGAAAACCAGTCCAGGTGTCAATCAATTCGTACAGCAGTTCACGAAACCCGAACCAAGACGTGACAAGCGACCTGAGATGAATGGTCCTGAAAACATCAATAGTATTTTAACAGGATTAAAAAAGACGATTCCTTTACCTGACAAGAATGACAGTATGATCAGTTTAGATGAACTGGATAATTTAGGAGATACTCCTGTCACATCGCGGAGAGGTAGACGCAAGAGTGACAAAAATTCCATTCATATCGCCATATAGGGTCTATGCGATTGAAACCTGGATAAAAAATAAGTGAATTCGGTATAGATGTCTCAGATTAGTCTACTTGACGAAAAAATGAGGCATATACAGAAAACCTTACAACAACTCGAACAAGAAAAGGACCATCATCTAGAGAAACTCGAAGGATGGAAACAAGAACAGGCAATCCTCAAGCAGGAAGAGCTGAAAACCCAAGCCCTATTGAATGACGTCACCGCAAAGCTGACCGACATGTATGAACTCAAAAAAGAAACCGACGTGTATTACAATCAAATACAACAAAGTGTAGACACGTTATTATCGCTTCTTACGACGTCTCGTTAATCGTTTCTTTGACTTTGACGCCCCTCCTCTCGTATAGAAAATCCTTCTCATGTTTCGTTGAAGGTTTTTCTTCAACATCTTACATTCTGCTCCCTTTTTTAAATCCCCCACATCTTTGACATTCTCTTTGGTAACCAACACAATGACATGTAAATTAGTGTTATTCTCTTCTTTGGCTGGTACATTGTCGCAAATATTCACAGTGCTTCCTTTTTTCTTTTTACAATAAAACCTTTCCGGGTCATCTCCGATGATGACTCTGTCAAAATCGAGGGTCTTATCGGGGATAACATCACGATAGGAAACAATTTTGTAGTTCATTGTTATCACCTGGTCTTCTCTTCTTGTTTTTCTCACATTCTGAATGACATAGATTGTTTCATTCGGAGTAAACAGTAAATCCAATAGACCTATTTTAATACGCGTAGCAAAAGATGTATTTTTAAATCCGAAAGTGTTTAAGTTAACATGGGTCTCAGACAAGTTATCGTAGATAAAACGGGTAAACTCGGCCAAGAGTTTGGTATTTGTATTGATTTTTAAAAATTCACTAGATAATCTCATCTTTTCGTCGTAGGTTTTCTTTTTCTGTAAAAAGGCAAGTACTGCTACACGGTCAAAGATAAGGTCCTCGTAATATTTAATAGAAGTATCAATGGTTAGCTGACTGTCCAAGTCGTTGAACCGAAACCATTTGTATTTCTCATATTCATTACCATACCTTTCATACTCAATGGTTCCGCGGCTCGAAGGCATGTCTTTGGTCTTATAGGTTACATAATTAAAGCCTAACCATCCTTTACGGATAGTTAAAGTATACTTTTTCTGTCCATTCTCCTTAGCATCTTTATTCGGGTCTACTTCCGAGTCTATGTCACGTTCTTGGTCCTTTGTACTGTATGTAGTAAAAATATATTTGTCTATAAACCCTGGGACAAGTGTAAGCTTTCCTCTTGTAAATTTACCATTCTTTTCTTCACTGTCTCTCATTTTATAAATGTAATCTCCTGTACGTATCTCCCCATAGAGGTCTTCTTTATCTACCGAGTGAACACGATACAAGATACGAAATGTCTTTTCGAGCGCATCTGCTGTTTCTGTTACACGGAACCGTACAAGTCCCTCTTTGTATAGACGATTGAATTCACTTTCTACAAATTCATTAAAAGGGGAACGGGAACGTTGTTTAGGTTTATCAATCAAAACATATTTTAGACGTGCGGTCTCTTCGCCAATCTTAGGTAAGGACAACAGGTTTGTCTTTAGTAACTTGTAGACACGTACCTGATTTTCTACGGTCTGTTTAAGTTTGTAATAATCGACAAACATCATCACCTCGGTCGACTTTTCCAAGTCTTCTCTCTTTACATCTGTATAAAAGATGACATTTGTAATGGAACGGTCGTATTTCATCCGGGTGGTAGCATATTGGGTTTGACTAAGTGTAATAAACCGTTTGATACGAGATATTTTTTCCATTATGTCGTCGTCGTTGTCTGTAATATTGATAAAAGCAATCGCATAAGTATTTTCGCCCGGATTGACTTCATCGACCATGGGTTCGCCGTTTGCGCCAAACTTGAAGAATTCAAGCTCACGCTTCACGGAGAAAATCCATTTGTAATATTTCTTCACGTTCTCGTCCATATAATTGTAATTATCCATGGGATTGGGTTTAAAAATAGGAAACAACAGCAATGTATTCGCACGTTCTTTCATAAATAATTTAGGTGAATAACGGTAATAGGTAGAGAAGAACTCCGTAATATACGTTTCTTCTTTGGTGGCGTTCATTGCCGTATTGCTCTCCCCTAACAAATACTTATCTTTCTGTGTATTGAAACATGACTTGTTCGCTTCCTTTTCTCCTATGCAAAACTTCTTATCATAAATGTTTTCCGGTTCTAACTTAATCCTTTCATAATAATAGGGCGTTTCTATTCCCTGTACGGTAATCATATTAGTATATAGGATTAAATAAAATTCTCCTTGTAAAGGATTTCTTTGTAGGGATCCTCGGTTTGGTCATTTTGTTCATTTTTGTGTTTTCTGGCCTTCTTCAAAGTATCAATTGCGTCGTTGACCTCTTTCTGGGTAACAAAATTGCCTCCTGTTTCCTTCTGTAGTTCCGTGTACTTCTCTGGAATGATACAAAATTTGCTGTTTTCATTAAAAAGGTAATCCACCAAAAGAATGAATACTGCTGTCAAAACAAGCGAAATGGTAATGTCTCGAGTGCCTGCCCATAAAATCGAGAAAATAATGATTTGACGACCCAGTGTGTAACGAAAATAGGCTTCTTGTGTTTTACTTAGTTCAATCGTAATATATTTCGAGCCAATGTTCATCACCAACATGATGACTCCCGCGAAATACTTATTATCATTCAAGACACTTAAAAAATCAAACGGATTGTACGATGTTCTTGACTTTGGTGAGTCCTTTTTTGTTTTAGCGTTCGACTTACTTTTAGACATTAATATAGAGGAAGCATAAAAAAAATATATGTTTCTAATAAAGTAATGTCACTCGCATTTTATGCATCACCGATTGATCATGACCAAGTATTAGAAGACAAGATGAACAAAGAAAAAATGAAAATTGACCGTTCCATGTTGCAGAATATGAACTCGAACCAATCCACTCCATCCTACGCGTTAGACAAGCCTGGAATGTCAAATCCGTATGACCACGTACGCGTTTCGGATATTCATAAAAACATACAAGAGGAAAACGATAAGGAGCTTTCTTCTTTTTATAGCAGTGAAATGCCCAATGTGGAAAAATACATCCCTATTCCGAGTGACCAATATTTATTGATGGAGGACCAACACAAGGTGCCCGTAAAACGCCCGGATGACCTGGTACAAAAGATTGACCGGCTCATGCAAATGTTCGAGGAGCAACGTGAAATAAAAACAGGACAAAAGAATGAAGAAATTGTATTGTACTGTTTTCTAGGCGTCTTTACCATATATGTATTGGACTCATTTGTCTCTATTGGCCGTTATACGCGATAGTCTATATCTATTTCTTCTGAAACACCAGTATTTGTAAAGGAACAATGCCTCCATCATATTGGTTTACCTGTTTTAGGTCATAACGTTTCGCATACTTGGCGATTTCTTGCGTGGTGTATGGATATAAAGTATGTTTATTTGTACGTTTTTTAGACGTTGAGTCGGTAAATGTTTCGACCCATTCATTCCCTTTGAACTCGCTCGTATACTTGTAGGTCCCCGGTGTCTCGGCCAACATCGCTTTCGGAAACTGAGACAAATCGATACGAGTTATCACGAAATACCCATACTGAACAAGCCAGTCACTTACATTTCGCATGAGCACATCCATATCTGAAACACGATGTAATTCAAGAAACGGACAAAACACGGCAGTAAACATATGAGGTGAAAACAATGTATTTTGCGCGTACGTCCCACGAATGTACGTGTTGGATGGATATTTATAACGAGCAATTTTCACCATTGAGCTAGAACCATCTATGCCTATGGGCTTGCCCATCTCATTCAACAATTGTACCCCGTGACCATTTCTTGAACCTATCCATAACATGTTACTCCCTTGGGTCAACAAAGGTAACACCTTTAAAATCATCTCTTCGTATAAAGGAATCGTATTGAATATTTCATCATAATGATAACTATAAAAAGGGTCAAATATATCATCGTTGTAATAGGTTTGGTTTCGCATCTCAAATCCTTCAACTTGTTGTTGTAAATAGATATAACTTAACAAGAGAAGGATAC